>SXGU01021374.1_pt1 | contig 14282 bp, 15 predicted proteins | sample 3174531 | NCBI WGS metagenome assembly SXGU01 (sample SAMN11356863, study PRJNA531348) | freshwater metagenome | isolation source: freshwater sample F1-140 | place: China: Fuxian Lake, Yuxi | collected 2017-12-25
GATCCTGTGAACGAACCACGCGCCGGCCCGACACTGTGTCAGCATGAGTCAGATGGAATCCAGGAATACGACAATCCGATGCCGCTGTGGTGGTCTGGACTCTTCTGGGTGACCATCATTTTCTCAGTGGGCTATGCGATGTACTTCTCGTGGGGAGTCGGCCCATCGTCGCAGCAGGAGTATCAGGACGAGCTCGGAGGGTTCTATCTCGAGCAGGCGCAGAAACTCGGAGACCTGCAGCCGGATCGTGCAACGATCGACTCGCTCATGCACAACGACAAAATGCTGAAGGCCGCGCGCGGGCTCTTTCTAAGCAACTGCGCAGTCTGCCATGCAGCTGATGGGGGTGGATTGACCGGTCCAAACCTCTGTGATGGTTCGTACCTCAACATCAAGAAGCTCGAAGATTTCTACAGCGTGATCTCGAACGGGGTCGTCCCCAAAGGGATGCCCGCGTGGGACAAGCGGTTCATTCCAGCGCAGCGCGTGCTGCTCGCTGCGTATGTCGCGAGCTTGCGTGGGACAACGCCGGCGGCTCCGCGTGCTCCTCAGGGAACCGAGGTTCCTCCTTGGGACGCGAAGTGAGTCCATCGAGTTCACAGCGCGCCATGGGGTCGAACTTCACGTTGCCGCAGTACGAGCGCCGAGTGCTTTCAACCCTCAATGCCGATGGCACGCGCCGGTGGATCACTCCGCGTGAAGTGACTGGCAGATTCTGGAAGTGCCGGTTTGTTCTTGCGTGGTCGCTGATCGTGCTCTTTGCGGCGCTGCCGTGGGTTCGCATCGCTGGCAAGCCAGCGATGCTGTTCGATGTCGTCAGCCGACAGTTCACGGTCGCTGGCACAACGTTCCGGCCAACGGAGACGCTGCTTCTTGCGCTCGTCATGTTGTTCATCTTCGTAGCCGTCTTTCTCATCACCGCGCTGCTCGGGCGTGTGTGGTGTGGGTGGGGTTGCCCGCAGACGGTCTATCTCGAGTTTCTCTATCGTCCAATTGAGCGATTACTGCTTGGCGGTGGATATCACACCCGCGACCGCTCCGTCTCGGCCGTGCGTCGGCTGGCGATGTATGCGCTGTTCTTGGTTCTCAGCGCGCACCTCGCAAACACCTTTCTTGCATACTTCGTGGGGACCGATCAGCTGACGGTGTGGACGATGCACGCGCCATCGCGTCACCCCGTCGCGTTTGGGGTCTTTGCGACGACAGTCGCACTCATGATGTTCAACTTCACTTTTTTCCGCGAGCAGATGTGCACGATTGTTTGCCCGTACGGCCGCATGCAGAGTGCGCTGCTCGATCAGGATTCGCTCGTCATTGGGTACGACGCTCAACGTGGTGAACCAAGGGCAAAGGGATCGCAGCGCCAAGCGATGGCCGCCGCAGGATCAATGGCAGGAGATTGCATCGAGTGCACCATGTGCGTACAGGTGTGTCCGACGGGCATCGACATTCGTGATGGGCTCCAGCTCGAGTGCATCAATTGTGCGCAGTGCATTGACGCGTGCGACAGCGTGATGCGCAAGCTCAAGAAGCCAACAGGCCTCATTCGCTACTCAACGACGCACCGATTGGGTGGTCAGGCCGCCAAACACGTGCGGTACAGACTCGTGATCTACCCAATTCTGATGTTGGCAATCAGCGCGGCCTTGGTCACACTGCTCGTGCGGCGCCCTTCAGCGCTCGTCGAACAAGCGCGTCTCACAGGGGTCAATTTCATTGATGCGGGGGAAGGGCGCATCGAAACTCCCATTCGGCTGCTGATCGAGAACCGCACCGACGCTGCTCGCACCTACACAGTCACGGCGACGGGAGACCTTCAACTGATTGGCGCAACAACGCCGCTCAACGTGCCAGCCTCTGATGCGCAGAGCATCGATCTGATGGTGGTGGCTCCAGCCAATTCGTTTCACCGTGGCAGTCGAACGGGGCAACTGGCGGTTCATGACGACGCGCAATTCAGCACGACCGTCGACATCGCGATCGTCGGTCCGTTTTCAGCCCCGAGCACGGCAAAGTCAGCAAGTGAGGGACACACCCCGTGAGCGCAATCCGTCGCCAGTGGATCGAGCAGCGGTGGAAGTTCGTCCCCATCATCATGCTGTGCGGCTCGGTCGCGAGTGCCTACACGATGGTCACGCTCTCGATGGGGGATGGCACGGGGACGGCGGTCGAGCCCGACTACTACCGCAAGGCGGCCGCGTGGGATGAAACACAGCGCCAGCTCGCTGCCAATGGCGCGTTGAACTGGATTGTCACACCCTCGTTTGCCGCGGGTATGAGCGACCCACGCCTTGCGCGACTCGAGATCGCGGTCGCAGACAAGTACGCCGTTGCGCTCGATGGCGCACGCGTGCACGCAGAGGTGATTCCGATTCGCGCCGCAGATGCACGCTGCGAACTGGACCTTTCACCAACAGGCAATGGTCGATACGCGATCGACGTGCCGATCCGCACAGGCGGATTGTGGGAAGTACGGCTGCGTGTCGAATCGAAGGGTCGCGTCTACACCGATCGCTTTCGGCGACAACTCATGTTCGGGCCCTCGCCGCCGCACGAGGTGTCAAAGTGATCGCACTTGCGCTGAGTGTGCTCGCGGCGAGCGTCGTGGGTAGTCCACATTGCGCAGGAATGTGTGGCGGCATCGCGGTTGTGTGCAGTGGCATCGGAACCCGCAGTGCGCGCAGGACGCTCGGTTCAATGCTGGCGTATCACGCAGCGCGTGGCGTGTCGTACACCGCAGTCGGCGCACTCGCGGGTGCATGCGGAGCGCTGCTCAATTCAGGCGGCGCTCTTGTCGGCGTGCAGCAAGTCGCCGCGATTGCGGCAGGCGTCGCGGTCATGATCGTTGGAGGCGCGTTGGTTTTGCGCTCAAGCGGGTGGGACGCAGGGCGCCTTGCACTCCCCGCGTGGGTGAAGTGCGCACTCGCGGCGGTGCACCGTGCGGCGGCCTTGCTTCCTCCCACCCGTCGGTCGATCGTCATTGGGCTCGCAACACCGTTGCTTCCATGCGGCTGGCTGTGGGCGTTCGCGGTCGTCGCTGCTGGCAGTGGATCGGTGCTCGGCGGTGCGCTCGTGATGAGCGCGTTCTGGGTTGGCACCGTGCCGATCCTTGCCCTTATGGGGGCCGGGATCGCATCGCTTGGCGCCGATCGGCGCCGCCTGCTCGCAGCCCTCGCGGGTACCGCGATGATCGCCGTCGGACTCTGGACTGCGACAGTACGCGCATCGATTGCACCGAGGGTCGCCGACATGGTGAATCGGGCGGACGCAACTGCGTCGACGCCGGCGTGCTGTGCCGACGGGGAGCACAAGTGACGACGCTTGCGTCAGTGCGACCAGAGGCACACAGCCCGCGTGCGGCGTTCATCGCATGCGCACATTGCAGCCAGCCCGTACCCGAGTCGGGCGAGCAAAGTCGATCGGATGCGAACATGTTCTGTTGCGCCGGGTGCGAGGCAGTCTGGCATGTCCTTCACAGTTGTGGGCTCGAGCAGTACTACGCACTACAGCGAGCGGCGGGCTCAACCGCAAATCGCCCGGCGCGCGCAACATCGCATGCCTATCTCGATCATCCCGAGTTTCACGCACGGCATGTGCACTGTGTGCACGAACAGTGCGCGCGCGTCGAACTTCGTCTCGATGGACTCAAGTGCGCAGCGTGCATGTGGCTTCTTGAAGCGCTCGCGCGCATTGAGCCTGGGGTGACGAGCGCGCGCGTCGACTTAGGCAGGTCGATCATCATGATTGAGTGGAGTCCATCGCGTGTCACGCTCTCTCAAGTCGCAGATCGAATTGCAGCACTGGGGTACTGCGTGCGACCGATCGGAACGCGCGCCTCGCGCGAGCAGTGGCGCAGACAGGATCGTCGGTGGCTCATCGATATCGCGGTGTCAGGCGCAATCAGTGGAAACGTGATGGCGATTGCGTTCGCGCTCTATGGAGCGCAGTTCTCGTGGATGGACGACTCGATACGGCAGTTTCTACAGTGGACGAGTCTTGCTCTGGCGACGGTCACCGTGGTGTGGCCCGGTCGGACCTTCCTCTCGAACGCATACCACGCCCTCGTCACCAGAACACCACACATGGACATTCCCATCGCGCTTGCGCTCGTGGCGGGCCTCGTTGGAGGAGCGGTGGTGACGGCGTTGGGCGATCCCGGGGTGTACTTCGAGAGCATTGGCATGCTCGTGTTTCTGCTGCTGATCGGTCGATTTGTGCAGTTTCGGCAGCAGCGATCTGCACGCCACGAGATCGAGCTTATCTGTGCACTCGTCCCACAGACCGCACGCCGAGTGCTGGCTACTGGCACGATAGAAGAGGTTCCAGTTGATGCGCTACGAGTCGGAGAACTGGTCGAAGTGCGCTCAGGCGAGTCGCTCAGTGCAGATGGAACGCTCGAGTCGAGTGAAGCCAGCCTTGATCTGCAATTGCTGACGGGAGAGTCGCGTCCAGTCCGCGTTGCGGCAGGGAATGCCGTGTCTGCTGGAGTGCGGCTTCTTGGTAGTGCCCCGATCCTCATTCGAGTCTCGGCAGCGGGGGCGACGACCCGCGCGGCGGCGATCGCGAACATGGTGCAGGATGCCGCGTCGAAGCGTCCCGCGACCGTTGAGTTTGCCAATCGCATCGCGGGATGGTTTGTGCTCTGTGTGCTCATCACAACAGCGATCGTTGGTGCAGTCTGGTGGATGATCGATCCGACTCGAGTGTTGCCTGTGGTGATAGCGATGTTGGTCGTGACCTGCCCGTGCGCGCTCGGGCTCGCGACTCCCCTCACCATGATGGCATCGCTCGGGCAGGCTGCGCGCGCAGGCATCCTCGTGCGGGGAGGCGATGTGCTTGAGCGACTCGCGCGCGCGGGCACCTTGATTCTTGATAAGACTGGAACAGTGACCGAAGGGTCGATGCGTGTGCTTCGGCAGTATGGAGAGAGCGACGCAATTCAACTTGCAGCCGCGCTCGAGGCGAAGAGTGCGCATCCAGTTGCGCGAGCGATCAGTGAACTCGCGCGTGTCGATGCTGCGCATCAGATCGACGACGTACACGAGACGCTTGGGCGCGGAATCGCGGGCACGGTCGACGGCAAGCGCGTCGAGGTCTGCACATGGTCATTCATCGCGAATACTGCGCTGAAAGCCGACCCTCTCGAGCACACCGAAGCTCGTCGGATGGTGTGCGACGGACTCTCGCCGATTGCCATCCTCATCGATGGGCGGGTTCGTGCGCTGTGCGGGGTGGGCGATCCAATTCGAAAGGACGCGGCCACGCTCGTCGAGGGGTTTCGTCGCCGCGGCTGGATCGTGTGCCTCGCCTCTGGGGATGATGCCATGATCACGGCGCAAGTCGGCACAGCCCTCGGAATCCCTCGCGAGCTCGTCCGCGGTGAGTGCACCCCGCATGACAAGGTCGAGGTTGCCTCGCAGCAGACGCAGCGCCCAGTTGTGATGGTCGGAGATGGCGTCAACGACTTGCCAGCGATGGCCGCGAGCGACGTTGGCGTGGCCGTTCGGCAGGGGACCGAAACGACAATCTCGCACGCAGATGTTGCTTTGACTGGCGCAGGCCTCGCACAACTCTTCGCGCTTGTCGATGGAGCACGCAGAACGATTCGCACCGTGCATGTCAATTTTGGGATCAGTCTTGCATACAACATCGTCGGCGGCGCGCTCGCGGCGACTGGCACGATCAGTCCGCTGATTGCCGCGATCCTGATGCCCCTGAGTGGGCTCACGGTGACGGTAGTGGCTCTGCGCATGCCGCGGTTTGGTGCACGCCAGCGCGGCGGCGCATCTGAGGTGCGCCCATGACGCTGCTCTTTGTCGCGATTCCAGTGGCGCTTGTGATTGCTGCAGTTGCGGTCAGCGCGTTCGCATGGGCAGCGCGCGATGGGCAATACGAAGATCTTGATACGCCTCCGGTGCGGATGCTGATCGATGATGCGCAGGTGCCTGGTTGCGTACAGTCTTCCGATGACGCACGCGAATCGGGTTCTGGTTGAGATTGTCTCGCGCGGCACAGTCGACGCGATTCTGCCATTCGTCGAGGAGTTTTACGCACACTTCCACTACGCGTTCGTCGCCGAAGACAAGCGATCTCAACTCGAAGCGTTTGTCGACATGCATTCGGTTGGTCGATTGCTGTCGATTGCGTGCGATGGCACCCTTGTCGGGTATGCGGTGATCGCCTTTTCATACGGGCTCGAATTCGGGGGGCGCGTCGCCTTCGTCGACGAGCTCTTTGTGCGACCCGCGGTGAGGTCGACGGGGATCGGTCAAGAGGCACTCGCTCACATTGAAGCGGTGTGTGCATCGTGCGGAATGCGCGCGCTTCGACTCGAAGTTGAAGCGTCAAATCCTCGCGCGGCGGCGCTCTACTTACGAAACGGCTATGTGGATCACAACCGATGCCTTCTCACCAAGCGGCTTGACGCCAACAGTTGACGAGTTTGCGATGGGGGAGTGCAATGGTGTGATGACACGATCCATCGTTCGAGGCGGTGTAGTTGCAGTCGCTGCTTTCGCGCTCGGATGCGACGCAATCACGCAGGTTGATCGCACGACGCTGCGGACGGTCGAGGTGTCATCCCTGCGCACAGACCCCAATCAGTGGAAGCAGGTTGAAGAGGACCTGCGCGAAGGGCGCTCATGCGTCTTCGTCGTGCACAAAGGCGAGACCATTCCAGTCGAAACCCATATCACCCTTCCGATGGCAACGCTACAGACCAGCGGCAACGCGCTGGTCTTCACCGAGGAGACATATTTTCTCGTGTCGCAGTCGTCGCTGAGAATCAGTCGCGATGGACAGCGATGGGCGGACATCGACGACATCCGCGCACAGCGCGAGCTGTTTGGGTTCCATTCAGGCCAAGTCGCGTTCGGTTTCAGCGCGTCAGCAGAGGCCGGAGCGAAGTTCTCGCTCGATGTCAAGACGAAGTAGTCGCTGGTGACGACCGCGGTTGCTACTTGATGTGGGCCGCTAGCGGATCGTTGGCAACTCGACAGATGTGATCAGCGCGGATGAGCATCGCTCCTCCCTCGCCAGGCTGGATTGTGCCTTCGACCGCAACGAGCATGAGGGGTTTGAGTGTTCCTTCGCTCTCGAGCGAGAGTTCAATGGGCTTTCCGTCGGCGCCAACGACCTCGATCATCGCAAGTGCCGCTGTCAGCGACTTGCGCTCTTCACAGCAGTAATCCCAGGGTCGTGGACAGTGATCGTCGTCACCCATCTCGACGCACGACTTCAGTGAGGGATCAATGATCGTGAAGATCGCGCGGTTGCTGACAAAGGGGGACCTCGATCCACCAATACGTCCGAGCACAACGACGTGATCGCCCGGCTTTGACGCCGCTCGCGATGCGATGACACCAACTGCTCCCGCAGGCTGCTCAGTGACGAAGAGCCCAGTTGGAAGCAGTGCGGTCGCCGCTGCTGGCGCAGGCGGTGGTGTTGCGGGCTTGTCACAAGCAAGAGGCAGAAGAACCGACACGATTGCGAGTACGGGAATGAGTGGTTGACGCATAATGAGCTCCAAGGAAGGTGAAGTTACGCAAGGTCTGCTTTGAGCGCCGACGGGATCGACGCACGCATGCAACGAATGGCAGGAGGCAAACTGCCGAGTAGTCCGAGAGCGAACGCAGCCGCGAGTCCGCTCGCGATGCAGGTGGCATCGACAGAAAGAGAGAAGATTCCCATCGAGAAGCGCACGCCGACTCCGTTGAGCAGCGCGATGGCAAGCACAAGCGCTGGGAGTGCCCCAGCTGCGATCGTGATCAGCGACTCCTGCACGAGACTGATGATGACCGCCGTGCGCGAGTACCCAAGCACCTGCAGCATCGCGATCTCGCGTGACCGCGAGGCAAATGCCGCGTCGAGCGCATTGAGCCCGCCGAGCATTGCGCCGAGTGCGACGATGAACGCACTGAAGCCGATCATGATTTGTACGGGGCGAAAAAACTGTGCGAGCTGTGCGTAGTACAGAGGCTCGTCAATCGCAGTGAGCTCGAGATCTGGTCGTCGCGCGGCAAAGACCTCAAGATCGCTCGCATCGCCACTCGCAAGCGATACGACCGCAACAGAAATGGTCTGTCGTTTGGTCTGTACGAGCAAATCTGAGATGGGAACCCAGACCTCCCCGTCAATCGCAACGCCTGGGGCATCAATGATCCCTGTCAGTGTGTGCTCGATGTCATCAATGAGAATCTTCTGCGGCTCGGACGCGCGCGCGAGGTCGGCGTCGACGACTCCCAGTCGCGCCGCCACCGACCGTCCGATCAGCGCTTCGTTACGTCCTTGCTCGGGCAACCTGCCGATCGAGAGTCGCGCCTGCGGATGAACGAGAAATGCGGCTGGCTCGATGCCGCGCACGAGCACAAGGTCGCGAGAACTCCCCTCGGGGCGGACTTCTCCAGCGCGGCGAAGCGGCAGGGGCACGTGCAGTTCTGGAGAGACGAAGCGTGCGCCTCCAAGTATGCGAATCGTTGGAAGACTCGCAGCAAGAATGCCAGGAGTCGAGGCGGTGATCTCGCTTCGCTCGACGCTCTCTTCGCTTCCTGCGCCAAGCAGCATCACGTTGCCGACGGTGCCACTCGCGCGGACTCCACGGTCAAGAGCACGCACGCTTGCGACCGCACTGACCACAAGAAACACGACGATGGCACCACCGCCGGCGGTCAGTACGAGGCGCGATCGGCTTCGCCCAATGTTGCGCGCAGCGTAGTGAAGTGGCAGCAGCATCATGAGCGGAATCCTGCAACGATGGTCTGGCGCGATGCCACAAGTGCTGGCACGACCCCTGCGGCGAGGCTCAGCGCAATCGCGATGGCAACCCCCAGTGCTGCGATCGATATAGATGGTGGCACAGCAATCGCAACCCCTTCCATCGTGAGCGCGGTGCGTGTCAGTGCAACCGTCGCATATGACGCTCCTGCGCCGATCACTCCTCCAACAGAACCGAGGAAGAGTGCCTCTGCCATCACAAGGGTCGCAAGGTGAGGTCCACCAAACCCAAGAGTCTGTAGCACGCTGACTTCGCGCTGACGGCTGCGCATCGAGAGCACAATGGCGTTGGCAACGAGTGCGAACACCGCAGCAAGCGCAGCCAACCCGAGCATGCGCGCAAACCCAATGAGCGCGATGACATCCGTTGCGGCGCGAGCGACATGCGCCGTTTCGGCGCGTGTTGTCGTGGGAGTCTGATCGGTCGCAAACAAGGCGTCGATCGCGAGTGCCACCTCATCGAGTCTCTCTGGATCGGCGACCCGCACGTCAAACTGCGTGACGATGCCGCCAGTGCTCCCGCGCTTTGATTGTTCCTGAAGAAACGGAAGATGCACGAAAGCGCTGCTCTGATCTTGCGGAGCGTCGCTGTCAATGATGCCTGCTACGAACGCGTCGACTCCGGCGGCTGTGAACCGATCTCCTGGCTTGAGTCGACGACGCTCGGCAAGTTCGCGGCCGATCAGTGCAGAATCTCCGCGCGCGAGCCAGCTCGCCATCGTGTCTGCACTCGCCTGCGATGCATGTGCCTGCGAGAAAGCATCGGCGGGCACGCCGCGAAACGTGACAACGTCGAGTGATGCGCGACAATTCGACACAACGATCTTGACGGGGGTGACTGATACCACCCCAGGCACCTTGCGGATCGCAACCTCGTAATACTGCGGAAGCGCGCTGGTGAAGGGGCAGAAGCGATTCTGCCTGTAGACGATGAGCGCGGTTTCTTGCGAGGCTCGCGATGTGGCGCGCTCGACGCCAGTTCGCATTGCGTCGACGGTGCAAAACAGAAACACTGCGACCGTCACTCCGGCGACGACGAGAGCGCTACGGGTTGGCCGCCGCACGAGCCCATGCCACGCAAGCCCCATGACACCACCAAGTGCACGGCGCGAAATCATTGGTGTCCCTCAGAAGTTGGAACCAGCCGTCCCTTTTCAAGATGCACCGTTCGATCTGCGTGGCGGGCTGTTGTGGGGTCGTGGGTAACCATGACGATCGTCTGTCCGCGTTCTCGGTGCAAGCGAGAAAGCAAGTCCATCACTCCGGCCGCAGCAACGCGATCGAGATCGCCGGTCGGTTCGTCTGCGAGCAACAGCGCAGGTGCTGTCACGATGGCGCGTGCGATCGCAACTCGTTGCTCTTGGCCTCCCGAGAGTTGGCGCGGAAAGTGTGCGTGTCGATCGGCGATACCGACAGACTCAAGCGCCTCACTGACGCGGCGATGCCGTTCCCGTCTTGAGAGCGGCTGTAAGTAAAGCGGTAGCTCAACATTTTCATACGCCGTCAACACTGGAACGAGGTGGTAGAGCTGAAAGACATAGCCGACACTCGCCGCGCGCCACGCAGCAAGGGCTGCTCGTGAGAGGTGAGCAATATCGTGTCCGTCAACGGATAGCGATCCAGCAGTTGGTCGATCGATCCCGGCAAAGAGATTCAAGAGTGTGGTCTTGCCAGACCCTGATGGCCCCATGAGCGCGACGAACGCTCCCCGTTCAAGGACGAGATCGATCGACTCGAGCACGCGCACGGTGTCACCGCCGCGCGAGTAGTGCTTTTCAAGTGCCGCGCAGGTGATGATTGGTTCAGCGGTGCTCATTGTGTGCTCCCGTGGGCTGAGAACTTGCAATCGATGCAACGCGAACCGTCTGGCCCTGACGTGTGGGCGGCGATTCAGCACTCACAACAAAATCGCCAGGTCGCAGTCCGTCAACGACGGTCGTCCAATCTTCTGGTCCCGCGCGGCCGAGACAGACAATTGCGCGTTCCTCAATCGTGCCGACTTCGTCGCGCAGATTGATGACCACTCGAACGGTCCCCGTCCGCGTTCCATCGGGAGAGACCGCCCAATTCGCAACGACCGCCTCGGGGATCGCAAGTTCACCGCGGCCTCCGCTCGCGAGAGCGTTCGCCGCGGTGCCTCCATTCGAATCATGTGGGCTGCTCAACTCAATGCGAACGCGCGCGAGCATGTCAGGAACGAGTCCAGCAGGCGGCGACTCGAGCAGCACCTTCGCCTGAAGCGTGTTCTTGGCGATGTCAGCCTGCTGAACAAGCCGAACCACGCGCCCCTTGATGACGACCCCAGGCAGGGCGTCCACCTGAATCTCAGCTGACTGACCAATCGCGAGTTGCCCCGCATCCGCGAGCGGTACATCGGTCCGCACCTGCAAACTCGCGGGATCGAAGAGCTGCACCACGGCCGCGTTCTCAGGTCCCATGCCGACGAACGATCCAGTCGTGGCGAGTCGCGCCATCACGACCCCAGCGGCTGGCGCACGCACTTCGGTTCGAGCCAAAGCAAGCGCGCTCTCATCACGGGCAACCGCAAACTGCGCGTGTGTTGCACGTGCCGCTGAGACGCGCAATCCAAGCCGAGCGACCTCTGCAGCGCTGACTCCACCAATCTCGACGAGGGTTGACTTGCGCGTGAGCTCATCCTCGAGCGCCGCAAGCTCAGCGACCTTGACCTGCAACTCTGCTTCCGCCCGCCGCAGCGCAAGCACCGCTTGGTCGTCGACAAGGCGAGCCACGACCTGCCCCTGTGTGACGGAGTCCCCTTCGAGTACGAGTACTTCGCGCACGACTCCAGGAATCAGCGCAGGGACGCTCAGCGCAAATGGAGCGGGCTCGATCCATCCGGGGGCTTGCACCACTGAGCCACGCGCACGCGATCCAGGTGCCGGCGCCGCAGTGTGCGAAGTGCGCACAACAACCGGCGTTCCACCGACGGTCGTGAGCGGAGCCCACGCCCGCCAACTCGACCAGATGAGGATCGCGCTCGCGCCACCGATGAGGATGAGTGGAAGCACGATGCGGGAACCGATGTGAAGGCGTGGTGTTGGAATCACTGTCGAGTGTTTCTGTGCTGTCATGGAAGCACCTCAGAGGGAAGGAATCCTGCGGCAGCGGTGAACGCAATGCGAGCGCGCCGCCTTTCGCGTTCAAGGTCAATCAGCGCAAGGTGTGCGTGATTCAGGTCGTGCGCAGCATTGACGGCCGACTCCTGCGAGCCCTCGCCTGCAGCGACGGCCGCTTCGGCTCGTGCGCTCGATTGCTCGCTCGCAGTGACGAGATGTTCACGCGTGATGCCGTGGCGATCTTCGGCAGAGCGGGCCTTGACTAGAGCGGCGCGCACCGCGACGACCGCGCTCTGTCGGATGCGCTCCGTCTCGATTCGCGCCGCGCGGAGCTGCGCCTGCGCGCGGGCGATTCGGGCTGAGCCGGTATTGAAGAGCGGGACCTCGACGAGTGCGGTGACCGCCGCAGCTTGATCGCCCTCCATGTCTCGTTCAAAGCCACCCCCCAGTTGGACGCTCTTCAGGCGGCCGCGGGACGCCAGTTCAAGCGCCGCCGCTGCGGCCCGCGCACGCGCCTCCGCTGCGCGCACATCAAGTCGCGACGCAATCAGAGTGTCGGCAATGTCGGAGTCGTTCATGAGTGCGCCGTGCAGTGCGATGTGGGTGGATGGGTCGGGCGATCCAATCTGCCACGAGGTCGGTGCTCCCGCGCGTCCTACAAGCGCGAGCAACTCGAGGCGTGCGCTTTCGTCAGCCTCAATCGCCATTTCTTGGCGGTGGTGTGCATCGACAAACTCGGCCTGTGCGGTGGAAACGCCATCGCCCGCCAATTCTCCAGCCGCAAACTTCGCGCGCGCGATCGACAGCAGCTGCTCGGTTTGCCGAAGGTCGTTGAGCGCGTATGAACTCTCGATGTCACGCATGGCCACCTCATGCCAGAGCGTGCGCGCTTCGGATGCAATCCCGACGGCACGCGCACCGAGCGCAAGCAGTGCCGCCTCGTATGTATCGCGCGCCGCGTCGCTGCGAATCGGCTGCTTCCAGAGGTCATCGATCTGAACCATGAGCATGGCAACGATCGGTACCACCCCCATTGAGTCGAGCGGAACGCCTGACGCGAAATTGACCACCGGATTCTGCGGCGCGGCAGCGTCGAGTGACTCGGCGCGCATCGCATCCAGCTCAGCGAGCATGCGGGCAAGCTCTGGATTTGCGTCAAGCGCCATCGTGACTGCCGTTGCTTCATCAAGCGCAGTGGGGAGCGGCGTAGTGGAGTCACCTTTCAGCGAATCGGCGTCTGGATGGGTCGGTGAGTCGCCGCGCGTCCATGCTGGGGTGGCCCCAGTGCGAGCGGTGATCTCTGAGCCAATCGAAGTGGGTGGATCGAGTCGCGGAGGGCTGCAGCCGACGGCGATTGCCACTGGCAGCGTTATTGCGAACGCCAGCGCGCGGATTGAGTTGTGCATGGTTGAGCTCCAGAGTGTGAACCAAATGGTTCACGGGACAACGAACAGCCGCGCGAACACGCGTCGCGCGGAAGAGTCGTGTCAGGAGTTCAAAGAGTCCAGAGAGTCAGCAGCGCACACCGCTCACTACTCAGCAGTGGCGGCGCTGGAGGTTTGAGAGTCGGCGCAAGTGGCCAGCCGCCCGCATGTTCAGCGGCATAGAGTTGAAGCGGATCGATGACCGAAGGTGGCAAGATCGCCTCGAAGGGGATCTCGGCCAGGATGAAGTATGCATCGAGCGAAGGAGGTTGTGGCGCGGGAGCCTTGATAACACAGTGCTCGCACGATCGTGGCGCACGTTCGTCTTGATCTTCACCGTTCGACTCGTTGTCGCTCGCATCGTCATGGCAGCACGAGGCGTGGCCTCGAGCGGTCTCACGCGATGTTTCGCACGACGCATCCGCGAATGCCAACACCTGACAGCAGCACAGTGGCAGCCAGAGTGCGACGACTGCGATGACGAAGATGCGCGGCAAGCGGCTCATCGGTAGGGACAATAGACATCTCGATTGCGCCCTGTCAAGAAAACACTTCTACACTCGCGTCGTGCTGCCGCAACACCAAATGGATGCGATCCGCTTTGAGGAATTCAACTCGAGCGTCATCGGTCCACTGGCGTACCCAATAATCCACCCGCTTTCCGTCGAGGTAGCCCACTTTCGAGCGCGAATTGCGCACCGTGACGCGGTTCGAGCTCGGCGCAAGCCGGTTGCCATTGGCTATCGCTGGGGACCAATTCTCAGCACGGCATGGTTTCGGGTTCGAGGAGTCCTTCCAAAGAGTTTTCGAGGTCACCGGGCCCTGCTGCGCTTTTCATCTGGAACCGAGGCAGCGCTCTATATAGATCGAGTCGCGCATTCAGGACTCGATCCCTACCACGATCTTGCCGCCGTCGTGCCATCCGACTGGCGCAGCAAAGTTCGCGCACGGGGCGGCGATCGCATCGACCTTTGGATCGAAGCCGCGTGCAATCTTCCACTTGGTGCTA
>SXGU01045121.1_pt1 | contig 14282 bp, 17 predicted proteins | sample 3174531 | NCBI WGS metagenome assembly SXGU01 (sample SAMN11356863, study PRJNA531348) | freshwater metagenome | isolation source: freshwater sample F1-140 | place: China: Fuxian Lake, Yuxi | collected 2017-12-25
AAAAATTTTTAAGCGAGTCGATGATTAGCGGCAAGAATCGTAAGGCCTTGTCTGCATCCGCGGGGCGATTGCGCTCGACAGAACTCTCTGCCAGCGCCACGATGCGGTCAAAGTCGGCTGCAAGTTGGTCGCTAAGTTCGGCTATTTTTGGTCGAACTGCGTCGCCGATCAATTTGATTTGGTCCAGATGTTTTATGGCAAGTTTACGATCAGGCTTTTGCATCGCATCGCTCAATGCCTCGACGCTTTGCAACATTTGAGCGAGAAGTTTTTCGCGGTCAAGCTGAGGATCAATCGTCGAGATTGTTTTTTCGGCGGCACCAGTTGCGGCGATGGTTGAAGGTGCCGACTCGTTGATCGTTGTTGCACAACCAGTCACGACTGGCAAGAGAATGCCCAGCATCAACACGACGCGACTAAAAGCCAATTTCATGACCGACAGATCTATTTATTTGTTGTGACGAGCAAGCGACCGCTGATAAACGAGTCGATTGGAGTTGGTGCAGATTTGGCAGAGTCAGACATCAGCACGCTGACGCCACCTTCGCTGCTGCGATTGGTGACCGTGCCACTTCGCCCTGGAAACATTTTGTTGGCTTCAAGCGTGTCGAGCGCACCTGCGGTTTCCTCGAGTTCTTCAGAAATACGTACAACAGTGAACGAATCGCCGACTTCAATCGTGTTTAACGGTGTGAGCAAAACGCTGCGGTGTCCGGATCCGGGTATCGGGTTGCCGTGCGGGCACGCCGTCGGGTTGCCGAGCATTTTTGAAAGTGCCAGTTCAACTTCGTCGGTGATGACATGCTCCCATTTGCATGCTTCGTGATGCGCGGTTGACCAAGACAAACCAAGAACATCGATCAAGAAGCATTCTGCGATTCGATGTTTGCGCACGATTCCCTCGGCAAGTTTGCGACCAGTCTTGGTGAGGGCGATGCGTGGCCCAGACAAATTAACGAGACCTTCGCTCTGCATGCGCTTGATCATTTCTGAGACTGATGCACGAGAAAATTTTAATCTGTCGGCGATGCGCGCCTGAATTAGTTCAACATGGTCCTCTTCAAGCTCAAAGATGCATTCGCAATATTCCTCGAACGCCGGATGATGTTCGGTTTTTTGTTGCATCGTTTTATTCTATAGCTGATGAAAAATTATGATCTTTTTGTGCGCTATAAAGAGTTCTCGCGTTCGTCACGCACGGCGGCCTTGACCGAGTACTGCACGAGAATCGCTGGTGCGAGTACGACGCATCCGCTGATTAGGGCAGTCGTGGCGACGCGACTCGTGTTGGGTGTGAAGTCAACGACGACACCCCAGATCACTGCGACCATTGACACACCAAAAAGTAAGTAGCCGAGATTGGTGGCACGCTTCGCCCAACTTGAAATAAGCGCTCGTTTGACGAGAATCGGGTCGTGATCTGGCTGGCGATCCGAATTATCGGGTTGTGTGCGAGAATCCATAGCGTTGTGGTTATGTTACGGGGCAGTCATCGATGTCGTTGAAAATTGAAACAGATAACTCGGTCTTGGTTGCCACGATCAATCGACCTGCGCGAAAAAATGCAGTCGACCAAGAGACTTTGTCTGAGTTGGCTCAAGCGTTAAAGCAGGCTGAGGCGCAGTCTGCCCGAGTTTTGGTCTTGACGGGCGCTGAAAATACTTTTTGCTCTGGGGCGGATTTATCTGGCGTACGCGAGACACAGTTCACAGATGCATTGCACAAGTTGTTGATTCAAATCGCAACTGCGCCGTGCGTGACTATCGCGGCGATCGACGGCCACGCACTTGGTGCCGGCGCACAACTTGCGATCTCTTGCGATCTGCGAGTGGCCACCGCGCGAGCAATAGTTGGTGTGCCCGCGGCTCGACTTGGTTTGGTGGTCAATCATTGGACCGTCGAGCGCTTGACCCGCGAATGCTCGTGGCCGGTTGCTCGAGCGATGTTGCTCGCAGCACAAAATTATTCTGGCAAAGAGTTGGCGAGTCTCGGTGCGGTGCATCGCATTGGCGATTTTGATGCGGCACTTGCTTGGGCGCGGGAAATCGCAGTGCTTGCGCCGCTTTCAATCGCTGGGCACAAGGCGGCACTAAACGCTTCATCACGCGTGCCAGAAGTTGACGAACTGGTGCAACGAGCGCGAGATCTTGCGTGGGCGAGCACCGATGTCGAAGAAGGTCGCGCGGCATTTTCAGAAAAGCGCGCCGCAAATTTCAAGGGTAAGTGATGATTGCAAGTTTTTCCGATGTCGTTGTTGTCTACGACAATTTTCCGGCGCTTGCCGGTGCAAGTTTTGAAATCGCGAGCGGAGAGATCGTGTTGCTTCAGGGCCCGAACGGTGCAGGCAAAACGACCTTGTTGCGTGCCTGCGCGGGACTTTTGCCGATCGCTCGTGGTTCGGCGATCGTGCTGGGCTGTGACTTGGGTGTCGATCGTCGCGCGGTGCGCGCAAAAGTTGGGTTGCTCGGTCACGCCAATGGTCTGTTTCCCGATTTGACAGTTGCGGAAAATATTTCATTTTGGTCGCGATTGATCGGTGCATCAGCTCAAGATGTCGAAACTGCGATGCAAATAATGGGATTGTCCGATCGCCTGAGCGCAACGCGCGTGGCGAATCTGTCGGCGGGGCAACGTCGCCGGTGCGCATTGGCGACGTTGATCGTGCGCCGAGCACAACTCTGGTTGCTCGACGAACCACATGCAGGGCTCGATTCGCAGGGTCGGGACGAACTCGATAAAACATTGCGTTCGGCGCGGGATGCGGGGGCCACGGTCGTGTTTGCATCCCACGAAATTGACCGAGCACAAAATTTGGCGACGCGATCTCTGACCGTTGTCGGTGGCGTGGTGACTGAAACATGAAAAATAGTTTGGATACGGGGGTCACCAAAGGCAAAGTTGTAACTGCCGTGTTGTCGAAAGACCTGAAAATTGAAATGCGCAGTCGCGTCGTGACCAATCAGGTGTTGCCATTTGCAGGCTTAGTGATGGTGATGTTCGCCTTTGCGCTCGACAACGATGATGTCTTACAACGCGTTGCCGGTGGTCTGGTTTGGTTGGCGACATTATTTTCGTTATTCATAATTGTGCAACGGTCGTTTGCGATAGACACCCAAGATGGCGCGCTCGACTCACTGCGAGTTGCGGGCATTGATCTGTCGGCAGTTTTTTTCGGCAAGGCAATTGCGCTGGCATTGAAACTTATTGCACTTGAGATAGTTCTGATCTGCGGTGCCGTCCTTTTATATAGGGTCGACTTGACTGCAAGCGGTCTGGTGTTGTTGGTCACTTGCGTGCTTTGCGCGACGAGCGGATTGGCCTTCGTTGGTATTCTTTATGGCGGTCTCACTGCAGGCGCAAAAGGACGCGAAACTTTGCTTCCTTTGCTGTTGCTGCCAGTTGTGGCGCCCGTGCTTATCGCGGCAACGAGGGCCACCGAAGCGGCTTTCGGCAGTGGCGGTGCGCAAACGTCAGAAGGTTGGGCATGGATTGGTTTGTTGACAGTTTTCACCGCGGTGTTCGGTGTCAGTGGGTCATTGGCTTTCGGGTCGCTGATCGATGAATAGATTTAAATTCGTGAGAGATATTCCAGGAGAGATGATTTAATGTCGCAAGTTTCGCAAGAGACATCACCAACAGGCACCCGCGCGACGCAGGCCATCGGCGTTTTAGCGCTTGCCGTCATGGCGTGGGTCGTTGCCAGTGGTTTGCTGTTGACCCCACAAGATGTCGTGCAGGGTGAGTCGGTGCGAATCATGTATGTGCATGTGCCCTCGGCGTGGATTGCGTATCTTGCATTTGTATTTACGGCGGTTGCATCGGCGGGTTGGCTCATCAGCAAGAAGCACTCAATGGGTTTTGATCGCTTCGCGGGCGCTTCGGCCGAAGTCGGCGTGATGTTCATGGCGATCACGCTGATCACCGGCAGTTTGTGGGGTCGATTGACTTGGGGCGAGTTCTGGCAGTGGGACCCGCGCTTGACGACGACTGCATTTTTGTTCGTCACATACATCGGTTATCTCGCGGTACGACGCCTCGAAGGTTCTGTCGAGCAACGCGCTCGTCGTTCGGCAGTCGTGGCGTTGTTGGCGGTGCTCGAGATACCGCTCGTGCATTTCAGCGTCGTGCTTTGGCGCAGTCTGCACCAGGGTGCGACAGTTTTGAATCCGAACGGTGATGTCAAAATGGATGACTTAATGTTGTTCACTCTGTTCAGCGGTGTGGTCGGCTTCACGCTCGTGTTCATCTGGCTCGTCTTGCACCGTCAGCGCACGATGTTGCTGGTCGATGTTGCAGACAACCAAGGTCTCGATTTGGCGATTGTCGCGCGTCGCGCCGAAGGGCCGGCAAACTAAATGAAAGACGCCGGATTCATTTTTGGTTCATACATCGTGACACTCGGGGCGATTCTGATGTTCGCGGTTTCGACTCTGCGGCGCGCCAAAAAGTCTGCACAATCAGTGACCGACAAAGACAAGACCTGGTTGTAGTGGAATTAACCCCAAGACCGATCGAGCCCGCCAAAAAGCCGCGAAAGTGGTTGCCGATTATTTTGCTGACGCTAGTTGGCCTGGGTGGCGTGGTTATCGTCACCCAGTTTTTGAGATCGGCAATCGATTATTACTGCAATGTCGATGAAATCGGGGTTCGCAGCGGCTGCGAAGAGACGACTCGTTTGCGTGTTCAGGGCACGGTTGAACAAAACTCACTGCAGAAAATTGGCAGCAACACCAGTTTTGTGATGACATTCAACAACAAGTCGATAAATGTCGTTTATTCCGGTGACCCTGGCGGTATTTTTCAAGAGTGCATCTCGGTTGTCGCCCATGGTCGCATGATTGACGGCACTTTTGAATCGAATCGCATCGAAGTGAAACACTCAAACGAATATGCAGAGAAAAATGCCGACCGTATCGAGTCTTCTGGGAGCGCGGCATGTTCGCAAGCGCAGGGATAAGCGGCACGATTGGTCGTGCGTTTCTCTTAGTCGGTTTCATCGGAGCAGTTTTTGGTGCGTTTGCGGCGTTCACCGGCGCACGCCGCAGTGACCAACAAATAATTCGGTTGATACCGAGATTTTCGGTGCTCTCGTTTGCCGCCGCTACAGGCGCATTCTCGGCGATGGAGTATGCGATGATCACCCGCGACTTCTCGCTGGCGTATGTGCAAAAAGTCGGGTCGTGGTCGACACCCGCGCTGTATAACTTTGCCGCAGTCTGGAGTGCGCTCGAAGGTTCGATCTTGATGTGGGTTCTTGTTTTGGCCGGCTACACATTGGCGGTTTCGTTTTGGGTGCGCAAGCGTATGCAAGACCTGATCGCATCATGGGCGCTTGGCGTGATGTTTTTGGTCTTGGCGTTCTTTTTCCTCGTTTCATTTTTTCCGGCGAATCCGTTTGCTGTCGGTGCTCCTGGTGTGCTCGACGGTCCCGGCCCAAACCCGCTGTTGCAAAACCATATTTTGGTGATGTTTCATCCGCCGATCTTGTATCTCGGTTATGTCGGTGTCACGGTGCCGTTTGCATTTGCGATCGCCGCGCTGATCACGGGTCGAGTTGGCGAGGGTTGGCTCGTCGCCACTCGTCGTTGGTCACTTTTTGCGTGGGGCTTTTTGACTTTCGGTATCGCGCTCGGCAGTTGGTGGAGTTACGAAGTTTTGGGATGGAGTGGCGTGTGGGCGTGGGACCCGGTTGAAAACGCCTCGCTGCTGCCGTGGATCACGGGCACCGCGTATATTCACTCGGTGTTGGTGCAAGAGCGCAGGGGCATGTTGCGCGTCTGGAACATTTCACTGCTTGTAGCAACTTTTAGTTTGACGATTTTGGGTACATTCCTGACTCGCTCAGGTGTTTTAAACAGCGTGCATGCGTTCAGCGAGAGCAGTATCGGCTCGTGGTTCTTGGCGATGTTTAGTGTTGTGCTCGTCGTTTCGATCGGTTTGATCGGTTGGCGTGGCGACAAACTTCGCAGCCCCGGGGTGATTGATTCGCCCCTGTCGCGCGAAGCTGCGTTTTTGGCGAACAATGTTTTATTCGCCGTGTTTGCATTTGTCGTTTTGTTGGGCACGGTGTTTCCGTTGATTGTTGAGGCGTTGCAAGACCGACAAATTGCGGTTGGTGCACCGTTCTTCAATAAACTTTCGACGCCGATTGGTCTTGCACTGCTGACGTTGATGGCGATCGCGCCTGTCTTGCCGTGGCGCAAAGCATCGACTGAGACTTTGCGTGAGAGACTCTTTTGGCCCGCATGGTGCGGAGTAGCTGCACTGGTGGTGAGTTTGTGGCTCGGCGCTGATGGCCTCGCGCCACTTTTAACCTTCACTCTTGGTGGCATTTCGTCTGGTGCAGCGATGCGACAAGTTGTTTTGGCAACTCGGCGTCAAGGCTGGCGCGGGCTGGTGGGTCGCGCCAATGGCGGCATGATCGTGCACCTCGGTGTGATTCTGATCGCGGTGGCATTGGGTGCTTCGAACAGTTACAGCAAGAGCCAAGAGTTGTCCTTGGTTGCCAACGTTGAAGCAACTTTTGCTGGGCACACTTTCGAGTTGCAAGATGTCGTCGAGGTGCGTGACGATCGCAGTATCAGCGTCAAAGCACTCGTGCTTGTCGATGGCAAAAAAGTTTATGCACCCGCGATAACCAAATACACACGTATCGGCATGAATGTCGGAACACCCTCCGTGCGAACTTCGTTGACGAGCGATGTTTATTTGACTCTGGAGCCGCCCGTTCGCCAAGATTCAAATGAAGCCCGCATCAAAGTTTTCATCAAACCGATGATCATTTGGTTATGGATCGGCACTGCGCTGATGGTCGTTGGCACGGTGCTTGCGGCGTTTCCCGGTCGTCGTCGTAAACCCACTGATGCAACCAGCGCACCAGTCGAGGTGGCTCAGTTGTGAGGTCGCAAAATTTGGTCAAGATTGTTTCGTCGGTTGTCGGCATTGTGGTCGCGATGTTTTTTGTTGTTCTGGTCGTATCTGACCCCGATCAAGACATTGTCGCCAAGTCGCCACTTTTGGGTCAGCCGGCACCCGCCATTGCTAGCGAAACGATCGACGGCAACCAATTTGCATTAGAGCGTCGCAAGGGCTCGTGGGTGGTGCTTAATTTTTTCAACTCAACTTGTGTGCCGTGCATCAACGAACACGATCTATTGGTCGAGTTCGCCGACACTGAAGCGATGAACCCAAATGCAGCCGAGATTTATACGGTCATCAACGACGACAGTTCAGACGCAGTGCGAGACTTCTTCGACAAAAATGGCGGCGATTGGCCAAAAATTAGAGATGACAACGGCGCAATTGCCGTTGCTTTTGGTGTGGCGCGAGTTCCAGAAACTTGGATCATCGACCCGAACGGTTTGGTTCGATTGCGCATCACGGGTGAATTGAGCCCAGGCTTGCTGACTGAGCAAGTCAATAAGTTGCGAGACGAGTTCACATCGTGAAAACACGCAGATCAATTTGGTTGGTGATGTTTCTGATCGTTGCAGTGTTGCTTGTGTTTGGCACCAGTCGTACGGGTGGGCCACAAACCCAACAAGACCGAATAGATTCGATCACAGCGAACCTGGCCTGCCCGACATGCTCGGGCGAAAGTGTTTATGTATCACGAGCCGTTGCAGCCGAGTCGATTCGCGCCGAGGTCGCACGCCAGGTTGCCACGGGTTTGCGATCAGATGATGAAATTTTGAGCTACATCGAGCAACGGTTTGGCGGCCAGGTGCTGCTGGTTCCGCGGGCGTCGGGTGTCGATTCGCTGGTGTGGGCATTGCCGGTCGCCGCTTTGGTTTTTTCGATGTTTCTGCTGTTTTCGGCGTTTACCAAAAGGCGCACGAACCTCTCGGGTGAACTCACAGAGCAACGCGACTTTTTAGTAAATTCACTGCAAGATCTCGAGCAAGAACACAAATTTGGGGACTTAGGCGATCAAGAGTTTGAGTCTTTGCGCAAAGACTACGAATCTCGCGCCGCATCGGTGAACGCGCAAATTGAAAATTTCATGTCGTCATCGCAGGCACTCTCAGAAACGGCAGGCCCAGTATCGAAGAATTTGCCTCGTACTTTGGCAACGACCCTGATTGTGTTGCTGGTCGGTGCTTTGGCTGGTTGGTTGGTCGCCAAGCAGTCTGGGCAGAGACTCGCGGGAGAGTCTCTTGCGGGCTCAATCGAAGATTCAACCGCGTCGATTCTTTCGCGAGCGCGGGCGACGAATTTTGTCGACCCCAAAGCGGCAATCGAACTTTATACGCAGGTATTAGAAGTTGACCCAGACAACGTTGAGGCGCTGACATATCGCGCTTGGTTGCTCGTGTTGATTGCTCGCAGTGCGGGTGATGAAGTCAAGCAACTTGCATTCACCTCGGCGTCCAGCGATCTTGAGCGAGCGATTGCGCTCGACCCGAATTATCCCGATGCTCATTGTTTTTTAGGCATCACTCGCTTTCGACTTGGTGACGATGCGCCAGGTGCAAAAGAGCAGTTGACGATTTGCGCCGCAAAAAATCCGCCAGCCGAAGTAAAAAGTTTTGTGGATTCGATCGTGGCCGAGGTTGATGCCGCACTCGACAAATAATTTTTAGTCTTCGACCTGCGGTGGTGGCCAAGCGATTGCCGATTTGAAGCCGCGGTTCGTACGTTCGATCACCCAGACCGAACCTTTGCGCCAGTCTGGTTTCGATTCGATTTTCATCCCGCGACGCTCAAGAGTCTTGATCAATTCGGGGATCATGTCGCCGTGGCCGGATAGCACGGTCGAGTCTTCGACTTCTTCGGCGATTTCGAGCATGTCGGCAACATCTCCATGTTCAAAAAGTCGCTTATCGACTTTTACTTTGAGTTTTGTCAATTTTGCCAGTGGCTCGAGAGTTTGAACACACCGAGTTGCCGGGCTTGAAATCAAACTTGTGATTGAAAGTTTCTTGAGTTGTTCGGCGACGAGTTCGGCTTGCTCCCATCCGGTTTTGCTCAGGGGTCGCAAATTGTCGTCGTCGTGCCATTCGCTACGTTTGCCCGCCTTGGCATGTCGCACTATATAAATAGTCACAGCAGAAATGTATCTTTGATTGATTTGAAACTGTTCATTGACGAGAGATTTAAGGCAGAATTATCCCATGGGTTTCTTCGACCGCAATCGCGACGAGTTGGCCGCCAAAGGTTTCGACAAATCGCGCCTTCCGCCTGGTCAATATTTGACCGATCGATTTCCTGTTCTGCACGTTGGCGAAGTGCCGACTTATAAACCGGGCGAGTGGAGTCTGACAATCGACGGTCTCGTCGAAAAATCATTCACAATCTCGCTTGAAGAATTGCGTGCGATGCCCGCGACAAAACTGACGACAGACATTCACTGTGTGACCAAGTGGTCAAAATTTGACACAACCTGGACGGGTGTTCGCGTGCGTGATTTGTTCGAGCGTGCAAAGATTTCTGATGCTTCAACGCATGTGATGGGTCACGCCGAGCATGGTTATTCGGCGAACCTACCACTCGCCGACATCATGCGCGACGATTCGCTCGTGGTCTATGCGTATGAAGGTGAGGACATAGATCCGATTCATGGTGGGCCGGTTCGACTTTTGATCCCACAGTTGTATTTTTGGAAATCTCCGAAGTGGTTGCGCAGATTAGAACTGATGTCAGCCGATGCACCAGGCTTTTGGGAAGAAAACGGTTACCACATGTACGGTGATCCGTTTTTAGAGCAGAGATTTTGGGGCGACTGAATTGTTAAAACAGAAAGCTAAATAGTCGTGGCGCAAAAAGTGTCGCCCATTGGCAACGACGACGAAAGTTCAGGATTCGTCTCACCGTAGAGCGCGGTCAACATTCCTTTGACCATGCCTCGATCTACTGCACAAATCACCGGGTGTTCTATTGCCAGATCGCCGAACGGGCAGTGATTGTTGACGATGCGAAGTTGATTGTTGCGGTGATCAGTGTGGGCGGCAAAGCCGTGGGCGGTCAAAGCGTCGGCGACCGTCTGTAGTGCTGCACGCAATGAACGTTGAGTTTTATTTATATCGGCGCCGATGAGACTTGTTGCCATTGCGCGACCATATTGCTCGCCGACTTCTTCGGCCATCACGGTGGCTTCTTTTGGCGTCAACAGAGTCAATGCTTTGCCGAGCAGAGACAAAACCAAATCGTCGCTGCGAACTGGAAATTCAAGAGTTTGATTTGGGTTCGTCGCGGTGTAGTGCTTAGACGGCCGACCAGCGCCCGCGCCGTCTTGTCGAGAAATTTGCACCTCAAGATATCCACCTGCGGCAAGTTTGTCGAGGTGATGGCGGGCGACATTGGCATGCAGCTCAAATTTTTCTGCAACTTCACCTGCGGTCACACCATTTTGTGATTCGCGAGTGAATAAATAAATTGCTCGGCGCGTCGGGTCACCGAATGCGGATGTGATTGCTGACACCGTGGCGGTGAATTCGGTGTCGTTCAGTGGGCTAGTGACCTCGCGTGATGCAGAAGTCGTCGCAGAAGTTTGCCCCACTTCAGGTGCTTTTCGACTCATAAGAGATATTCTACCTATAGCCATAGTGTTTATTATTTAGCGACCCGATCGGATCAAACCCCAAGATGTCGATGCCAACCGTAGAACAACTCATTGACGTATTGCGTCCAGTCCAAGACCCAGAACTACATCGTTCAATTGTCGATCTCGGCATGGTACGTGATGTTCAAATTCAACCGTCGGGCGCAGTGTCGCTGACGGTCGTGTTGACGATCTCGGGTTGTCCGTTGCGCAACGAGATTCAAAATCGAGTCAACACGGCTTTGCGCAGTCTTGACGGAGTCAAAGATGTTGCGCTTAATTTCGGAGTGATGAACGACGACGAACGAGCAAAGGTTCGCGAACTCGTGCATGGCAACCCGGCTGCGACGGCGGGCAGCAGCCCAGCGCAAGGCCACTCGGAAGGAAGAAAAATTTCTTTCGCCCAGCCCGGCTCGAAGACGCGACCGATTTTGATTTCTTCGGGCAAAGGTGGCGTCGGCAAGAGCAGCGTCACGACAAATCTTGCGGTTGCTTTGGCCGCTGCCGGTCACAAAGTTGGGGTGGTCGATGCCGACATTTATGGCTATTCGATTCCACGAATGTTGGGCACAGATCGCGATCCAGTTGCGATCGACAACATGTTGTTGCCACCCGAGGCTTGGGGCGTGCGTTGCATTTCAATTGGTTATTTCGTGCCCGAAGGTCAGGCCGTGGTTTGGCGAGGTCCGATGTTGCACAAAGCGCTCGAACAGTTCTTGACCGATGTCTATTGGGACGAGCCGGATTTTTTGTTGGTCGACATGCCACCCGGCACCGGCGACATCGCTTTGAGTCTCAGCCAATATTTGCCCCGCGCCGAAGTGTTGGTGGTTACCACGCCGCAAGTTGCCGCACAAAAAGTTGCACGCTTGTCTGCGGCGATGGCGGCCAAAGTTAATCTTCCCGTTCGAGGCATCATTGAAAATATGTCTTGGTTTATCGGCGAGGACGGTCAGCGATACGAATTATTCGGTAGCGGTGGTGGCCAGTCATTGGCCGAAGAATTGAACGTGCCACTGCTGGCGCAGATTCCTTTGGTCGAAAGCTTGCGTGAGGGTGGAGATACTGGTCGACCGATTGCGGCTGTTGCCCCAGACTCTGAGGTGGGTTTGATTTTTGCGCAACTCGCAAAGCGAATCGCCGAAGACATGAAGCCCAAGAAGGTCTTCAGCGCTGCGCTCAAAGTCAACTAGTGCGTCTAATGCATTGCGCCTAGTGTGTTAGATAACCAATTTCAAGGTCTACAACAAAACAAACGAAAGAAGAAAACAGTGGATATTCGAATCGGCGTAACTCATGCCCCGCGAGAAATTTCTCTCGAAATGCCAGACGATGAAAAAGCCGTCGAAAAAGTTCGGGCTGCAGTCGTGTCGGCCCTTGAGGGCAAGGCGGCAGTTCTTTGGATAACCGACAAACGTGGCAAGGAAACGGCAATCCCTTCAGCGAAAATTGCTTTTGTTGAGTTTGGCGCACCAAACGGTGATCGCAAGATGGGTTTTGGCAGCTAGATCTGAAAATTAATCATGCCAACCCTTGTTGAGATTGCGCACGAACACAGCGTTATTGATGAGGCATCGCTCGAGCATTTAGGTTCTTTGTTGTCTGAGTGGGGCATGCTGGCCGACTTTTGTTTCGCCGACATGCTGCTTCACCTTCCGTCTGTAAATGGAGAGTTTGTTGTCGGTGCCCAAGTGCGAGCGGCAACAGGTCAAACACTTTACGACATCGACTTGGTTGGCACAGTTGCCGACCCGATCGAACGCAAGATGATTGATCAGGCGTTTCAAACAGAAAAAGTTGTGACTGGCGAGATTAAAGTTGACTCGCTTGTCGAGCCGGTGAATTTGATGGCGATTCCGGTGCGATTAGAACAACGAATCGTCGCTGTTTTGACTCGCAAGTGGTCTCAACGCTCTGGTCGCAAACCTGGTCAACTCGAACGCACTTACTTGGCGATCTTCGATGATTTCACAAAAATGATCTCAACGGGTTTGTTTCCGTTCGCAGGTCGCGTCGCCGATGCGAGCGTGGCGCCACGAGTGGGCGACGGCGTGATCGTGCTCGATGCCGAAACCCGGGTGCGTTATGCGTCTCCGAATGCGGTATCGGCATTGCATCGAGTCGGCGTGAGTGCGAATGCGGTCGGACAGACTCTGGCTGAACTTGGCGTTGCCGAGACCGCCGCACGCCACGCGTTCGAGCGACTAGAGCCAGTCGTCGAAGAATTCGAGCAGACTTCAGATGTCACGCTACTGACGCGAACGATTCCGACTTTGAGGCGATCTGGTCGACAAATTGTCGTGACCGGTGGCGTTGTATTGTTGCGCGACGTTTCAGAGTTGCGTCGCCGTGATCGCTTGCTGCTTACCAAAGACGCGACGATTCGAGAGATTCACCATCGCGTTAAAAATAATTTACAGACGATTTCCTCGCTTTTGCGATTGCAGGCCCGCAGATTAAAGAGTCAAGAAGCAATCGAGGCGATTGCCGAGTCGGTGCGACGCATTCGCACGATCGCTCTCGTGCATGAAACTCTCTCCCACGAGGCGGGCGAAGATATTTTGTTCATTGAAATCGTTCGCCCATTGTTGCGTCTGGTTGAAGAAGGACTGCAATCGACTGATCGGCCCGTCAAGTTCAGTGTGATTGGTGACGGCGGTCGTCTACCAGCCACTGTCGCGACCCCGCTTTCTGTGGTAATTCTTGAACTTTTGCAAAACGCGGTTGACCACGGTTTTCCCGAGGGTAGTCGTGGTGGGTCGGTGCTCGTCGTGCTTGGCATCCATGAAGATGGTGCACTAACCATTCGGGTGATTGATAACGGCCAAGGCCTCAAGCCTGACTTTGAAATGGCGAACGTGACCGGGCTCGGTTTGTCGATCGTGCGAACGCTCGTCACGACAGAACTCGCCGGCACGATTCGGATGCGGGCGGCAAAGGTCAGTGACTCGGCAAAAGACCTGACAATCGCCGAAGATGGCGATGGGACAGTTGTCGAACTTTTGATACCAGCAGTTCGCGACTAGAAGTCGCGATGCACTTTCTAGGCCATTAAACGAGAGTTTCGGCGCTCGGCCGCGCGACGACGGCGGATTTCGCGACGCTCGTCTTCGGACATGCCACCCCAAATGCCCCAGTCCTGATTTGTTTCAAGAGCGAAGTCAAGGCACTTGCCGCGTACTGCACATTCGTCGCAAACAACTTTTGCCTCAGTTATCTGAATTAATGCTTGGCCAGTCGTACCGATCGGGAAAAAAAGTTCTGGGTCTGTGTCTTTGCAAGAAGCGTTTCGCCTCCACGAATAATCTGCAGAACCGAGGGCCAGGCTTGTTGCGAGAAAAGACATTTATGATCCCCTTAACTTAATTTGTAAATTCTTGTGATGTCTTGGGCTCACGCTAGAGAGCAATTGTGCGGTTAGCAATGGGCAAACCTCATTTTCTTTTCTTTTTTATTTTTATAGGTTTGAGGTTCTGAGATGTGATTTCTTGTAGCCTGCGAGCGTGACCCAAGTTATGGCACACCGCGGTGCTTCAAAGGTCGAAGTCGAAAATACAACCGTGGCATTTACAAGAGCCCTTGAAATGGGTGCTGATGCGGTCGAATTGGATGTACGCCGTTGTGGCTCGGGAGAACTTGTCGTGCATCACGATCCAAAGTTGAGTGACGGTCGCGCAATTATTCTGGTCGATAAAGAAGATTTGCCAAGTCATATTCCAACCTTGGCTGAAGCGCTAGATGC
>SXGU01179985.1_pt1 | contig 14280 bp, 17 predicted proteins | sample 3174531 | NCBI WGS metagenome assembly SXGU01 (sample SAMN11356863, study PRJNA531348) | freshwater metagenome | isolation source: freshwater sample F1-140 | place: China: Fuxian Lake, Yuxi | collected 2017-12-25
TATGCGTTTTGAATTCACGGAGCGAGTTGATCGAGATTGGCTTGTAAATGGGGCACCTTCCCTAGAGGCTCAACTGTTTACCAAAGATAAATCTCTTGCTGCTGAGTTAATGTCATTAGATCCTCGTAATGCAGCTAACAAGAAGAAAGACTTTACAGAAGATAGTGAGTGCAGTGTTGAAGTTTATGATGAGGGTGAGGTTTAGATATGATTGAGGTTGTAATAAAGCGTGACGGAAGTAAAGAAGAGTTCTCAGCAACAAAACTCAATAAGTGGGCAGAGTGGGCAGCTAAATCATTAGGTGGGTATGTAGATTGGTCGAGTGTCGCTATGACTGCTGTGAGTACGTTACCTAGAGAGTGTACTTCAACCCAGTTACAAGAACGGTTGATTAAGGTTTGTTTAGACAACAACTCTTGGTCATATTACAAGATGGCAGGTAGGTTGTATGCAGCTCTGTTAAGTAAGACGATATACCCAGAAGGTGTACCTACAGTTAGAGATTTACACAGTAAACTGACTGACCTTGGGTTCATGCTGAAACTAGATTATTCAGAAGATGAGTATAAGTTTATTGAGGGACTAGTTGACCACTCTCTTGACTATAAAGCTGCTCACTTTGAGTTGCACCATATTCGAGAAAAGTACGCAATTAAGAATCGTGTTACTGGCATTGAATATGAAACTCAACAATTTGTTTACATTCGTATGGCAATGGCGGCTGCTGAGACTGAACCCAAAGATGAGAGGTTGCACCATGTTTCACGTTGGTACTACTTCTTTAATCGGAAGATTATTAATTGCCCGACACCAGATTACGTTAATCTAGGAACACCATTGAGGGGGTATGCAAGTTGCTGTACATACACTACTAATGATAATGCCAAGTCTCTAGCAATTGGAGATCATATTGCGTACACAATGACTTGTATGAGTGCTGGTATAGGTTCCCATATCAAGTGTAGAAGTATTGGTGATCCAGTGAGAGGTGGCGTGATTGAGCACCAAGGCAAACTGCCGTACTTACGTGCTGTGGATAAAGCGGTGGCAGCTAACTTACAGAATGGTAGGGGGGGTGCTTGTACAAATTACTTTACTTGGACTGACCCAGAAGTTCTCACTCTGCTCAATCTTAAGAACCCCAGAACACCAGAGGACAAGAAGATTCGTGGATTGGACTATAACTTTGGAACAAACAAATTCTTTGCTCGTAAGGCGTTAAGAGGGGAAGATGTATTCACGTTCAGTTACTTAAATGCACCAGACCTATATGAAGCTCAATACGATAAAGACCCAAGTTTGTTTGAGAAACTGTACTTGAAGTATGAAGCTGATCCCTCATTTAAGAAAGAGTACGTTAAAGCTCGTGAGTTAATTCTTACATCTTTGACAGAGGCAGAAGCTACTGGTCGTTCTTACTTACATTGGACGGATGAATTAAATCATCACACACCATTGAAAGAGAAGATTTACAGTTTAAACCTTTGTGTGGAATTTGCCAGCCACACTTCTGGTTACAATGATATGATGGATCTCTATTCTGCGGAAGATCATGGCCGTGGGGAGATTGGATTGTGTAGCTTAGCTGCAATTAACGTAGCTAACGTGAAGGACGATGATGAATATGCTGAAGCTTGTTACTATGCACTTAAACTCAAAGATAAGTGTATTGCTATGAGTGATTATGCACTACCTCATCTTGGGGTTACAGCCAAGGGTAGGATGAATACAGGCATTGGCATCGTTGGTCTTGCTTATCATTTAGCTAAGAACCATCAAAGCTACTACACCAAAGAGGGTAAGAACTTTATACATGAGGTTGCTGAGACACATGCTTGGCATGTTTACAATGCAAGTTTACGTCTTGCCAAAGAACGTGGGGTCGCTCCTTGGATGCACAAGACTAATTGGCCTGAAGGTTGGTTACCGTTAGATACTTACAACAAGAATGTTGATAATGTTGTGTCTGTGGAAAACAAGCGAGACTGGGGGTGGCTGAGAAGTGAAATCATCAAGACTGGAGGTATTGGTCACAGTTTATGTATTAACTTTATGCCAGCAGAGGCATCTAGTAAAGCATCTGGAACAACCAATGGTTTGTACCCAATCAGGGACTTTACTTTAGTTAAGACAGATGATACCTCCACTGTGTACTGGGCAGCACCTGAAGGGGAGAAGTTGGCTAAGTGGTATGAAATGGCTTGGGATATACCCACTAAAGACATGATTGATGTGTATGCAATCTTTCAGAAGTGGAGTGACCAATCAATCAGTGCTGACTTATATCGTAAGGTAGTAGGTGATACCACTGTTAGTAGTAGTACAATGCTGGATGAATATTTCTACATGACAAAGATGGGCATAAAGTCTCGTTATTACCAAGTATCAAAAACTTCTGAAGGTTTGGATGCTGGTTGTGGAAGTGGTGGCTGTAGTATTTAACATGGAGGGGCAACCCTCCTATTGTTTTAGGAGAATATGTGGATAAGAATATATTTAATGTCGAGAAAGCTGACTACTCAAAACCTAACATATTCTTAGGGGAAGGTGGTAATGGGTTATTCGACACAGTTAATAAACAATACCCAGAGTTGTGGAAGCTTTACAAGACAATGAAAAGTCTTGACTGGGATGAGAATGAATTTGACTACAGTTCTTGTAATGTTCAGTTTAAGAGTTGCCCTAAGCCAATCTACAATATGATGATTAAGACCCTTGCTTGGCAATGGGAAGCAGATAGTGTTGCAAGTAGGTGTATTGCCCCTATTGTGGCTAACTTCCTGACATCTAGTGAAGCATGGGCTGGATGGCAACGTATCTCAGACAATGAAACAGTCCATGCTGCTACATATTCTGAAATCGTGCGTATGAGTTTTGATGACCCAAAAGACGTAACATCCGAGATACTTAAAGTAAAAGAGTCACTAAGTAGATTGGAAACTGTGTCTTCTGTGTTTAAGGAGTCTTATGAGACTTCACATAAATACGCACTAGGTTTGGTAGACAACAATCAAGATACTTACAATTCAGCTTTCATGTTCACAGTGGCTTTGTTGGTGTTAGAACGATTGCAGTTTATGTCAAGCTTTGCTGTTACGTTTGCTATTTGTGATACTGGAATGTTTCAACCGATAGGTAAGGCTGTTCAGAAGATATGTCAAGATGAGTTTGAAGTTCATTCTCTCTGGGATAAAGCAGTATTAAATTATGAGCTTAAGACAGAGAGAGGTAAGATTGCTTATGAACAGTGTAAAGATAAGATACTAAAACTTGTTAATGAGGTTGTTAATAGTGAGCTAGAGTGGATTACCTATTTATTCTCTAGTGGTGATGAGCTTGTTGGCGTTAGTGAGGAGTTACTTAAAGATTGGATGTTATTCTGTGCAAGAGACGTGTATCAGTTTTTAAAGCTAGAGTCACCATATAAACTACCTAAGAGTAACCCGCTGAAATTTATGAATCATTGGCTTGATATAAGTAAGACTCAACCAAGCCCACAAGAAGAGGATATTGGGCAGTATAAGTTAGGAACTGTTCGTAGAGACGATAGTGCTGTTGTATTTGATATTGACTTTTAGTTTACCAACAACTAACTTTACGGCATAAATCACCGTAAATGTTCCAATATGTAAACTATTATAAATATTTATTGACATTAAGTAATAAACCGATTAAGCTAGTCCTTGTAATGAGGGCTGGCTTTTTTGTTATCTAAGATTTAGTAAATAACTCTTGCACAACCACTTTAACCTTGCTACAATGCACATACACAAACAATTAAGAGGTAATCAATATGATTTTCTGGATACTACACTTAGCAGCTTTAATGTTCTTCCCTTTAGCTTTATTCATCACTATTCCTTTACACATCATAGCGAGTAAGAAATAATGAAACATTTAATTGAGTGGGTATTAGTTACAATTGCATTAACCCTTGGTGCAACAATGTCTGGGATCATCTTAGGTGAGTTCCATTACCAATTTGTCATTGGTGCAAGTTGCGGTGTGGGTCTTCACATGTTGCTTGGTAGTACCTCGGAGAAGAAGTAAATGAAATTTCCACTAAAACATTGTGTACCCACAGCACTACTTACACCACAAACCTATTCAGAGTTTATCTGCAAGTTAGTGACAGATGGGTACATCAACACTATAAGTATGTATGACTTACACCTTGTACAGATGTGGTGGTACATTGGAGTTAATGAACGTGGTGAGATAACAGTGTTTGACTCAGCATCATCCTTCCTAGAGATAAATGAGTGGATGAACTACTTGCAAGTGAAGGATGAAGACTATCCTAACGTTCTTACTAAACAACAATTAGAGGAGTATTTAAAATGACAAAACCAGATTTGGTGGATGTAATCATTGAACTTGGAGACTCTCATAAAGAACTCACAGAACGACTTAGAGTTGCTTGTGAAACTATTGAGCAACTTAAGCGAGTCAACAAAGAATGGGAAGTCTTCTGGAAACCTATTGACGATCTTGTACGACCATTGACACCATTAGGTGAGAGTGTTAGTGATAAGGCCGTAGAGTTAATTAGGGACTGTTTGGAAGGGGAGCCTGCTTTCTGGTATAACCCCACAGCTAAGAACTCAGTAATCAGCAATGCTTCTAAATGTACAAAAGGCACAACCCACCTATATGCAGACTGGAGTGTGCCCCTTTATGACTAAACTACAAGAGAAACAGGAAGCATTCTTAAATGAGCTTAATGAACGTCTACCTCGTGGAATACGTGCTGAATACCGTCCATCGAAAGACATGCCTAATGTGTTGAATGTTTTAATTGGAAGTGGTAATATGCTTATACAGATGTTTGGGTTGATTCAAGATAAAGATGGTGAAGTCTATTGGTGCGAGAATCATACTGGAGGGTTGTACTAAATTTTAGGCAATGAAAAAAGCCCACTTGATCATCACAACCAAGTGGGCTAAGTTCTTATTATTTTATGTAGTTATTATTTGTCTTTGTTATTATTCCCAAGAATAGATTGGGGTAATGGTGTAAGCAATTGTACCAGCAGATGGTGCAGTGCCCACCTTCTTCTTGGCAATAGCGATGAACTCTGACGGGTTTACGTAGATAGGGGCACTTGAGAAGTCAAGCTGAATGGTCGGTAGTTGCGTTAATGCCACCAACCCAGAAGCTACACTGTAGGCACCTAATGCAATACGTCTAGGTGCCTTCGCATTTGCTGCCTCTGCTGTGGCTAGAGATACAGTTGTGTGACCAAAGCATAGACTGAATTGAGCATTGTACCCGCCACCTGTTAGAGCAGTTTGCACATAACTGTCCATCCTTATTCCTGTCAACTTCAAACGTCTACCAAGTCCGTTAGCTGTAGCTGCTGGCACTTGATAAGACATGATTATGCCATCAGTAGTGACAGCTAGAGTATCTGTCTCCCACCCTTGTCCACCTAATGCTGTTAGGACAGTAGATGTGGTGTTAGTTGGTACAGCAGCAGTAGGGTTAGCACTGTTAGCATAGCTTGCCAAACTACCCATAGTGCCGCCTGTGAGTCCTTGATAGCTACCATAAACAGCATTACCAAACTCACCCAATGTCCTATCATAACAAGAACCACCCAGTCTCACAGACACATTAGATAAAGTGACTTGAGTTATGGCGCTGGCAGCACCCCCTACAATAGAGTGGCGTAAGAACCACGGCAGTGCAGCGGAAGCGTGAGGTTGTCCACTACCACTTGGAGTCTCCACTACCGCGTATAAATCTGTAGATATTCCGTCATTGATCCAGAACTCCGCTGCACGATGGTGGACATACACAATGAATTGGTACTTCTTATTCAATGTAGGGGTGAAGCCCATAACACCAGAAGTTGTCTCAGCACCGTTGAAGTTTGTAACCCCAACCATTCCAGCACTGGTAGCTCTGAAATACACACCATCAGTGGGGGCATAAGGGTTTGACGTGGAGTTTAGACCGAAACCAAAATCAATGATTGTGTTTGCAACTAACCATGCACTAAATGATGCTTCAAAATCCCCAGATGTAGTTTGGGTGCCTGACATGGGGAAGGTAGCGTAACTCCTAATGGTAGCACCAGTAGTAGTGGTAGTGGTATTACCTCCATTAGTGAGGAGACCTTGTGTACCGTGAGTTATGGTTAAAGTAGTGTTGTCTACTCGGTATTTCCCCGTATTTTGTGCCGTAGCGTTGAAAGTTTCATCTTCCAGCATAACATCTGTGGCCACACGAAGGCGGTAGTCTAAGTCTGTCTCTGGGGAGTAAAGTTGGGGATCAGTAGTTCTCTTAACTCCTGTGTCATTCTCACTGAAGTTCCTTAATCCACCTACGCTAGACGGGGTATTACCATCAGGTAGTGATACCTTCACATACCCGTTAGCGTCCATTGTAAGCTCATTTACACCAGAACCGTTTGCAATCTTTGCACCAGCCATTTATAATTCTCTCTTTAAATAATTAGTTAAACACCAACGCACATTACTTTATAAATGCCTTTGGCTTCTTGTTCGGAATAGAGTGTTAAGGTAAACCCTACACCATTGACTAGGGAACTTATGACAGGTCTAATGTTGAGTAGGTATAACTCATCTGGATCACTTGCCGTAGGGCACAGAACTTGGCATGAGATACTACTTGTAGGAGTAACCCAAGATTGTCCTGTAACAACTACTTGTGCCTTATCTGTGAAAGAGCTTCCAAAGTCCACGTCAACAGTTGTCCTGCTAGAGACAATTAAGTCTCCACTACCCAGTAGGCTATTACCGTTCACTGTTTTGATGTTATTTCCACTGACTAAAACATCTTGTTTACTATTAAAAGTATTCCAATCTGTAGAAGTTAGTTGCCCACTTTGGGCACCTGTAGCATTCTGTAAGGTAAGTGTGATAGCTGGAGTTGTTGATGCTGTAGCCACACTACCTGAGAAACCATTGGCTGTTACAATGCTTGCTGTGGTTACTGTACCAGTGTTACTTGTATAGCCAGATGGGTTAGTAGCATTGTAAGGGGTAAACCCCAATGCCGTTGTAACCTGCCCAGAAGTGAAGTCGGTAAGACCACTACCATTACCTGTAGGACTCAAGTAATCGGTGCCTGCTGAAGCCGCAGAGATAGCTATACCGTTGCCCTTTAAAAGCCCCGTAATGCTCGTAGAGATGGTTATGGCTGGGGTTGTGCCAGCAGTGGCCACAGAACCAGCAAAACCGTTAGCGCTCACTACAGAGGCCGTGGTGACGGTTCCTAGATTAGTGGTGTAACCGTTGGGGTTGCTCGCATCATACTTGAGGTTTAATGCTGTTTGTGTTGCAGTGCTTATAGGTTTATTGGTATCACTTGTGTTGTCCACGTTAGCCAAACCAACAACAGTTTTATCTAAGGTCTGCCAACTCTTATCACCCCTCCAGTATTGTGCAGTGGTGCCTGCCGCTATTGTGTTTTCTTTACCAGTGATTCCTGCAACTACTCTTGCGTCAGCAGCAGCATTAAAATCAGAAACATCTGAGGCATTTAACTGTTTATTCTTCCACAGACCGGAAGCACTCTCGTAAGAAAGCACATCTTTATTAGTTTTGGATGTTATTAAAGCATCATGTAAGTCTTCTACTTCAAAACCATTCTGGATAGAGACATCAAACTGACCTTGTGTAGCATGTGAACGAGTAACAACACCAAGGATTACACTGTGTATTGGTGGTGTGGGTTGTACAGTTGTGACACCTCCTGCGACAGTCCCACTCAAGTATATGATAGCCCCCTCAGTAAAAGATGAGGTGTCCACTCCCACCAATACACCACTAACAACAACATACCCATTGTTATTGTTAGGAATATCAGCTTGCACAATCCCGAATGTACGGTCTGAGGATGCTGCACTGTTAGCAATAGCCCTAAGCGCTAAGGGTTTGTTACCACTCGCCCCTAGTAAATAGACAACAGACCCTTTGGTAAGAGGACTCCCTGTCTCATTTCTTACTTGTCGTACAAGAGTTCCCGATTGTCCTGCCACGGGAAAAGAGATTAGGCTACCATCACCAGCAACATACTGAGTGGTATCCCCTACAGGGTTGTTGAACTTCCCGTCTAGTGCGGTCTGTAGCCCAGTAACATCTGCAATTATAATGGTGTGGTTATGACTTAGCGGTGTACGAGCATCTGATAACCGAGTATCATCCCCCTTAACTACCTCCCCACTGGCGGCATTGCCACTTGAGGGGACGTTAAGTGAACTTGCTGTGCCTAGGTTGTTAAGTTTAACCTTGTCACTAGCCACTAACAACCCAGCTTCACTAATAGATGCTTGAGGGATGGTTACATCTGTACCTGTAGAACTAAGTAGGTCAAATGTGGTGGAAGTTTTATTAGTTATCGAAAGGTTAGTATTCCCCCCGCCACCTCCACCACTGGCTGTTTTATATGTACCATCGTCAGTAAGATAAAGTGTCCCATCCCCTGACGCAGTAAGATTGATACCAACAGGTACACTTCTAAAGCTATTAACTTCAACAACTGTAAGGGGCTGTTCTGTGATTACTTCTATGATTGTCATGGTCTACTACTTCCCCAATCAAGAGTAATATGTTCCAATGGGGATCTGTCCCCATCTGTGTCGATAGTGTCATTATGAACCCAACAATCCAGTACAGCGGTTTTGAATGTATACGCAATTGTTGTAGAAGGTTTCATAAGCAAGTCAACAGCCCCAGAGAGTGGTGTGAAAGTGACTTCAGTGCTACTCTCTGTCCATTCTTTGATAACCACATCTGATTTATCATGTGGGCGTAATTGAATAAGTACCTTGTAGCCAGTTAGAGGTTTAGGTGTTACTGTGTCGAGTTTAAATCTCCAACCGATTGGGTATTCAACCCCCCTTGTAATTGTTCTTTCACCCATTTAAATATCTCCCATTTTACGGCACAGGGGTGCTATTAGTCACCCTACGTTGTGCAGCTTGTTGACCTGCCCTATACCCACGCTCCTCTGCCATGAATCTATTGAATTCATTCAACGACCTTACAATCTCAGGAAGGGCGGTGTTCATAGGCTGCATTTCTTCTCGTATTATGGATCTAACATGACTATCAGTTACCGCAGTATTCTCCAAAGCGGTGATGGCTATAGAGAAGGCATCTATCCGGTCACTTTGTTTATTAATTTTATGTAAGGCAATACCGGATAAGATTGTAAAAACGAGGGATATGCACCCCCCAACTATGATTGATGTGTAATCCATATTATTAGTCTTAGTTTAATTATTAAGGGAAAGGTTTAATATTGATATTTATCAGCGATAAGAATAACCTAGGGTCAATCTTATCTTTCCATTCTTCTGCTTTTTGTTTAACATGGGCTACCTTACAATTTTCGTAAGCTTGAAAGGCTAACTCTGAGGTCGAGAAACACCCTAAGTGCAGTCTTTTACCATCAACCCCACACTGAGCTACATAACTTTTACTTGCCTTGTGGTACACAACACCCACAGGGTAGTCCCCTCTGTTTGATCTCTTATGCTTCAATAGTAGATTTAGTTCTTTGGGGATAAAAATACATAAATCTTCGGAGTACACTTTGTTACCGATGACTAGTAGGTCTTTATCTAACTCCCAACCAACCTCGTTAAAACCAACCTGCTTTTGACACCACTCAGCAAAGAACTGGAAGTTCTTAAAGTTCTCAGATACAGTACAATCTTTATATGTCGGGAATCTTCTGTGTATGTTTTCAGAATAACAACGTCTTAACATATTAGCCCAGAGGGTGTACTCTCTTGTTGGGCTTTTAAGTACATGACCTACATATTTTCCAACCCCAAACACGCCAACACCAGTTGCTGATCTCTTCATAATACAATCTCCAAAAGTAAATAGCGTACCATGTTGGTTGTGAAAATGCAACTATTTATTCTCAGCTTCTTCATATAATTCTTGTTTAGCTGTCTTCCACTTTCTATTAGCTTCTAGGACAGCTTCGTATTGGTTTATACAGTATGTATTTTCAATATAACCCTTTACAGTCTCAGCGCCAGTTGTGCCAGCGCTAATAGGTTTACAAGGACTACGCAAGAGAGAATCAGGGGGTAGGATTGGAATCTCTTTTGTTACTACGGTAGGTGTTGTCGAGCAACTGCTGAACATCAGCATCCCAACTAGCACTAATATTAATGATTTCATTTTGAGGAAGCTCTAAAGTATTTGTAATAGGTGTGGTACACTTCTTAGGTTTTGAAAGATCATTTAACCTTTTGAGCAGAATATCTTTCTCATCTTCTAATGCTGAGATTTTATCTTCTTTATCAACATTAAGTGTATCATCTTGTTTAGCACCTTCTATAACCTTAGACTTACCCTCAGAGCACTCTTTTAAGGTCTGTTTAAGCTGAGTATGCTGCGTTTCCAGCTCGACTAGCTTATCCCTAGTACCTAAGTATAGGTATGTAGTGGAAATGGCTACAGACGTAGTTAGAAAGGCTACAATGAGTAGTCCTTTAGTGAGAGGGCTAATTAGTTGACCTAACATCACTTACCGTCCTTTAGCTCATCTTCATATTCTTCTATTTCTTGTTTGATAAAGCTTCCAGCTATCCCCAGTAAAGCTAAGCCCCCTGTCATGAGGGCAAAAGCTTGTACAGGAATGTAACCAAGGAATGGAGCTAACGCCACCATTCCCACAGCACTTACAGCATTCAAGATGTGAGCAATGAAACTGTATTTGTGGAAGACTTTACCAATGTTATTAACTAACTTTGGCATTGTATTTTCCTTAAGCTGCTGGTGTGTATAGACTATAACCGAATATCCCTGTTACTGTAGAGGTGGCTCTTACGTGTGTAATTACAACAGGGAGTGTCTCCCCAGCAGCCATTGCAATAGTGACATCTGCAATACCACCTTCTGTACGACACACTAAGTTACCAGCACCTTCTACACGTACACCATAGGCTTTCTTTACACTACCAGCACCACCAACAGGATCTGTAGCATGTTTAGTGATTGGCCATATATCTCTTGCGATTGAACTGTTTACCATTGTGGACATTTTATACTTCTCTTATTTAAAATTTATAGAAGGCTTCGTTAGAAGCCAATCCCAAGACCTAAGCCGATGTAGTGACTCTTACTTGTGCTTGTGATAACAGCGCCACCACCCTCTGTAATAGTCACAGCGTAGTAGTAGTTTTTACCAGCGTCACCACCAGCGGCTACGTACAACCACAGATCAAACGAGCCTGGGTCAGTCACCTCCCAATCTGTGTCAGAAGTAACTGACAGATTCCCATAATGTGTGCGGTAAAATTTATCACCCGTTGCTACTGTTCTGCCTGTCTGGTCGAGAATAGCTTGAGCTAACGTCTTTGCTGTAAACAGTGGTGACGAAATATCAACGAGAGTTTCAGATGATTTCTTTACAACCGGTGCTGTTATTGCTGCACTCTCAGCATCATACGTAAACGTAAAAGTGACAGTAGCACCAGATACCGGATAAAACCCTGTATCCACTCTGTCTGCAATATTAATTACGAAATTGTCTTTGTCACCAGCACCGATGGTTGCAGTAATTGACTTGGTGCCAGAATCGTAAGTCGCAGTTACAGCGGTGGGTTTAGCGGAAAAATTCGCAGCAACAACAGGGATACTTGTCTGACCTGCTGTGATCGGACTTCCACCGTTGATGCTGGATATTGTCTGGCTGACTATGACGTCTGAATCAATTGTTGCGCCAGCCACCAGCGTCAATGGGTTTGCCCCGACCTCATTTGCTGACGTTCCGACCATTGTCCAATACTCAATGGGCGACACAGAACAATCGTTTGGTGTTGTTAAAGTCGATAAACATACAGATATATCAGTGCTTGATAGCACGGAGCCAAATATTGCAAAATTAACCGCTTTGCCATCGAAAAAAGAGTGTGCTGCTGAGATTCCTGACGTTGCGCTTATTAAAATCTTAGTTAGTGTATGTGTGTTTCCTGTCGTGCCTCTTGTGTAAGTTATGACCAAGCTATTTAAGTAGCCCGTCACATTTCCACCAGAGTCTTTTGTCACTACAAATCTGTAGGTCGTATTCGGCTGCGCAAGTCCTAGCCACGGACTACTCCCGTAGTTGTCCCCCCCTGAGGTATTAGACCCGACTTTAAAATAACCATCCGCGCCTATTCTAAAATTTAACCCTCTATAGTTTCCGCTTACATTTCGTATAGAAGCCACAACTCTTTCAGCCCCCATTACAGATGATCCAGTTCTGAATGTGCCTGTAAAAGAAATCGCGCCAGACATAACATACGATGTTGTCAAATCAGCACTTGCGTACTGTGTTGTACCGTTTACTATTAATGTCATTTTTTACTGCCCAATGTTGATTGTAATCATGCTGGAAGCTGTCCCAAATAAACGAAAGTATCTTTAGCAGTGCAGACGTATGCGTGAGCACCGCTCAATGGAAGCCCCGCTTCAACTAGCTTTATATCAACTCTGTTACTAGTCCAGAATGACTGCGGTTGCGGTATGAATTTAGTACATGCTGATTTTGTAGCGCTATCACCGAGATATATTTGATTCCATTCATCATCTATACACATGTAGCCCAAATAACCGTAAGCATTCGCCAACCCACGACCAGCCCCGTTTGACCACTCGTCAAGAAAGAATTGGCGTAACTTATTCGGGAATCCAGTGTTATTAAAGGTAATCATTGTTGACTTACCAGCGTTCAGAAACGTATTGCTCCGCCAGTGCTCAAAATAGCCATCAGGTACGCCGCTGGCAGAGCTGTTATTGAATACAAATGTTTCGGATAGCCACTGATTGGCTGGAACTCCGGCGCTATAGTAGTGACTGACACTGTCAACGTTTTCTATAACGTGACGCGATGACCCTGCCCCCTCTGCGCCATTGTACCCAATATACGAACTAGAGTTCGTAGGCGTGTTACTTGGGCTTGCCCATATGCGATTTGTTTTTAAATTTGATGACGATTTCAAGTTTGCAGAGCACGTTACAAAAATTGGTGTGCCTGCAACATTCGGCAAAATCTTAATCCCGCCGTCATTAACGCTCGCGGTCAGCGGAACAGAAAGCCCCGCAAAAGCATTTATCTGCGCAATCATTGAAGTTTGAAATTCTGCATCCGTTGGGCTTGCGTCTGCAACAAATGTGGCGGTCTGGCCTTCAATCGTTATGGTATAGGTAGCACCATTTACCCATGCGGATGCCTTATCAAACGTGTTGCTTTGGTGCTGCGGGTTCGTAATATCAAAAGCGTAGTAGCGCTCTACATATGTGATGACTGGCTTGCTACCATCAACAACAAAACTACCACCACCCCAAATAGACCCAGTGTTACTTGCTGGTGATTTAAAATCATGTCTAATAGAACCAGCTAACGAACCGTTTTTAACGCTCGTAACGTAGCTTGATGCAGCGTTGGAATAGTCGCTAGTATCGCGTCCTAGGCTGGAGCCTGTCTTGGCGTCCCCCATCAAAACTACTAGCGGTTTTGGATTTGACCGCGCTCCGAATCTTGCAAGGCTGTCGGTGATTGTAATCTTATTGCCGTGGGCAATAGTACCGATGAAGTTGACACCCTCGGCAACAGGAACATAACTACCCTGCAATTTTCCACTCAAGTTTCTGTCTGCTGAAATATTTATCGCTGCCATTATTTACCGTCCTGTACTTTAATATCACCAAGGCAATATTTCATTTCTAATTCTCTACGTTTAACTAGGCCGTTTAATTTAAACTTCCACTTACCACTTGAAGTTTGTACACAATCTTTTTGACCCTGCTTACAACTACCAGCAAATACATACTCCATAAGTCTTGCACAAGCTGCTTTAGTGTTACCTGCATTCATTAATCCTAAAATAGAACTCTTTTGAAATGCAGTAACCCCCAAGTTGTAACTAAAGTCTAAGAACGCTGCTTTCTGATAATCATTTACAGGTACTTTAATCATTGGTGTAATCTTTTCTTCAATCTCTTGCAACTCCTGTGCAAGCATTAAAGTACACTCTTGTTCTGTATAAACTTTATCTTTAATAACCACACCAATATTATTATTATCTGTGGTGCCGTAACAAACGGTTTTAATGGATACTGGGTATAAGTAAGGAACACCCACAAATCCTTCAGAAGGAGCTGTGAGTTGTGTAGCGGAGATTATAATTGCTGCGGAGAACCCTAATCCATAAAGGTACTTCTTCATGTCCATCTTAGGGGCTTTTAATTTAGGCATTGTCATTAGAGAATATACCCCTTTAAGGTTTTATAAAATTGAAGTAA
>SXGU01014269.1_pt1 | contig 14279 bp, 10 predicted proteins | sample 3174531 | NCBI WGS metagenome assembly SXGU01 (sample SAMN11356863, study PRJNA531348) | freshwater metagenome | isolation source: freshwater sample F1-140 | place: China: Fuxian Lake, Yuxi | collected 2017-12-25
AAAGCCGAAATCCTCGCCGTCCTCCTGCCCCTGGGCCTTGCCCGGCCCCATGAGCAGCCCTTCGCCCACGGACCACCCCGGCCGGAGGTCAACGTCCTGATCGACGCCGCGACGGGCGATTGTCACGCCCTCGACCCGCCGGACTTCCCGCCCGGTCTGCCGTATCCACAGCCGCGCGACGAGCCGATCCGGTTCCGGGCCGAGGTCATGGAGCCGGGCGAATCGTTCGACCAAACGGGCTTTGAGTTGCCCCTGCCACCGCAAGTCGCGCCGGCGGACGCCGGGCAGGGCGAACTGTTCGGCGACGAGTTCTCCCAGCCCGATGCCAACGATGGCGAGCCGGTGTTCTGGAGCGCGGGGAGCGCGCAGGTCTCGCCAGACGACGACTTCGTTCAAGCCGACGCAGCGGAATCAGTTTGAAGCCTCGCTGCTTGACAGCGAGCGGCCGGAGGTGTGTCTCTCCGCATCGTGACTGCCACGACTGACCTCCGAACATTCGCCGGCGCGGCGCCGGAATCGGACGAGTTGCTGAGTTTCCGTCGGGATATCTTCGTTAACCGCCTCTTCGGTGTGCAGACCGGTCAGGCGGGCTTGAGGCTTGGGGGACTACAGGGGTCCGATTCCGTTTCCACCCGGCACCCTCCCCCTAACCCCCTCCCGGATCCGATCCCCCTGAAAATCCAGTTTCCTATCGGTAAGGCATCCGCGTCAGCGATGTCCTGCGGCACGCTCCGATGGCGCGCCGCGCTCTGGAGACGCGCTTCCAGAAACTGCTCGGCCGGACTCCGCACGAGGAAATATTGCGGGTGCAACTGAACCGCGTGAAGGAGCTGCTCGTGGGCACGGAGCTGCCGGTTTGGGAAATCGCCGGCCGCACCGGTTTCGAGCCGGATTACCTGAGCGTGGTGTTCAAGAAACAAACGGGCCTGGCGCCGAGCGACTATCGCAAACGCTACAGCCAGCCGCGCTGAGATTGGAATGTGGCAGGGACTTCAGTCCCGGCAAGAACACGGGCACTGCGGTGAGGCCGGCTCACTTGGCGGGATTCCACACTTTCTGAAAGCCAAACTCCTCGAAATCCTTCACGTTCGCGGTGGCGAACTCGCGCACGCCGAATGCGCGCAGACAAAGGGCGGTGCGGGTATCGTAGATGCGGCGGCGTGCGATTCCCGGGGTGGCGGCTTGCTGCCAGAGGTCGGTGTGGATCTCGCGGCTGGTGGGTGGGAAGCCGAGGGTCTTCCAACGGGGATGCTGGCGATAGCTTTGAATGACCTTCACCGCGTCGGGGGCGGAAAGCGGTTTCTTCAACACGGCGGGATTGCGCAGCAGGAGGTAGAACTCAGTGAGGACGAACTCGCTCAGCGCCACGTTTTCACTGTCGGACTGCGCGGTGATGAACGCCAGAGCGCGCTCATGCTCGGGAGCCGCCTCGCTGTAGGCGTAGAGCAGGATGTTGGCGTCGATCGAAAGCATGGCGCATAAATCGGGAGGTCAAACCAGCCGCGGGTCGGCATCGGCAAAGGCGGCATCACGCAGCTGGGCGGCGCTCAACCCTTTCCAGCCGACTTTGCTGGAGGTCGGAGGGGCCCAGGCTGCGCCCTCTGGCTTGGGTGGCTCGGGATAGACCTGCAGCAGCAGCTCGGCTCCCCGGCGGAACGTTTCCGCCAGGGACCACTCGCGTTGTTTGGCGAAGGTGCGCAGTTCACGAAACAACTCCTCCGGGACTTGAATTTGGGTCTTGGTCATGCCGCAGATCCTCCAGCTCCATCAAATTGATGTCAAGCCGGCGACTTCACGCCGCCGTGCAGCCGCTCGAGTGCGGTGCGGGTGGTGTCGCGGCCTCCTCGTTGATCGGGAGGCGAGTTCCCGCAGGTGGCGCGTCACTGCAGGAGGGGCCGGAGCAGACGGATGAAAGTGAGCAGGCCCGCGATGAACAGGAGCGAGCCGGCGATGCCCGCGAAATCGATCCAGTAGTCCGAGAGTCGTGCGCGGCGAGTGAGCACGAGCCAGGGCCAGGTCAGAAAGTCGAGGAGGAGCAGCCGGCGCGACCGATCGCGGTCCTCGGCGGCCGCGTTGAGTTCCACCTGATCCATGCCCTCGACGGTGTCCGCCGTGAAGCCGGCCTCGCGCAGCTTGCGCTCGTCGCCCAAGGGCGTCTCCAGCCGGGCGTAAAACTCGGCGACGGCATGGCGGTCATGCTGGCGGGTGAACAGGGACACGAGGATCAGGACGAGCACCCCCGTGCCGAGGTAGATCGGGGTCGTCAGCGGCAGAAGAAGGTCCGGACGGATCGCCTCCAGCCGGGCGGGATCGAGGCGGGGATCGACGCCGACGAGGCGGTACAGGTCGAGCCCGCGCTCCGCGAGCCACCGGTACCACTGCGGCCATGCGTCGGCGCGGAGATTGCCGTAATAGAACAACGGAGACATGAGGCAGATCGAGACGACGGCTCCCGCCGCGGTCACCCGCCGCCACACGAGCGCGGCGACCATGCCGACGCCCATCAGGCTGCTGATCTGCTCGACGATCACCACCAGGTGCACGAGGCTTAGCCCGGAAGCGGCGACCGTCCACCCGAGTAGGATCGGCACGACGAGAAAAACCCGCGCCATCAGCAGATAGTGGCGGGGGGAGGCCTCGCGCACGAGATAGTCCTTGTAGAGATTGTTCACCAGGCAGGCGCTGAAATACAGCATCATGCCCGCGAGCGTACTCATCGCGGCCGCGAGCATCGAAGCGACCATGAGGCCGCGCAGCCCGGCCGGGAGGGTGCGGACTGCGGCGAGCGAGAAGACGTCGTCCGCTTTCACGCCCGAGACCAGCGGGGCGCCGAAGAGCGCGACGGCGAAGAGGCCGGTGAGACCCCAGCCGATCGTGCAGAAGCGCTTGCCGAGACTGCCGATGACCGCCCAGCGGGCCGCCATCTCGTTGCGGGCAGCACCGGATGAGCCTCCGTAGACGACGGGAGCAGAGATGAAGAGACTGAGGGTGAACCACAGCAGCCAGAGGCCGGATACGCCATTGGAGTCCCCCAGCAGGTTCCAGGCGGCGGGATTGTGGGCATCGATCCGGGCCACAACCTCCGGGAGTCCGCCGACGGTCCAAACCATGAACGGCAGCAGGACGAACGACAGGAAGACGATGAGCACGCTCTGAAACATGTCGACCGCGTACGCCCCCACGATTCCGCCGAGCAGGGTGTAAACGAGCGTCGGCAGCACCACGAGCGCGAGGGCGGTGTGGATGCCGAGGGCCGGCGAGCCGTCGGCGCCGGGGCCGGCGACCGCGATGACGAGCATGGCGGCGGCCTTCATGCCCACCCCGAAGGTGAAGGGAAACACGACGAGGTAACTCGCCATCTGCACCCACTCCATTCCCCGCCCGAAGCGCATGCGCAGGAAGTCGATCAGCGTGACGACGCGCAGGCGCCGCAGGACCGGCGGCCACATCCAGTAGATGGGAGTGGCCAGGACGAAGGCGAGCGAGAGCCACATGCCGGACAGGCCGGACGTGTAGGTGTTCGACGCGACGGAGATGGGATTGTTCGCGTTCACGCCACCGGCGAACGTCGAGGCGATCATCATCGGTGTCCCGAGCTTTCGCTCGCCGAGCAGGAAGGCTCCCGCGCTGCGGATTCGTTTCCGCATGTGATTGCCGATCGCGAGAATGACGGCGGTGTAGAGGAGAACGATGGACCAGTCGAGTGGGGTCATGGGGCCGGAGGTGGGGTCAGGTCGCGACGGAAGGAGAGGCGGAGCGGGAGCCCTGGATGCGTCTGAGCAGGTCCGCGGGCCTCCTCAGCCGAGGGAGCCTCGCTGGGAAGGCCGCAGGGAAGGCTGAAGAGAGGATCCATGAGCAGACGCTACCAGACAGGGAGCCGGGTGGGGAGCCTGTGGTGCGTTTGCGAGGTGGGTGTTTGCGTCCGGAGCCGATCCACTCGGTCAGGCCGAAAAACGCGACCACGCCGACTCCGGAGACTCGGGGAGGAATTGCCGTTGCCGACCACGTTCGGCGGCAGGGCGAGGAACGCCGCAAGGCCTTTCCTCCTGCCGAGTCGAAAAAATGCATGCCTATTTTCGAGTGGACACGAGTTTGAGCACTTCGCACAACGTGTGACTGATCGCCATGGAACGTTATCTCAAGAAGTCCATCCTCAGAGATCTCGCGGAGAAGATGGTGATCCTCGGTGGGCCCCGCCAGGTGGGCAAGACAACGCTCGCCCTTAGCCTGCTGCCGGGCGGCAGTGAGTCCCACCCCGCCTACCTCTCCTGGGATGCCATCCCGGCGAGAAAGATGCTCCTTCGCGGCGAACTGCCCGCGGATCAGCCGTTGATCCTGCTCGACGAAATCCACAAGTACCGGGGCTGGCGGAATCTCGCAAAAGGGTTCTATGACACCGGCAAGTCGCGCCGACGGTTTCTGATCACAGGCTCCGCCCGCCTCGACCACTACCGCCGGGGAGGAGATTCGTTGCAGGGCCGCTACCACTTCCACCGCCTGCACCCGTTTTCCCTCCAGGAACTCGGCTCCGCCGTCTCCCGCGAGACTTTGGCTCAACTCCTGGAGTTTGGCGGCTTCCCCGAGCCCTTCCTCAAGGCGGACCGCCGCCATTGGCAGCGGTGGCAGCGGGAGCGACTCACCCGGGTGATTCATGAGGATCTAATCAACCTGGAACACGTGAAGGAGGTGTCGCAGATCGACCTGTTGGCTTCCGTGCTGCCCGACCGCGTCGGGAGCCCCCTTTCGATCAACAATCTGCGCCAGGACCTATCGGTCGCGTTCGAAACCGTCGATCGTTGGATCACTATTCTGGAGAACTTGTACGTCTGCTTCCGGATTCCGCCCCACGGTCTGCCCAAGCTGCGGGCCGTCACCAAAGAGCGAAAGCTGTACATGTGGGATTGGTCGCTTTGCGAAGACCCGGCCGCGCGGTTCGAAAACCTCGTGGCCTCGAACCTGCTCAAGTACTGCCACTGGATGGAGGACAACGAAGGCGAGTCGATGGAGTTGCGCTTTCTGCGCGACGCCGCGCGTCGGGAGATCGACTTTGTGGTCGTGCGTGGCCGCAAGCCGGTCTTCGCCGTGGAATGTAAGACGGGTGAACGCGAACTCAGCCGTAACATCGCGTACTTTGCCCCCCGCAGCGGAGTGCCGCTTTTCTACCAGGTGCACCTCGGGACGAAGGATGTCGAAGTGCCCGCCGCGCGCGCGCGGATTCTCCCGCTGTCCACCTTCACCTCCATCCTCGGGGTTTGACGGCCGGCCGAACTCGGCGCCCCCGAGCCCGCCGGTGCTCCGCGCCGCCGCCGAGGCCGGGACGCAAACACCCACCTCGCAAACGCACCACGGGCTCCCCACCCCGGGCCTGATCTGGTAGCGTCTGGCCATGACCCCGCCTTTCAGCCGGACGCCGCTGACCCCGAAACAACGCCTCATCGCCGCGCTCGACCGGCAGGTGCCGGACCGGCTGCCGGTGACGACGCATCACCTGATGCGGTATTACCTCGACAAGTACATACCCGGGCGCACGCGGGACAATTTCTTCGCCACGTTCGGGCTCGATCCGATCGTGTGGACCGCCGCGACCCGCGCGGCCGAGGGGTCGGGCGCGGGGTTCGATCCCGCCCCGGGCGTCGCCTCGGGCGACGCCCGCCGGCTCACTTCCGACACGTGGAGAATCGCGAGCCGGGAGGTGCCGGGGGCGGAGAACCGGACGACGCGATTCACGATCACCACTCCGCGGAAGACGCTGACCATGGAGCTGCAGGCGAACGCGTTCACTTCATGGGTATCGGAGCGGCTCCTCAAGGAGAAGACGGACATCGATCTTCTGGGGGAGTACGCGCCGGTGCCCGTCTGCGACGTCGCGGCGGTCAACGCCGTGGCGGAGGCGCAAGGCGAGAACGCACTCGTCCGGGGAGCCATCCCGGGTTTCGACCTCTACGGCCAGCCCGGCTGCTGGCAGGACGCCTGCGTCCTCTTCGGCGTGGAGGAGATGATCCTCGAGACCTTCGATGATCCGGAGTGGGTGCACGCGTTCCTCGGCATCCTGCGGGACCGGAAGCTGCAGTATGCGCGATCGCTCGGGGGCGCGCGGTACGATCTGATCGAACACGGGGGCGGCGACGCATCCTCGACGGTAATCTCGCCGAAGGTTTTCGACGAATTCGTGGCGCCGTACGACCGTGCGGTGGTGGCGGCGGCGCGGGAGGCCGGGCAGCGCGTGGTCTACCACACGTGCGGGGGAATGATGCCGCTGCTCGAGCGGCTGGCGGAGCTGGGCACGAACGCGCTCGAGACCTTTACCCCGCGGGCGATGGGCGGCGACGCGGATCTGACGGAGGCCAAGCGGCGAATCGGGGACCGGGTCTGCCTCATCGGCGGCTTCGACCAGAACCGCTTCTTCACCACGGCGACGCCGGAGGAGACGCGCGCGGAGGTGCGCCGCTGTTTCCGCGCGGTCGGCGCAGGCGGTGGTTTCATTCTCAGTCCGTCGGATCACTTTTTCGAAGCGGCTCCCGCCCTCCTGCACGCCTTCGCCGACGAGGCGAGGCAGTGTGTTTATTGAATCCAAGGCTACCCATGACCTCACGAGAACGAATGCTGCGCTGCCTCGCCTTTGAACGCCCCGATCGGGTGCCGCGGGACCTGTGGATGCTGCCGGCGGCGAGGCGCACACAGGGGGACGCCGCGATCGACGCCTTCCGGGCGCGCTGGCCGGTCGATGTCGTCCAGTGCACCGTTGGCCGGCCTCGGCCCCGGCGCGCCGTCGGCGACCCCTACGCCCCGGGCACGGCCATCGACGAGTGGGGCTGTCGTTACGAGAATCTCGTCGCCGGGGTTCACGGCGAAGTGAAGGAGCCGATCCTCGACGACTACGCGAAACTTGACGACGTCCGCCCACCGCTCGAGTTGCTGGAACTCGACGAGGCGGAGATTACGGCGTTCTGCCGGAGCACGGACTCCTTTGTCTTTGCGAGCGGCTGGGCGAGGCCGTTCGAGCGGATGCAGTTCCTGCGCGGCACGGAGGCGCTGCTGATGGACTTTGCCGAGGAGAGCGAGGAACTGCACCGGCTCATCGCCATCGTCCACGGTTTCTTCCGGGAGCAGTACGAGCGGTGGGCGCGGATGCCCGTCGACGCGCTGGTGATGATGGACGACTGGGGTTCGCAGAACTCACTGCTGATGTCGCCAGCGACGTGGCGTCGTCTCCTCAAGCCGCTCTACGCCGAGTACGTCCGGATCGCCCACGAGGCCGGCAAGAAGTTCTTTGTGCACTCCGACGGCCACATCCTCGAGTTGTATCCCGATCTGATCGAGATCGGGGTCGACGCGGTGAACAGCCAGCTCTTCTGCATGGACCTCGAGGAAGTCGCCCGTCGCTGCCGGGGGCGAATTACGCTCTGGGGAGAGATCGACCGCCAGCGCCTTCTGCCGCACGGCACGGCCGAGGAGGTCCGGGATGCGGTGCGATGGGTGCATTCGCTCTTCTGGCGCGACGGCGGGTGCATCGGGCAGTTCTCCTTCGAGGGGGAAACGCGGATGGAGAACGCCGAAGCGGTGTTCGCGGAGTGGGAGCGGCTCGGCCCGACGCCGGGCTGAGGATCGCGCCGCGTGGGGACTCTACCGGAGCCTCGCTGGCATCTGGCGCTCCAGCGCCAGCGTCGTGTAGGCCATTTGGGCCATCGGCAGGGAGATGACGCCGTCCGAGACGCGGAGCTCTGCCAGCGTCTCGCCGAGTGCCGTGACGTGTCGCACGCCGGACCAACCGGCGGCGAGGCGGAGCCGGGCGTTCGTCGGCTGCGCCCCGGCGTTGAAAAGCCGCACCTGCGCGACGTCGTTCTCCACATACGCGCTGACCAGCTCCACGCCGGGAGTCTCGACCGTCAGCCATGCACCGGCGGCCGCCGCAGCCTGGCGCGCACCTGCCACGCGTGCTTTGAGCGGGGAACGCCACTTGGAGGCGAGGTTCCACAGGTCCGCTTGCTGCCAGTGTCCGACATGGGGCACGAGGGCAAAGCGCCGCGTCTCGGTGCCGACGGGCCGTGACTCCTCGCGACCACTGACCAGGATGAGCCCCAGCGGGTGTTCCTGGCCGTGGACATACCCGCTGGTGCGATCCACCAGCAGCGTGAGGCCTGCATTCTGTCGAGCATCGAAGCCGTCCAGCCAGTTGAGGAGCACGTGGTGTTTGATTGCGTCCCAGCTGTTGAACAGGGTGTCCGGGTGTGTGCTTTGGCAGACGTCGAACGCTGCATCCTTGGAGATACGCATCTGAAGCGTCGAGGGAAGCAGCAGGCAGAGTTTGTAACGGGCGTCGTGCCAGCTCTGGCGTCGATCTTGGTGGATATTCACCACATGCGCCACTCCGTCGGGGTCGCCGATTTCGATTCCATCGCCGAAGTCGAAACGCACCTCGATGTCCAGAATTCGGTCGTTGGCGCCCACCGCAAGAGTCTGCACAAAGCGTAGCGGTCCCACCTGGCCGGCCATCTCCAGTTTGACCCGCAACGGGCCTGCCTCCAGCAGACGGACTTCGGCCGGGAACTCGGTACTGGAGGCGAACCGGCGCTCCGCGCAGACGTAGGCCCGATAGGTCCCAAGGGGAGCCGCACTTTGGCAGAACTCCACCGAGGTGTGCTTATCGCGCAGGGAGACGATGTTCCCTCCTCGGGAGGGATCGACCTCGATCTCGAGAACTCCGTTGTCGATTCGATAGCGATCGCCGGACCTCTGGATCTGCACCCGAGCAAGGCTCGGAGACTCGCCTTGCCAGACCTGGAACGTCGCCCAACCGACACCGGGGACGCGGAGTCGTGTCAGCAGGCGCACCGCATGATCGTTCGCGTCATGGTCGAAAGGTCCGGGAGGCACATGGCGTCGGATCTGCAGGTCGAGCGGTTGGCCGTTGCCGTCGATGGCGTGCACGCTCCGTCCGGGAGGGAGCGCGTAGTCGAACTCGACCCAGTCCTCTCGTGGTGCGCCCTCGCTGTTGAAGACCAGAACCGTGTCCGCCGGCATTCCGGGCGCCGGCGTGGTCAACGCTTCCGTCAGGACGTCCAGAGCCTTTTCCTGTATCGTGCCGGCGGTGTTGCGGGCGATCCGGCTCTGGGCCAGGACATGGTCGAAGAAGGACAAGCCGCGGCGCGGCCAGCGGGCGCACACCCAGCTATCGTGGTGCTGGCAGTGGAGGACGTCGTGCAGCACGCTGGCGAGGGCGATCTCGTCGTAGTCAGCGCCGACCAGCGCCCACGCCAGCGTCGAGAACTTCTCGGTCCGTCGCAGCGCCAGCTCCGCCATGCGCGTGTCGCCTGCGACGGCAGCCAGCGCCTGGTCACCCCACGGCAACGAGACCTGGAAGTCCTCCTGGCTCAGGCGCCAAGTCTGTGTTGGTGGCGCGGCGATCTGCTCAAAGTACTCCCGCCAGGTTACAAACACGATGTGCTCTCCCGACTCATCGACGGGCGCCTTGAACGGCACCGCCGGCCGGGCATGCCACCCCACGTCCTGGAGCCCGGTGCCGACGGGCTGTGCGATGCCCGCCGAACGGCAGCGTCGGGCGAATTCGCGGGTGGCATACCGGCTTTCATGCTCCCAGCATCTGACGAGTCCATCCACCTCGTAGCGCCCCACGCACGGAAGCGTCGCGCCATCCGGTCCCTGCCAGAGGAAGCTCTCCAGGTTGCGTCCGCGCATATAGCCGGAGAAGGCCGTTCCCGGGTCGCGCAGCACGGCGCGTCGGTAGCCGGTCTCGAGCAGCATCCGCGGCAACGCCGAGGTCCAGCAAGGCTCCTGGGTGCAGTAGGTATCGATGGCCACACCGGGCAGAAGCGCCTCGGTGAGACGTCGCCCTGCAACCAGGTGACGCAGCGTGCTTTCGCCGTCGATCACCCAACAGTAGGGCTGGGCGTAAAGGCATGCCACGATCTCGACACGCGGGCGCGGTGCGCGCACGGCTTCGACCAGTCGCGCCCACGTTCGCGGGTCGTGCCTCCTGAGTTCCGTCCAGGTGTGCGGCTCGACGTCGAGCGCGAGCTTCCAGTCTGGGCGTCGCTCCAGTGCGTCGGCGATGTCGCGCCAGCTACCCGGCGGGATGCCATAGTAGGGTCCGTTGTGGTATCCGTCAACGAACCACATCCGGTCGGTCGGTAGTGGAGTCATCGTGGGTTCCTTCGATCCGGCAGGGGATGGCGGTCGCGTAGGCCGGGCGGCCACCGTCAACACGCTGCGGGCGCGGTGAAATAAATCCACCCGGACGCCACCGCGAAAAGCGCAGTGGAAACTGCGAGGAGGCGGAGCAATGCGTTCATGGCGGGGTGGAGTTGGCGGGGGGCGATGGGACGAAGGCAGGCTCGGGGACGAGCCTGCCCACCTCAATCGAGCGCGCTCAGCGCGAACGGCGCGAAAAACGTCATCAGCCCGAGACCCTTGCCGTCGCCCGAGCCGTCGCCGCGCGGGATCGCCGCGTGCATGCCTTCGCGCAGGATGCGCGCGTGCTCGCGGTTGCCGGTGAGGCGCGCCTCATAGGCGATCGCCTCGGCGCTGAGCATGAAAAGACTGGTCCAGGTTTTCGGCGAGAGCGGGCAGGCGGTGTAGCGAAACGTCTTCAGGTCCTCCATCCAGCATTCGCGGATCATCTGGTCGATGCCGACCGTGATCGCGCGGAGCACCTCGGGATCGGCGGTGTGGCGGTGGTAACGCGCGAGGGCGGAGAGCGTGAGCCCCTCCATGAACGGCACGTTGCCCTCGCACCGCTGCTCCTGGTAGATCGTCTCGCGCTCTTGCCGCGTGCTGCCCGCGGGGTGCAGGCAGTGATCGGCGGCGAGGCGGACGACCCAGCCGCGCTGCGGGTCGAGGCTCTGGCGGAGCGATTTCCAGTTCTCGGTGGCGGCGTGCAGATACTTCGGGTCGCCGGTGGCCTCGTAGGCGGACAACACGAGGATGATCGGCCAGCCGAGCCGGCGAATATGCGTGTCGACCTTGCCGTACAGGTTGGCGGCCATCATGTCGGCGACCTCGAGCGCCACCTCGCGCGCGCGGCGATCGCCGGTGAGGTGGTAGTAGAGCAGATCGCCGGTCGCCCACACGTGGCCATAGTTGGCGCTGTGGCCCATCTGGTAGTAGCGGTCGACCGGGAGCTCAGGGATGTTGTGGAAGTAGCCGCCGGTGTGGCCGACGCTGTGCACCCAGATCTCGCCGACCTTCGGCGGCGGACCGGACGGGTTCTCCACGTGCGGGTTGGTGGCGTGCACGACATCGACTTCAATGTGATGGCGCGCGGCCTGCGCCCCGCGGTGAAAGTAGCGGCGGTCGCCGGTGCGGAGGAACTGAACCAGCAGGCCGCTTTGTAGATCGTATTCGAGGTTGCCCCAGTTGACCTCGCGCTCCCCGTACCAGTCGCCCCAATTGAGCAGGCCGAACTCGCGACCCTGGTCGCGGCGCCGCAGGTGATCGACGAAGGCGCGCTCGAACCACGCATCGTAGCCGAGGTATTTCTGCGGGTCGGCCGTGGGGAACTCGCCGGCGGCGCGCGTCGCCGCGGCGTACGCGGGATCGACGGCGGCGAGCAACGGCTCCTCGGCGGCGACGAAGAAACTCGCGAGCTGGTCGGCCGGTGCGTCGGTGCCGGTGAACAGCGCGGTGAACTCGTGGGTTTTCGCCAGGCCGGCCTTGAACGTGTGCAGGCCGCCGCGCAGCGCGAAGTAGAGCTTGGTCTCCTCGCGCAGCGGCTTGCCGTCGTAGCGACCGGCGGGCAATTCCGGGCAGAGCCCGAGCACGATCGCGCCTTCACGCGTCTCGATGGACTTGGGCCACTGCTGCCAGAACTCGCGCACGCCGAGCGCGAGGCCGGCGCCGGAGCCCCCTACGCTCGCCCAGCCGGGGGCACGGGTGCCGGCAGCGTGACCGTCGCGCTCGAAATGGCTTTCATCGCTCTGGTAATCGCGGCGCGCGGCGGCGGGCGACGGCGCGGCGAGCTGCGCGGTCAGGCCGAGTTCCTTGATGCCGGTCATCACTGCGTCCTGGGCGTCGTTGATGAACGTGTAGCTGCAGCGCACGAACGGCTGTCCGGCGATGGCGTGCAGGCGGAGGATGTAGCGAAACAACGTCGCGCCGCCGGCGGTGCCGTGGCGGCCCGTCACGCGCACGCAGGCGCGCAGGGGGCCGGCCTCCTCGACCACGATCTCGGCGGGCGCCTGCGCGGACTCGAAACGATTGCCGGCGGCGTCGCGCACGAAAAAGCCGCCGGCGGGGCGCGTGACACGCTCGTCGTCGGCGAAGCGGCCGTCGCCGTCGCGGTCCAGCCAGGCCGCGCCGAGCGGATCGAGGCGGGCGGGGTCGAGGGCGAGACGCAGCGGTCCGGTGACGATGATCGTGAGGCCGCGTTCGGTGGTGACGCGCAGCGGCGACGTGGCGGGCGTGGCGGTTCTGGTGGGATCGTGGCGGAGCGTGAACGCGCGCGCGGACTTCGGTGCGCGCTGGGCGACCTGGAAGTCCACGAGCAGCCAGCGCACCGAGCCGTCGGGCCAGCGAGCGAGGATGTCGGTCTGGGGAGGGACGGGCCGGCCGGCGTCGTCGACGAGAGTGAGGTGCGCAGCCTCGAGCAGCGCACCTTGCGCGAACGGCACGCCGGAGGTGACGGGCCAGTTCGCGCGCGGGACGTCGGAGGGCTCGAGCGCGAGTCTGACCTCGAGGGCCGACGCCGGGAGCGCGGCCAAGCCGAACAAGGCACCGGCGAACAATTGAGTTTTCATGAAGGAAGAGATGCGCAGTGAGCGGGGAGGACGCGGCTCAGCGTGACCGGAGATGCTTAACGAGGAACTCCCGAGTGACGCGCGCGGCCTCGGGATGGTCGAGGGAGTGTCCGAGTTCGGGCAGGAGGAGCAGTTCGGAGTCGGCGCCCGCTTCGCGCAGGGCGGTGTGAAAGCGGGTGGCGTGATAGTCCGGCACCAGGTCGTCGCGGCCGCCCTGGACGATGAGAAACGGCGGGGAAGCGGCGGCTCCGCGGGTCAGCACGTGGTGGAGCGGACTGGCGGCGAGGGCGACCTCGCGATGCGTCTCGATCGGGCCGCCGATCACCTGGGGAACGAGCGTCCGCATCTCGGCGCCCGGCACCGGGTCGACCATCGCGCGCGACAGGTCGGTCGGGCCGCACCAGTTACAGACTGCGAGCACGGCGCTGGACTGGCTGGACCAAGGGTCCGAACCCTCGAACTCGGGGATCCCTTGGGTGACCCCCATCATGCTCACGAGATGACCGCCGGCGGAGATTCCCCAGAGAGCGAAGCGCTGCGGGTCGATGTTGATTGCGGCGGCATGCGCGCGGAGCCAGCGGACGGCGGTCCGGCAGTCGTGGAGCATCGCGGGGAAGGGAGCCTCGTGGCTGAAGCGGTAGGTCACGGCGGCGATCCCGATGCTGTCGTCGAAGAGGCGGGGACGGAACGGCGGCCGGTACTGCGTGCCTTCGCGCCAGGCTCCACCGTGGATGTAGACCACGAGCGGTACCGGACCGCCGGTGTCCTGAGGGAGCCAGAGGTCGAGTGTCAGCACACGTTCGCCGCAGCGGGTGGGCACGCGGTGGAACGGAATGTCGAGCAGGACCTTGAGCGCGATTCGGGGTTTTGGCGAAGAGGGTGTGCCGGCGATGGAGGCGGGGGAAGCGAGCATCGGCAAGCAGGCGGCCTGCAGGAAGCGGCGGCGGGTCATGGCCCAACCCTCGCAGAACGCGGCCCCGGGAGCCAGTCCCCGCAGCGTCGGCGACGGTGCGCTTTGCGTCGCGCCGTTTCCCACCCACGCCGACTACCTCAAAGATCAGTGGAAAGAGTCTCGACGACATCCAAGACTGATGCTCGTTCGATCACCGCCACCCGCCTGCCCAAGACTTGCGCCGGATTGATCGCGTGGCCTTGCCCAAAGGACAGCCACGACAGGAGCTGGCGCGATGGCTGTGCCGGCGGCCGGCGTAACAGGTCCCGGCGTCGACTGAAGCGGCGTGTTCCCCGTGCTTGCCTGCCTCAAGGAAGTTCTAGAATCGATGCGGAGTCGTCGCTGCCGAAGCGCTCGATTCTGGGCTTCTCGGCTGCAAGCAATGCAGCAATCGCCGATGTTCGACAATTCCCCAAACCGATAAGGATGATCTTTGTGTGTCGCCACCGGTTGTCTGGACACAAGATAAAGTTTAATCAGGCGGCTAAAAGAGTGGAGGGTTGGAAATCGCGGCGGGCTTCGAGCGGGCTCTTGTAGCCGAGTTTCTCGAGGCGCCATTCCCGATTGTAGAGTTC
>SXGU01099500.1_pt1 | contig 14275 bp, 11 predicted proteins | sample 3174531 | NCBI WGS metagenome assembly SXGU01 (sample SAMN11356863, study PRJNA531348) | freshwater metagenome | isolation source: freshwater sample F1-140 | place: China: Fuxian Lake, Yuxi | collected 2017-12-25
AGGATTTGGTGCTGAAAGACATACCCGTGGTTGTGGACCAGCACGTATCCGAGGGGTTCGTCTCGCTCGGGCCGAAGTTCGTCGAAACGTACTTCAAGGACGGCGTCTACGACGTGGTCCGGTGTTGCAACGCGCGCGTCAAATGGAAGAAGAAGGCCAGCGCATCATCAAATTGAATATAGGTAACCCGGCAGCATTTGGTTTTGAAGTGCCGGAAGAAATACAGCAAGACGTCATACGCAATATGTCCAAAGCCGGTGGCTACACCGATAGCAAAGGTTTATTCGAGCCGCGCAAAGCCATCATGCACAGCACGCAAGCCAAACACATCAAAGGTGTGACGGTGGACGACATCATTATCGGTAATGGCGTATCCGAACTCATTGTCATGGCCATGCAAGGCTTGTTGAACAATGGCGACCAAGTGTTGGTGCCGATGCCGGATTACCCATTGTGGACGGCTGCCGTGACCTTGGCTGGTGGCATGGCGCGCCACTATCTTTGCGATGAGGCCACGGGTTGGATGCCAGACCTAAAAGACATCGAAGCCAAAATCAACCCTAACACGCGCGGCATCGTGGTAATTAACCCAAACAACCCGACTGGGGCCTTGTACCCACCGCCCGTTTTGCAAGGCATCATAGAGATTGCTAGGCGACATAGCTTGGTCATTTTCGCCGATGAAATTTACGACAAAGTGCTCTACGATGGCCATACTCACACATCCATCGCATCTTTAGCTGATGACATTTTATTCGTTACCTTTAACGGTTTGTCTAAAAATTACCGTACCTGTGGTTACCGTGCTGGCTGGATGATATTAAGCGGGGAGAAAAAGCACGCTAAAGATTACATAGAAGGCTTGAATATGTTGGCTTCGATGCGCTTGTGTGCCAATGTGCCAGGCCAGTTGGCCATACAAACCGCGCTCGGTGGTTACCAAAGCATAGACGATTTGGTGGCGCCAGAAGGGCGGCTATGCAAGCAGCGTGACGTGGCTTATAAATTGTTGACGGCCATTCCTGGTGTGACCTGCAGCAAGCCGGCCGCCGCCATGTATTTATTTCCTAGGTTAGACCCAGCGCTCTACCCAATTGCTAACGATCAGCAATTCATCTTGGATTTGTTGTTGGAAGAAAAAGTCTTGTTGGTGCAGGGGTCTGGGTTTAATTGGCATGCGCCCGATCATTTCCGTGTGGTGTTCTTACCCAATGTGGATGACTTGACTGAAGCCATCCACCGCATCGCTCGGTTCTTGAAGAACTACAGAAAAAAACACGCAAAATCAGATGGAGCAAAAGCTTGAAGCAACTTAAGGTAGGATTATTAGGCTTAGGAACGGTGGGCGGCGGCACCTACGCCGTGTTGACACGCAATGCGGCAGAAATCACCCGTCGTACAGGCTGCAAGATCAATGTGGTGCAAGCCGCCGATAAAAATCTAGCGCATGCCCAAGCGATCACCGCTGGCCAAGTGGCGGTTACCGACGATGCTTGGGCTGTGGTCAATAATCCGTCTGTGGACGTCGTGGTTGAGCTCATCGGCGGCTACACCTTAAGTAAAGAGCTGGTGTTGCAAGCAATAAATAATGGCAAACACGTGGTCACCGCCAACAAGGCTTTGTTGGCACTGCATGGCAATGAAATTTTTGCGGCCGCACAAGCGCGTGGCGTGATGGTGGCCTATGAAGCAGCGGTGGCCGGCGGCATTCCGATTATCAAGGCCTTACGTGAAGGCTTAGGGGCCAATCGCATAGAATGGTTGGCTGGCATTATCAACGGCACAACCAATTTTATATTAAGCGAGATGCGTGAGAAAGGCTTGGCCTTCGCTGATGTGTTAGGCGAAGCGCAACGCTTGGGTTACGCGGAAGCGGACCCGACCTTTGATGTGGAAGGCATAGACGCGGCGCACAAATTAACCATACTGTCTGCCATCGCCTTTGGTATGCCCATGAAGTTTGATCAGGCTTACACGGAAGGCATTACCAAACTTCAGCAAACCGACATCAAGTATGCGCATGAGCTGGGCTACAGCGTGAAACTATTGGGTATTGCCAAGCGCACCGAGGCCGGTGTGGAGTTGCGTGTGCACCCAACCTTAATTTCAGAAAAAAGGTTGGTGGCGAACGTGAACGGTGCCATGAACGCCGTTGTGGTGAAAGGGGATGCCGTTGGCCCAACTTTGTATTACGGGGCCGGGGCCGGGGCCGAGCCTACTGCCAGTGCGGTCGTGGCGGATTTGATGGACGTGGCTAGGTTGGCCGATGCCAGTGCCGCGCAACGTGTGCCGTATTTAGGTTTCCAAGCTGGGCAATTGCATGACCTACCCATTTTGCCGATAGCGGCCATCCACAGCGCCTACTATTTGCGCTTGCGTGCTAGTGATAAGCCCGGTGTGTTAGCTGGGGTGACTAAAATTTTGGCTGATCGCAATATTTCCATCGATGCTATGTTGCAAAAAGAACCGGCTGACAATGAAACCGAGGCAGACATCGTGATTCTGACCCACCTGACATTGGAGCAAAACATGGATGCCGCTATCGCTGAAATTGAAGCGCTGCCGGCTATAGTTGGCAAGCTGGTTAAGCTTCGTATGGAAGAGTTGGGGAAATAAAATCGGCCTAAGCGGCTTGAATACGGTTGGGGTAAAACTGCCCTTATATTGAGAGAGTTAAATGAAATACATCAGTACGCGTGGGCAGTCACCTGCATTGGGCTTTAGTGAGATTTTATTGGGTGGGCTGGCGCCGGATGGCGGCTTGTATTTGCCTGAGCACTACCCCCAATTCAACGATGCCGATTTAACTGCCATGCGTTCTATGGGCTATGCCGATTTGGCTTTTGCCATATTAAGCCGTTTGATTGATGACATTCCGGCCGCCGATCTTAAAGCCATTCTAGATAAAACCTACACAGCCGATGTGTATGCGTATGCTCGCCCTGGTCAGAACGCAGCCGACATTACCCCCATTTTAAAATTAGAAGACAAGCTGTATTTGTTATGTTTGTCTAATGGCCCAACCTTGGCTTTTAAAGACATGGCCATGCAATTGTTAGGCAATTTGTTTGAGTACGTGTTGGCTAAGACCGGCAGAACCACCAATATCTTAGGGGCCACCTCGGGCGATACCGGCTCGGCCGCAGAATACGCCATGCGCGGTAAAAAAGGTGTGCACGTTTTTATGCTGTCACCGCATAAAAAAATGAGCCGTTTTCAAACGGCACAAATGTTTAGCCTGCAAGATGAAAATATCCATAATATCGCCGTGAATGGCGTGTTTGATGATTGCCAAGACATGGTCAAAGCGGTGTCCAATGACGCTGCCTTTAAAGCCCAGTACAAGATAGGCGCCGTTAATTCCATTAATTGGGGTCGCAGCGTGGCGCAGGTGGTGTATTACTTCAAAGGCTATTTTGCCGTGACCAAAACGCCCAGCGAAAAGGTCAGCTTCTCGGTACCATCGGGAAATTTTGGTAATGTTTGCGCTGGCCATATTGCCCGTATGATGGGCTTGCCGATAGATAAATTGGTGGTAGCCACCAACGAAAACGATGTGTTGGATGAGTTTTTTAAAACCGGTTTGTATAAGCCGCGTGGTTCAGCCCATACCTACCATACTTCCAGTCCGTCCATGGACATCAGTAAAGCCTCTAATTTCGAGCGTTTCGTGTTTGATTTAGTGGGCCGTGACAGCGCTAAAGTGCGTGAGTTGTGGGCCAGTATCGACCAAGGCGGCGCGTTTGATCTTCAGGCTTTGTTGGCTAAAGTGGCGGATTACGGATTTGTGTCTGGCAGCAGCAATCACCAGCAACGCATGCACACCATACGTGAGACCCATAAAAAATACGCGGTCAGCATAGACACGCATACTGCCGATGGCTTGAAAGTAGCATTGGAATGCCGTGATGCTAAGGTGCCGATGTTGGTATTGGAAACCGCCTTACCGGCTAAATTTGAGGATGCTCTGGTTGAAGCCTTAGGCACGGTACCAGAGCGGCCTAGTGCTTTAAATGGCATAGAAGCTTTGCCGCAGCGTTTTGATGTGATGGATGCGGATGTGGCCGCCATCAAACAATACATAGTCAATAAAGTGAGCTAGGCCATGCAGGTTTACCACGATTTACTTAAGCACGTTTTGCAACACGGTCATCAAAAAGAAGACCGCACCGGCACCGGTACCAAGTCGGTGTTCGGCTACCAAATGCGCTTTAATTTGGCCCACGGCTTCCCGCTGCTGACCACAAAAAAAGTCCATTTAAAATCCATCATCCATGAGCTGTTGTGGTTTTTGCAAGGCAGTACCAATATCGCTTATTTGAAAGAAAACGGCGTGCGCATATGGGATGAGTGGGCCGATGCAAATGGTAACCTAGGCCCAGTGTATGGCTACCAATGGCGAAATTGGCCAAAAGCCGATGGTAGCCACATAGACCAGATCAGTCAGGTGGTGCAGGCCATTAAAGCCAACCCGGATTCACGGCGTTTGATCGTCTCGGCTTGGAATGTGGCCGATGTTGAGCAAATGAAATTGCCCCCATGCCATGCTTTTTTTCAGTTTTACGTGGCCGACGGCAAACTAAGCTGCCAACTCTACCAACGCAGTGCCGACATCTTCTTAGGGGTACCCTTTAATATCGCCTCTTACGCCTTGTTGACCATGATGGTAGCGCAAGTCTGTGGCTTAAAAGTAGGGGATTTTGTGCACACACTGGGCGATGCGCACATCTACACCAATCACATGGAGCAGGTACAAGAGCAATTGAGCCGCGACCTGCGCCCCTTGCCAAGCATGCGCATTAATCCAGCGGTAAAGGATATATTTAGTTTTAAATTTGACGATTTTACTCTAGAAAATTACGACCCCCATCCAACCATTAAGGGTTTGGTGGCGGTTTGATATGACACTTTCCTTGATAGTGGCGCTGGCTAAAAATCGCGTAATCGGTAAAAACAACAGCCTACCCTGGCATTTACCCGAAGACCTAAAACGCTTTCGCGCCTTGACTACCGGTCATCACATCATCATGGGCCGAAAAACCTACGAGTCGCTGGGGCGCTTGCTACCGAATCGCACCACGGTTATCGTTACGCGCAATGCCGATTACCAAGTAGCAGGGGCCTTAATTGCCCACAGTTTGGATGAAGCCTTGGCTTTATGCCACGGTGATGACGAGGCTTTTTTGATTGGAGGGGCCGAGTTGTATCAAATGGGTTTGCACATGGCGCACAAAATGTACGTTACCGAATTGGATTTAGCGGTGGCGGGCGATGCTTATTTTCCTGAGTTTGATTTAAGCCAGTGGCAGCAAACGGCCAGTGAAGCCCATACCAGCGCAGAAGGGCTGCCTTTTCGCTACCTGACTTACCAACGCTATTGATTAGAAACCCACCACAGAGACACGGATACAATGCCGCAAGGGCATTCCCGTCATATCGTAGCCTCAAACGACTCGGCTTGAAATTCGTGTCAGAGAAAAGGTTATTGCGCCACGCAGTCCACGTAGTAGTTGGCTTTGCCATCCACTACTTGTTTAACTAAGCCGTGGTTATCCGTTTCAAAGCCAGGAAACTTCTCATTGAACTCCCTAGCAAATTTCAAGTAATCCACGATCACTTTGTTGAACTGTTCACCCGGTATCAGTAAAGGAATGCCAGGTGGGTAGGGCGTCAATAACACCGCAGTAATGCGTCCTTCTAAGTCGTCTATGGCGACCCGGTCTATTTTTCTGTGGGCCATTTTGGCGAAGGCATCGGCGGGTTTCATGGCCGGCACCATATTAGACAAATACATTTCGGTGGTGAGGTGAGCCACATCATTGGCTTTGTAGACCGCGTGAATTTGTTCACACAAATCCCGTAAGCCGACTTTTTCGTACCTAGGTTGCTTTTGGATGAATTCCGGTAAGACTTTCCACAGTGGTTGGTTCTTGTCGTAGTCGTCTTTAAATTGCTGCAAGGCCGCCACCATGGTATTCCAGCGGCCTTTGGTGATGCCGATGGTGAACATGATGAAGAAAGAGTACAGCCCGGTTTTTTCAACGATGACGCCGTGCTCAGCCAAGTATTTGGTGACGATGGCCGCCGGTATGCCAAATTTATCCGAGAAATTGCCTTTGATGTCTAAGCCTGGGGTAATGATGGTGGCTTTGATGGGGTCTAACATATTAAAGCCTTCGGCTAAGTCACCGAAATCATGCCAAGCTTCATTGGCTTTTAGCATCCAGGCATCGCGTTCTTCTAAGCCTTCTTCAGACAAGTCATCTGGTCCCCAGACTTTAAACCACCAGTCGGCACCCCATTCTTCATCGACTTTGCGCATGGCGCGGCGGAAGTCTAAGGCTTCCATGAGGCTTTCTTCCACTAAGGCCGTGCCACCAGGGGCTTCCATCATGGCTGCGGCTACGTCTATGCTCGCCACTATCGAGTACTGTGGGCTGGTGGACGTGTGCATGAGGTAAGCTTCATTAAAAATGTCGCGGTCTAGTTGGTTGTTTTCGGCATCTTGTACCAAAATTTGGCTGGCTTGACTTAAGCCTGCTAGTAATTTGTGGGTAGATTGGGTGGAGAACACCATGCTCTCTTTGCAACGTGGTCGGCCTTCGCCTATAGCGTGGTAGTCACCGTAGAAATCATGGAAAGTGGCGTGCGGTAACCAGGCTTCATCAAAATGCAAGGTGTCTATCTTGCCATCCAACATTTCCTTGATTTCTTCAACGTTATATAAGACCCCATCGTAGGTCGACTGGGTAATGGTCAGCACGCGCGGTTTGGCTGTTTTATCGGTGATAAATGGGTTAATGTCAATTTTCTTTTGGATATTTTCCCAAGTGAACTCGCTCTTAGGGATGGGGCCAATGATGCCGAAATGGTTGCGCGTCGGCATTAAAAACACCGGTACCGCACCGGTCATGATGATGGCGTGCAGTATGGATTTGTGGCAATTGCGGTCGACCACCACCACGTCGCCTGGAGCAACCGTGCTGTTCCAAATCATTTTATTGGAAGTGGAGGTGCCGTTGGTAACGAAATACAAGTGATCGCAATTGTAGATGCGCGCTGCGTTACGTTCGGAATCCGCTACCGGGCCAGTGTGGTCAAGCAGTTGGCCCAGTTCGTCGACGGCATTGCAGACGTCGGCACGCAACATGTTTTCACCAAAAAATTGGTGAAACATTTGCCCCACCGGTGATTTTAGAAAGGCCACGCCGCCTGAGTGACCAGGGCAGTGCCATGAATACGAGCCGTCGGCGGCGTACTCGGTTAGCGCTTTGAAGAACGGCGGTGGCAAGCTCTCTAGGTAGGTGCGGGCTTCGCGCAATATGTAACGGGCGACGAATTCCGGCGTGTCCTCGTACATGTGGATGAAGCCGTTTAGTTCGCGCAATATTTCGTTAGGAATGTGCCGTGAAGTGCGCGTTTCGCCGTGCAGGAATATTGGGATTTCTTCGTTACGGTAACGAATTTCATCAACAAATTTGCGTAGGTTGTCCAATGCATCGTGGTTTTCTTCTATGAACTCGTTGTCGTCTATAGACAAGATAAACGCAGAAGCGCGACTTTGTTGCTGCACAAAGGAAGTGAGATCGCCGTAACTGGTGACGCCCAACACTTCAAATCCTTCCGCTTCTATGGCTTTGGCTAGCATGCGTATGCCTAAGCCAGAGGAATTCTCTGAGCGGAAATCTTCGTCTATGATGACGATAGGAAAGCGAAACTTCATGGATGGGTATCCTAAAATTAAATCTTCGGTAAGGTGACGCCAACTTGGCCTTGGTATTTGCCACCGCGGTCTTTGTAGCTGGTTTCGCATACGTCGTCGGCATCCGCTTCAAAAAACAGCACTTGCGCGCAGCCCTCATTGGCATATATCTTCGCCGGTAGCGGGGTGGTGTTGCTAAATTCTAAGGTTACGTAGCCTTCCCACTCTGGTTCAAATGGCGTGACATTAACAATGATGCCACAGCGCGCGTAAGTGGATTTGCCCAAACAAACGGTCAAAACATTGCGGGGAATTCTAAAGTATTCCACCGTGCGGGCTAGGGCAAAGGAGTTGGGTGGAATGATGCAGTAATCGGCATTCACTTCGACAAAAGAGTTGGGGTCGAAATTTTTAGGGTCGACGATGGTGCTATTAATGTTGGTAAACAGCTTAAATTCTTTGCTGCACCTGATGTCGTAGCCATAACTGGATGTGCCGTAAGACACCAGGCGTTCACCTTGCGCATTTTGTTTGATTTGCTGAGGTTCAAACGGCTCTATCATGCCGTGTTGTTCTGCCATGCGGCGTATCCATTTATCTGATTTTATGCTCATAGTTATTGCTTTTTGTAGGTTGGAAGATAAAAAAGCGGAGTAACTAACTCCGCTTTTAGCCCGACTTTAGTAAGTGCAAATAATAACAATAAATTCGTGCGTCGTTATACTTTTTTAGTGCTTGTCGCCGCCTAATTCAATGCTGTAGCGCCAGAACTGATCAGTCGATTCAAAAATAATGCCCGATGCTGCTGGGTCGCGGCTGCCAGCGGGGTATTGGTGCACGGCAGATTGGTCTTCAGACCAAGCTTTAACGATGGGGTCAATTAAACGCCATTGGGCTTCCACTTCGCTGATGTGTAGGTACAGTGATGGGTCCCCCTCCATTAAATTAAGCAACAAGGATTCATAGGAATCAATGCTCTCGTCGCCAGCCTGCCGTTGTGGCCCGTCTATGCTTAGGGTGCGGGTGGCGATGTCTAAACCTGGAATCTTGGATTCGATTTCCAGCTTGATGCACTCACGCGGTTGGATGTTAAGGGTAAGCCAGTTTTGGTGTTGGCCTTCAACCAATTGCATGGGGGCTTTTTTAAAGCGGATGGAAACGGCGGTGTTGCCTTCGTGCAGGCGTTTAGCGGTGCGCACATAAAATGGCACACCTTGCCAACGCGGGTTGTCGATAAACAGTTTTAATGCCGCATAGGTTTCCGTTACGCTAGATTTAACGCCTTCTCTTGCCAGCTCGTCTAGGTAGCCTGGCACGTTTTCGCCGTGGCCATCGCCCACGCAGACGCGTCCTGCTGAGTATTGGGCGCGGAAAGCGTGTTTGGCCAAATCCTGAATGGGCAGTGGGCGGATGGCCTGCAAGAGCTTGATTTTTTCAGCACGTATGCTTTCAGGGGACAAGTCTTGCGGTTTTTCCATGGCTACCAAGGCTAGGGTTTGCAACAAGTGGCTCTGCACCATGTCGCGTAGGGCGCCGGTGTTGTTATAAAACTCTGTACGGTCGCCCACGCCTAAAATTTCATTATTGGTGATTTGCACGTGGTCTATGTATTGATTGTTCCATAACGGTTCAAACAAGGCGTTGGCAAAGCGCGTCAGCATGATGTTTTGCAAGGCCGATTTACCTAAGTAATGGTCTATGCGGTAAATTTGACTTTCTTTTAAATGCTGAGTGATGGACGCTTGCAAGGCTTGTGCCGATGGCAGGTTGGTGCCAAACGGTTTTTCTATCAAAACGCGGCGCCAATATTGGCTTTCATCCAGCAAACCGACGCCGGACAATTGTTCGACAATGGGGGCAAAATCGGTAGGCCGCACCGACAAAAAGTAGGCGAGGTTTTGCGGGAAAATTTGCGTATTGCTTAAGGTGGCTTTCATTTTATTGAAGGCATCGGCATCACCAGGCGGGTTGGCGTGGTAGTGTTGACGGGCAATAAAGCGCTTAAATACGGCTTGATCGTAGCCGTCTTTAAATTTAGTGTCCAACATCTTTTGGATGTCCGCTTGCCATGCTTCTCGGCTGACTTCACCGCGACCCACAGACAGGATGGCCATGTGCTCAGGCAGGCGACCTGCTGCATCGAGGCGGAATAGGCCGGGCATTAATTTGACACGGGATAAATTGCCGCTGGCACCAAACAGGACCAGTGTGCAAGGATCAATTTTTTTTACCATGGTAAACCTTACGTTAGCTATCGACTTTGCTAGCCGCAGCTGAGTGGACTAGCAAATAACATTTTTTAGTTTGTTCGCTTGGGCTAGGTGGCGCCAGGCGAGCGGCGTTAAATTAATGACGACTTTCAGCAGGTGCGCCGTCTGTGTCCATGTCCAAGTCGCCCCAGCCTAAGCGGCGGTGGAACAGTTCCAGTAACAAATCCCAACTTAAGCGTGATAGTGCCGGGTCATAACGGTGGCCTTCATCGCGCATAAAGGCATGCTGACCATTGAATTCGTGCCAGGTGTAACGGGTGCCGACTTCATCCAAGCGGGCTTTGACCAAGTTGCGACCTTCTAAGGGCACGTGTGGGTCTTGGCGTCCCCAAATGTGCAGCAACTCACCTTTGATTTCACCGGCGCGTTCCAGTGAGTTATCGTTTTTGCCTAGGCCTAAGGCTTTTTTATGGATGTCGGTGGCATAAAAGCAGACTGCCGCCAGCACGCCTGGATTCATGGCAGCGCGGAAGGCTAAATGGCCGCCAACGCATATGCCCATGACGCCTAAGCGGCCTGTGCAATCGTCCCGTGATTTTAGGTAGTCAAGCACAGCGCGTGCGTCGCTATCGTAAGCATGCACTTCTTTAGTGATTTTATGCGCATTGCCGCGGGTGGTGCCTTCTTCGTCGTAAGGGATCACGGTGCCAGCTGGCTCCAATTCGTGGTAAATTTCAGGACAGGCGACGATGAAACCATGGCCAGCCAGCATGGCAGCGGTACGACGTATCGGTGCGGTGACTTGAAAGATTTCTGAGAACATTAAAATACCAGGGTAATTGCCTGGTGCAGCAGGGCGAAAAATGTGCGCGCGCATTTCACCGGTTGGCGTATTTAGGTCTACTACTTCACTGTCTTTAATTAACATTTTTGGTCCTGATTATTGCGTTTTAGAATAGCCGTATATGATAAAGCAAGCAGGCTTATTCATACAGTCTTTTGATGTAAAAAATATAAAATGCATGACAATATTGGCGATTTAGTGTCAAATTCTGCCTGACTTTTTTTGATTGAGATCGGATGCAAATGCAAGAAAACCAAGTGCGCTGGAAACACTACAACAGCATCGATTGTTTGCGCCATGCGGTGTGTGATGCCATCGCATTGAGTGCCCATCGTGCGATTGCCCAACGCGGTCGATTTAGTGTTGTTTTGGCCGGTGGCAATACCCCGCGCGCCATCTACCGCTTGTTGCGTGATTTAACTATGGATTGGTCTAAATGGCATGTCTATCACGGTGATGAGCGTTGCTTAAAGCCCGATCACGAAGAGCGCAATAGCTTGATGGTGCAGCAGGTCTTGTTGGATCATGTGGCCATCCCGGCACAGCAAGTGCATCACATTCCAGCTGAGTTGGGCCCGCTTGCAGGAGCTAGCGCTTATGCTAAAACCTTGCAGGGGGTCGGTTGTTTTGAGTTAGTGCTGTTGGGTTTGGGCGAAGACGGCCATACCGCCTCGCTTTTTCCGGGTCACGCAGTGGATAACCGTGCCGATGCCGTGGCCGTGTTTGATTCACCTAAGCCGCCTGCGCAGCGCATCACACTGAGCCAAAAAAGGCTAAACCATGCCGAGCAAGTTATTTTTATTGTTAGCGGTGCTGGCAAGCAGCAAGCCGTGAATGATTGGCGAAGTGGTGTGGCCATTCCAGCCACGCTGATACAAGCGGCCAATGGCGTGGACGTGCATTGCTATGAAGTGGAATTAGCCTGATTTTTTTCTAGCAATAAGCCGATTAGACGCAGTTGCTCTTTTTGGACGGCCATTAATTCTGCCCATTGACCTTCGCGTAGCCTGTCCATTTTTTCGTGCAGTAGCATGATTTCCAGTTCGGCTTTCAGGTTGACTTCGTAATCGTGGTCAGCATTCATTCGGTCTTTTTCCGCCTGGCGATTTTGCGACATCAAGATGATGGGCGCCTGCACCGAAGCCAACATGGATAAAAACAAATTTAATAAAATGTACGGGTAGGGGTCAAAGCTCTGATTGTAGTTGACCAGTATCAGCGAATTAAGCACGACCCAACACACCAAGGTGCAAGCAAATAAGCCTATAAAAGCCCACGAGCCACCAAATTTAGCCACTCTGTCGGCGGCGCGTTGACCAAAGCTGATGCCTTGATCCATGGCCTTAGAGGGGTCCATGGAAATGTGCTTGCGATCGGTAATGTGCCGCGCCACTTTTTGTGTGCGGGCATCCATGCTTTCATAGCTTGAACCTAATAGTTTTTCCGCAATAGGGTGTTTGGCCATGGCTTGCTTCCTCGACTTAACTGTTTTGGATGACGATATTGGGGAATTTGGTGCTGTGGTCTAGGCTGCTATTGGCTATTTTTGCCGCAGCAGTGCGGGCGATTTTTTTATAAATGGCGGCGATTTTGCTATTTGGGTCAGCCAGCACGGACGGGTTGCCGCCATCCGATTGCCTACGGATGTTGATGTCCAAGGGTAGGCTGCCCAATAAATCAAGTTGGTAGTCTTGGCACATCAAGGCGCCGCCACCTGAGCCGAAAATCGCCTCTTCGTGACCGCACTGTGAGCAAATGTGCGTGCTCATGTTCTCAACGATACCGAGGATAGGAATGTTGACTTTCTCGAACATTTTTAAGCCCTTGCGTGCGTCCAATAACGCGATGTCTTGCGGGGTGGTGACGATGATGGCGCCGGTAACCGGTATCTTTTGCGCCAGCGTTAACTGGATGTCGCCAGTCCCCGGTGGCAAGTCTATCACCAGGTAATCTAAATCACGCCATTTTGTGTCGCGTAGCAATTGCTCCAAGGCCCCCGTTACCATGGGGCCTCGCCAAACCATGGGGGTGTCTGGGTCGATTAAAAAGCCTATGGACATGGCTTGTATGCCATGCGCTAGCATGGGGTCCATGGTTTTGCCGTCGGTGCTTTCAGGGCGCCCGCTGATGCCTAACATTTGTGGCTGACTGGGCCCATAAATGTCTGCATCCAATAAGCCTACTGTTGCGCCTTCTGCGGCCAAGGCCAGGGCCAAATTGACTGAGGTAGTGGATTTGCCTACGCCGCCTTTACCGGAAGCGACGGCGATGATGTTTTTTACATTAGGCAACAGCGTTACGCCTTGTTGGGCTTTGTGGGCAACAATGCGGCTGCTTACCTTAAGCCTTACTTCGCTGACACCAGGCAAGGCCAGCAAGGTATTTTTTACTAACTCTTGCACTTCGGCCATGACGGATTGCGCTGGGTAGCCCAGCACAATATCCAAACTGACTTCTGTGCCATTAATTTTGATGTTTCTGGCGGATTTGCTGCTGATGAAATCTTTGCCGGTATTGGGGTCTATGCAGACTTTTAAGGTGCTTTGAATAAGAAGATCGGTAACCGCCATGCTTGCCATTCCTAAGTAGTGAGATTGAGTAAAAACTTGAGTAAAAAGATAGGGTATTTTAACCGATAGTCCGTGGGTCGCAGTTGTTTTGTATGAAAATCGTCGGTTTGCCTAAGGCTTGGCCTATAAAATCCTTAATCAGCACTGGGTTAAGCTGGCTGCATTTGTTAGAATACGGTTTTCGCTAAATAGATCCATTTATCTCATGGCCACCGCAAACACAGCACGCAAGATTCTTGTTACCTCAGCCCTTCCTTATGCCAATGGCAGTATACATCTAGGCCATTTGGTTGAATACATACAAACCGATATTTGGGTGCGTTTTCAAAAAATGCAAGGGCATACCGTGCATTACGTCTGCGCCGATGACACACACGGTACGCCCATTATGTTGCGTGCTGAGAAAGAAGGCATCACAGCAGAAACCTTAATAGCCAATGTGCACAAAGAGCACAGTGCTGATTTCAATGAATTTTTGGTGGCTTTTGATCATTACTATTCGACCAATGCCCCAGAAAATAAGGCTTTGTCGCAAAGTATCTACCTTGCGCTTAAAGGCGCCGGAAAAATAGCCAGTAAAGTCATTGAGCAATTCTACGATCCGATTAAAAACATGTTTTTACCGGATCGGTTTATTAAAGGCGAATGCCCAAAATGCCACGCTAAAGATCAATACGGCGACTCCTGCGAAGTGTGCGGTGCTACCTATAACCCCACCGAGTTGATTAATGCCTATTCTGCTGTATCAGGTGCCGCGCCGGTGCGTAAGGAGACCGAGCATTTCTTTTTTAAATTGTCCGAATGCGCCGATTTTTTAAAAGAGTGGACCCGTTCTGGCAGCTTGCAAGGTGAAGCCGCCAACAAAATGTCGGAGTGGTTTGAAAACGGTTTAAACGATTGGGACATCTCGCGCGATGCACCGTATTTTGGGTTTGAGATTCCCGATGCG
>SXGU01061911.1_pt1 | contig 14272 bp, 14 predicted proteins | sample 3174531 | NCBI WGS metagenome assembly SXGU01 (sample SAMN11356863, study PRJNA531348) | freshwater metagenome | isolation source: freshwater sample F1-140 | place: China: Fuxian Lake, Yuxi | collected 2017-12-25
GGGCTGCACCGGCACCTGGCCGGTGGTGCCGAACTGCGGTACGGCGGGCGGCGGCGGGGGCGGCGGCACCGCCCCGGCGGGCGGCTGAGGCGGTTGCCCCGGCGGAGGCGGCGGCGGGAGGGAGTCGTTGTTGCCCATCACGCCGAGCCTACGCCTCAGCCACCCTTGCGGCGTCGGACCTCGTCGATGATCGCAGGGATCACCTTGGGCAGGTCGCCGATGACCGCATAGTCGGCCTTCGTGACCATGTTGGCCTCGGTGTCGGTGTTGATCGCAAGGATCTTCTTCGACGCCATCGCGCCCACCCAGTGCTGGATGGCGCCGCTGATGCCGCACGCCATGTACAGGTCGGGCGCGATGCGCGTGCCCGTCTGCCCCACCTGGTCGGTGTGGTTGCGCCACCCGTTGTTGGTGACCGCACGCGAGCAGCCCACGACACCGCCGAGCAGACCGGCCAGCTCCTCCAGCGGCGCGAACGCCTCGGCGGAACCGACACCGCGACCGCCGCCCACCACCAACGGTGCCGTAGCGAGCGTGACGCCTGCGGCGCGCTCGACGCGTTCGGCCACGACGGTGCGGGCCAACGACGGATCGAGGTCGACCGACAGCGACTGCACCGCACCGGCGGCCGGGGCCTCGGCGGCCTCGAACACGTGGTGCGACACGCTGACGAGCTTGGTCGACGCGGTGAGCGTGCACTGCTCGAGCAGCGAACCACCCCAGCGCACACGCACGACCGTCCAGGTGTCGCCCGTGGTGATCTCGTTACAGTTGGCCACGAACGGCAGGTCGAGGCGAGCGGCCGCCTGGGCCATCACCTCGTTGCCGCGGTCGGTGCCGCACGCCAGCACGGCCGACGGCTGCAGGGCGCGCACGGCCTGCGCCACCGCTTCGCCCCACGCCTCCGGGCCGTAGTCGGCCAACAGGTCGTGGTGCACCTGGTGCACGGTGCCGGCGCCATGGGCCGCCAGTTCGGCGGCTGCGGCGTCGGCCGCGGCGCCGAGCGTGAGCGCGTGCACATCGGTGTCGATGCTGCGCGCCGCGGCGAGCGCCTCGAGGGTGGCGGGGCTGAGGGTGCCCCGATCGTGTTCGACGACGACGAGCACACTCACTTCAGCAACCCCAGTTCCTCGAGCAGATCCACCACAGCCGGGGCGGCCTCGGGGCCGTTGCCGAGCATGATGGTCTGGCTGACCTGTTCCGCCGCCTGCAGCAGCGTGATCATCTGCTGACCACCTGCCTCGCCCTGCGGCGACACCTGGGCGACCTCCACCTTCTTCGAGGCGAGGCGTCCCTTCAGCGTGGGATAGCGAGGAAGGTTGATGCCCTCCTTCACCCCCAGTACGCACGGGGTGGGCACGGCGTAGACCTCGACACCGGCGTCACCCTCGCGCTTGGCGCGGATGGTGTCGCCCTGCACCTCGATGCCCTTGATGCCGTTGACGATGGGACGGCTCAGTGCGTGCGCCACACGGACGCCCACCTGGAAGTTGCCCGAGTCGGCACTCTCGTTGCCGAACAGCACCAGATCGAACGCACCGTCCGCGGCCTCGAGGTCGCGAATGGCGGCGGCGATGGCCGCGGCCGTGCGCTGCGGGTCCCAGTCGGTGGTGTCGATGGGCAACAGCACGGCCTTGTTCACGCCGATGCTGGCCGCGTAGCGCAGCTGCTCGTCGGCCTCGGCGGGCCCGAGGGTCAGCACGGTGGACTCGCCACCGTGCTGCTCCACGAGCTGCACCGCTGCTTCCACCGCGCACTCCTCGTGGGGGCTGGTGGTGAAGGCCAGGTAGGCCGTGTCGACGGCCTGGCCGTCGGCAGTGATGTTGATCTTGGCGCCGGGGGCCGGCACCCGCTTCACGCAGACGAGGACCCGCATGCTCAGCTCTTCATCCGCGCATCGGTGGGGTCGAACAGCGGCGTCGGGCCGGCGACCTCGACCGTGACCGGGTAGGTCTCGTTCATGTACATCACCTGGAGCTTGTTGCCCACGACGGCGTGCTCCGGCGGCAGGTAGGCGAGCAGCAGGTACTTGCCCACCGACGGACCGGCACCGGCCGTGGTGACACGAGAGACGCGGCCCTTGCTGTCGACGATGCGATCGCCCTCGAGGGTGAGGATGGGCTCGTTGCCACCGGTGGGGTAACGGTCGTAGCCGTCGGCGCACTGCTGGCTGTCCATCGAGAGGGTGCACATGATGGCGGCCGGGGCCTCCTCACGGGCCTTCAGGTAGGCGGCCTTGCCGATGAAGTCGGCGCTCTTCACCTTCGGGCGGGCGAGACCGGCCTCGACCGGGTTGTACTCGCTCTCGAGCTCGGCGCCCATGAGGCGGTAGCCCTTCTCGATGCGACCGGTGACGGCGTACACGCCGATGCCCACGGGGATGATCTCGAACTCCTGGCCGGCGTCCCAGATGGCGTCCCACAACTGCAGGCCGTGCTCCATGCGGGTGTAGATCTCCCAGCCGTTCTCGCCGACGTAGCTGATGCGGTACATCGTGCACGGCACGCCGTTGATGATGACCTCGCGCACGGCGCCGTACGGGAAGCCGTCCTGGCTGAGGTCGTACGGGGCGGTGGTGTGGTCGGTGGTGATCTTCGCCATCGTGGCGGCAGCGTTCGGGCCCCACACACCGACGGTGCAGTAGGCCTGCGAACGGTCGGTGAAGGTGCACGAGCCGAGGCCGTGCTGCGCGTTGAACTGCTCGAGGCACTTGTTGAACCAGTAGTTGTCGCGGCCACCGTCGAACGCGCCGGTGATGACGCGATAGTGGTGCTGGCCGAGGCGCTGGATGGTGAGGTCGCTGCGGAAGCCGCCGTGCTCGGTGAGCAGCGGGGTGTACACGCTGCGGCCGACGGGCACGTCGACGTTGTTGACGCACACCCACTGGAGGAACTCCATGGCCTTCGGGCCCTCGAAGTCGAACTCGTTGAACGCGGTGAGGTCGACCATGCCGACGCTCTCGCGCATCTGCAGGTGCTCGGCGTTGGTGACCGGGTTCCACCAGCGGGCGTCCCACTCGTGGGTGCGCGGCTTGCAGGCGTCGGCGAACTTCGCCATCAGCTTCTCGTTGCTCGAGTACCACTGCGGGCGCTCCCAGCCGCGAGCGTCGAAGAACGTCGCGCCGAGGGCCTCCTCACGCAGGTAGAACGGGCTGCGGCGCACGCCACGCTGGCTGCCCCACTGCTCACGCGGGTGCACGATGCCATAGGTCTTGTTGAAGTGCTCGTTGCAGCGAGCGTTGATGTGCCACTCGGTCTTCTCGTGCGGGTAGAAGCGGGCGATGTCGCTGCCGTGCGGGTCGCACATGTGCGGGTAGCCGTACGTCATCCACTCGGCGACGAGCTGGGCGATGCCGGGGCCTTCCTTGATCCACACTGCGGCGGCGCTCCAGAGGTTGCGCACCTCGACGGTCTCGCCGAGCACCGGGTTGGCGTCGGGGGTGAGGCTCAGCAGACCGTTGATGGCGTACTTGATCTCGGCGTCACCGAGCATCTCCATCAGCTCGATGGCCTGCTCCATCTGCGGGTCGAAGTCCTCGTAGGTGAGGGGCAGCTCGGTGGGGGTGAGCGCCGAGGCCTCGTTGCTCGGGATGTCGTCGGGACGCATCAGGATGGCGCGGTGGGCGTACGAGCCCACTTCCATCGAGCCGGCCGACTGACGCTCGTAGCAGAACGTGTCCATGTCGCGAATGATGGGGAACGCGAGTTCCTTGTTGCTCTCGACGAGCACGTCGAGCGGGCCGACGTCGGCCATCTGGTGCACGGCGGGGGTGAGCGGGATGTTGGCGCCGGCCATGGCGGCGATGCGGGGGCTCCACACGCCACAGGCGATCACCACGTGCTCGGCCTCGATGCGGCCCTTGTCGGTGACGACCGCCGTCACCTTCGGCAGACCGCCGGGCACGTCCTCGGTCTCGATGTCGAACACCTCGGTGTTCGCGAACACGGTGAGGTTGCCGGCGTTGACGGCTTCCTCGCGCATGCGGGTGCCGGTGGCGAGCGAGTCGACCACCGAGACGCTGGGCGTGTAGTAGCCGCCGAGGAGGATCTCCTCGTTGATGAACGGCACCATCTCCTTGATCTCGCCGGGGGTGACGAGACGGGCATCGATGCCCCAGGCCTTCGCCGAGGTCATGCGGCGCTTGAACTCCTCGAGGCGCTGCGGCTCACGCGCGACCTCGATGCCACCGCAGGTGTTGTTCAGCCCGTGGTCGATGTACTGGTTCTGACTGTCGATCGTCAGGAACGCCATTTCCTTGTTGTGATCGGTCGGGAAGATGAAGTTCGACGCGTGGCCGGTGGAGCCACCGGGATTCGGCAGCGGGCCCTTGTCGAGCAGCACCATGTCGGTCCAGCCGAGACGGCTGAGGTGACCGACCAGACAGTTGCCGACGATGCCGGCGCCGATGATGACGACCTTGGCCTTGGCAGGGACTTCGCTCATGTGGTGTACCCCCCGGTACGGATGTGGAGAGCCCTGACCTTGTGACCGGGGCATGACTGATATATCTTAACCATATCACGCAGCCGATGTCACTCTCCGAACGCGCCTACCACGAGATCCGTCACATGATCGTGCGGCTCGATCTCGCGCCCGGCGACGTGATCCGCGAGGACGAACTGCAGACCACCCTCGGCCTGGGCCGCACCCCCATCCGCGAAGCCCTGCAACGCCTGGTGCGCGACCAGTTCGTCACCGTCATCCCCCGCCGCGGCATGTACGTGAGCGGCATCGACGTGAGCGAACTGGGCCTGCTGTACGAGACCCGCGCCACGCTCGAGCCGTTCGCGATGCGTCTCGCCTGCGTGCGCGGCCAGCAGCACCACTGGGACGAGATGGCCGCTGCGCTCGCGCAGGCTCGTACCCGCAGCACGCCCGACGAACTGATCGCCATCGACCGTCGCTGCCGCGAGATCGTGTGGGAGGCCGCCGACAACCGGTTCCTCACCGACACCCTCGACATGCTCTACGCGCAGAGCGACCGGTTGTGGCACCTGTACCTCGGCGACGTGGCCGACCTGCACCTGATGATCGACGAGCACCGCGAGATCCTCGACGCACTGCAGGCCGGCGACGCCGACCGCGCCGCCGAGCTCATCGAGGCCCACATGCGCGCGTTCGACGAGCAGATCCGCCACGCCGTCCAGCGCCGCCTCGCGTCCCCCCTCGCCGGCTGACGTTCACTCCGCTTGGGCGCGAGACCTCCCTTATCCGGGTCACTGCGCGCCCATGGGTGCGGAACGTCCTGGATTCGGGACGATTCGCGCCCGAGGATCTAGGGTCGAGGGCGATGTTCACCGTGGGCGCGCTGCTCGTCGGCGCGATCGCTGCGATCGTCACCGGCCTCTCCAAGACCGCACTCCCCGGCGCAGGGCTGCTCGCGGTGCCGCTGTTCGCGATGGTCGCCGAGGGCCGCGCCATCCCCGGTGTCACCTTGCCCGTGCTGCTGTTCGCCGACCTGTTCGCGGTGAGCTGGTACCGCCACCACACCCGATGGGATCTGCTGCGCCCCCTCGCCGTCTGGGTCACCGCAGGGTTCGCGGTCGGCACCGGCTTCTTCGTGATCGTCGGCACCAACGTGCGCGCCCTCGAGGTGGTCATCGCGCTCGGCATCATCGCCGTGGTGACGCTGCAGATCGTGCGCATCGTGCGCAACACCCCGCCGCGGCACACCACGACCGCCGAGACCGCGCTGTACGGCACGGCCGGCGGCTTCACCACGTTCGTGTCGAACTCGGCAGGACCGATCATGAACACCTACCTGGTGGGTCTCGGCCTCGACCGCACGGCGCTGGTGGGCACCTCGGCGTGGTTCTACTTCGCGGTGAACCTGGCGAAGATCCCGGTGTACCTCGCCATTGGCGCATGGAGCACCGGCGGCGCGTTCTTCTCGGCCGAGAGCCTGCGCTACGACCTGATGCTGCTGCCGTTCGTGGTGATCGGCGTGTACGGCGGCCGCGCACTGCTCCCCCGCCTCCACGACCGTTTCTTCCTGTGGCTGGTGCTGGTGCTGTCGCTCGCCGGGGCGGTCAAATTGCTGCTGCCTGGGTGAGGTGCGTGCCGAGGCGTGTGGCTGCCCACGGCAGCGTGACGGCCAGCACCGGACCGGTGCCGAACGCGAACACCACCGTGCCGAGTCCGGCCGCGCCACCCAGCGCGAGACCCAGCAGCAGCAACGTGAGCTCGATGCCCCACCGCACCCAGCGGATGCCCATGCCACGGTCCATGAACGACAGCATCACCAACTCCAGCGGGCCGGCTCCGACGTCGGTGGCCACCACACCCGTGATGCCCGCCCACACCACGAGCAGCCCCAACACCAACAGGCCCGCTCGTGGGACGAGCGCGTCGGGCGACGGGAACAGTGCGAGTCCACCGTTGATGGAGAAGCCGACGATCACGCTGCCGAGCACCGTGGCCACACGCGGCCGACGTCCGAGTGCCCACGCGATGGCCATCGCGACGACGCCGGTGATCCATGCGGCGGTCCCCACGCCGATACCGAACGTGTCACTGATGCCGGTGTTCAGCACGTCGTTGGGCGCGACGCCCAACTCGGCCTCCACCATGGCGGCGACGCCGAGCCCGATGACACTGATCGACACCAGGTACACGCTCACACGTGTGGTGAGCGATGCCACCTCAGATCGGCAGGTTGCCGGTGGCGGAGTGCGTGGTGCCGTGGTCGCGGAACGCTGCGATGCTGCGCTGCGCGATGCGCATCTGGTGGATCTCGTCGGCACCGTCGGCGAAACGAGCCCAACGTGCGTGCTGGTACATGTGCGCGAGTGGCGTGTCGGTGCTGTAGCCCAGCGCGCCGTGCACCTGGATGCTGCGGTCGATCACCCGGTTCAGCATGTTGGCCACGAAGTGCTTCGCCATGCTGACCTCGCTCTTGAAGTCGGCCCCCGTGTCGATGAGGTACGCGGCGTGCAGGATCATCAGCTTCGCCTGGTAGATCTCCATCGACGAGTCGGCGATCATCCACTGGATGCCCTGCTTCTCGGCCAACACGCTGCCGTGCGAGTAGCGCTCGAGTGAACGGGCCACCATCATGTCGAGGGCGGTCTCGGCCTGGCTGATCCAGCGCATGCAGTGCGCCAGACGGGCCGGCCCGAGGCGGTACTGCCCGAGCAGGTGACCCTGCCCACGGCCGCCGAGCATGTTCTCGGCGGGGATGCGCAGGTCCTCGATCACGATCTCGCTGTGCCCGGTGCCGCCGTGCATGGTCTCCACCTCGCGCACGCGGTTCCAGCCGTCACTGGGCAGGTCGACGATGAACGCCGTGTTGGCGGCCTGCGGCAGATCGGGGTTGTCCTCGGTGCGGCAGATGAGGATGGCGAACTTGGCGCGCCGGGCGTTGGAGATGAACCACTTGTGGCCGTTGGCCACCCACTCGTCGCCGTCCTGCACCGCAGTGGTGCGGATGAGCGTGGGGTCGCTGCCGGCCACCTCGGGCTCGGTCATCGCGAAACAGCTCATCGCCGTGCCGTCGCACAGCGGCTTGAGGTACTTCTCCTTCTGCTCGGGCGTGCCCCAGTGCAGCAGGGTGTGCATGTTGCCCTCGTCGGGCGCCTGGCAGTTCAGCACCCACGGGCCGTAGCTGGCCTTCGCAGCCTCCGACTGCACCATTGCGAGCTGCACGTGGCCGAGGCCCATGCCGCCCCAGTCCTTGGGCATGTGCGGCATCCACAGGCCGGCCGCCGCCGCCTTCTTGCGCATGCCGATGAGGATGTTCAGGTATTCGCCGCGGTCTTCGTCGCGGAGCGCGGCGAGTTCGAGCTCGCCGGGCTTCACCACCTCGTTGATGAACGTGCGCACACGCACGCGGATCTCTTCGAGTTCGGGGCTCAGGGTGAAGTCGATGGCCATTCGGGCACTGTAGGTTCCGGAGATGGCTGATGACTTGTTCGAGCTGCACGGCAAGGTTGCGATCGTCACGGGCGGTTCACGCGGGCTGGGCCGGGAGATGGTGCTCGCGTTCGCGGCGCGTGGCGCCGACGTGGTGATCGCGAGCCGCAAGCTCGACAACTGTGAGGTCGTGGCCGAGGAGGTGCGGGCGATGGGCCGTCGCGCACTGCCCATCGCCTACCACGCCGCCAGCTGGTCCGACGCCGAGCGACTGGCAGAGGCCGCCTACGCCGAGTTCGGCACGGTCGACGTCCTGGTCAACAACGCCGGCATGTCGCCGCTGTACCCCAGCCTCGACGCGGTCACCGAGGAGCTGTTCGACAAGGTCATCGGCGTCAATCTGAAGGGTCCGTTCCGACTGTCGGCCATCGTCGGCACGCTCATGGCGGCGGGCAACGGCGGCAGCATCATCAACGTGTCGTCCATCGCCAGCGAGCGCCCCAGCCCGGCCGAGGTGCCCTACGGCGCGGCGAAGGCGGCCGTGAACAACCTCACCAAGGGGCTCGCCGCCTCGTTCGGGCCGAAGGTGCGGGTGAACTGCATCGTGCCCGGCCCGTTCCTGACCGACATCTCGAAGGCCTGGGACATCGAGGCGTTCAACGCTCGGGCCAAGAGCGCGTTCGCGCTCGGCCGTGGTGGCGAACCGCACGAGGTGGTCGGCGCCGCGCTGTACCTCGCATCGAACGCGAGCAGCTACACCACCGGCGCCCTGATCAACATCGACGGCCTGCCCCGCTGATCAGGCGATCAGGTCGAGCGCCTGCTGCAGCAGCGACACCGTGTGCGCGTGCAGCTGGTCGCCGATCTCCTTCGGCGCCATACCGGCGCAGGCGCGGGCATGGGTGCCCTCGAGGATGAGCCCGAGGCGGTAGCAGGCGAGCACCCGGTACCACGGCAGCTCGTCGAGCGGTCGGCCGCTCGCCGCGCCGTAACGGGCGATCACCTCGTCGTGGGTGGGCAGCCCCGGCGCGTGAAGCGTGACCCCTGGCCCGGTGGTGACGGGCCACGTGGCGAGGAGGTGTCCGAGGTCGAGCAGCGGATCACCGATGGTGACCAGCTCCCAGTCGACGATGGCGGCGAGTCCGGGCCGATCGGGGCGCATGAGCACGTTCGCGAAGTGGAAGTCGCCGTGCATGATGCCGGCGCGCACGTCGCGAGGTCGGTGCGCGTCGAGCCACTCCCCCACGCGGTCCACACCGGGCAGATCGGGGCCGGGGTAGCCGGGCAGTTCGCTGTACGAGTCGAGCTGCTTGCGCCACCGGCCCACCTGCCGCTCGGCCCAGCCCTCGAACTTGCCGAGGTCGCCCAGGCCCACGGCCACGTGGTCGACGCGGCTGAGCGCGGCGATCGCGTCGGCCATCGACAGCCCCATCTCGTGCTGCCACGAGGCCTCGGTGGCGTACGCACCAAGCAGGCCGAGCGTGGCGTTGAAGCCGTCGACCGGCTCCATCAGGTAGAAGCTCGCGCCCAGCACCTCGGGGTCGGGTTCGGCGGCGATGAGCGCCGGATGCGGCACGTCGGTACCGGCGATGGCGCCGAGTGCCCGCGCCTCGCGGCGCATGGTCTCGTCGCTGTTGGCCCGCTTGTGCACCGGCGGCCGCCGCAGCACGTACTCACGTGCCGATCGACGGAACCGGAGCAGCACGTTCTGCGTGCCACCAGCGATGAGTTCGGGTTGTTCGATCGGCCCGTCGCCGAGGTCGCGGCCGTCCATCCACGCAGCGAGCACCGCGAGGTCGACACCGGGGATGTCGGTCATCAGCCGGCGCTGCGCACGCCGGCGCCTCCGTCGATCACGTAGGTGTCACCGGTGATCCACGACGCTGCGTCGGAGGCGAGGAACACGGCCAGGTTGGCGATGTCCTGCGGTTCGCCGAGACGCTGCAGCGGCAACTGCTGCGCCAGGCGATCGCCGAAGTTCTCCACCAGGTAGGCCGCGAAGTCGGTCTGCACCAGCCCCGGGGCGATGCCCACCACACGGGTGGGGCCGAGTTCGTTGGCCAACTGGCGGGTGAGGTGGATGAGCGCGGCCTTGGTGAGGTTGTACACGCCCAGCCCGGCCTCCGACCGGAGACCACCCACCGACGCGATGTTCACCATCACGCCGGGCCGGTCCTTCATCGCCTGGTCCCAGGCGGCCTGGCACCAGAACAACGGTCCGCGCAGGTTCACCTGGAACGTCTTGTCGAACCGGCCCTCGTCGACCCCGAGCGTGGCGCCGTAGTACGGGTTCGTGGCGGCGTTGTTCACCAGGATGTCGAGACCGCCGAACCGCTCGATGGTGGCGGCCACGCACTGCCGCGCCACCTCCGGATCACCGGCATTGCCCGCGTACACGGCCACATCGCCGTCCATCTCGGCCGCCGCCGCTTCGAGCGCGTCGAGTTTGCGCGACGAGATCATCACCTTCGCGCCCGACGCGGCCAGCGTCGCGGCGATGGCTTTGCCGATGCCGCGCGAGCCACCGGTGACCAGCGCGACCTTCCCCTCCATCGAGATCTGCATGGAGGCGGACCTTACTCAGCCGCGTGCCGCCTTCATCGCAGCGACGAGTTCGGTGCGGGTGGCGACGCCGAGGCGTTGGTACACGTGGGTGAGGTGTGTCTTCACCGTCTTCTCGCTGATGCCCATGCGCTCGGCGATGTCCTTGTTGCGCAACCCTTCCACCACGAACTCGGCCACCTCTCGTTCGCGAACCGACAACTCGGGCATCGAACGTGCGGGGCGGGCCGACAGGATGGCCTGCGCCGCTCGCGGCGCCAGTGGTGCTTCACCGGCTGCCGCCGCACGCACGGCACGCAGGATGTCGTCCATGTCGCCGTCCTTCAACAGGTACCCCGCTGCGCCGGCGTCGATGGCCTCCAACACCATGCGGCGCTCGGAGAACGACGACAGCACCACCACCGCAGTGTCGGGATGATCGGCCATGATCCGCCGGGTGGCCTCCACGCCGTCCATCCCCGGCATCGAGATGTCCATCAGCACCACGTCGGGCCGGTGCCGCTCCACCAGCGCCAGTGCCGCTTCGCCGTCGCCGGCCTCACCCACGGGCGTGACGTCGTCGGCCGACGACAACAGCATCGCCAGGCCGTGGCGTACCAGTTCGTGATCGTCGACCACCAGCACCTTGATCACCGTGGCACCACCAGAGTGACCCGGGTGCCCGCTCCGGGTGCCGTCACGATGGCGAGCTCGCCACCCGCGGCGCGTGCGACATCAGCCAACAGCCGCACACCGAAGTGCCCGTCCGCCTGCCGCTCCTCCAACTGCGCCGCATCGAAGCCCTTGCCGTCGTCGATGATCTGCAACTCCACTCCGTTCGGTTCGTGATCGCGCAGCAGCACCCGCACCGACGTCGCCTGCGCATGGCTCTCCACGTTGCGCAGTGCCTCTCGGGCCGTGCGATAGATCATCGCGTGCGCCGCCGACGACACCGCACCGGTGATGTCGTCGCGGAACTCGACGTGCACACCGCGAGCCTCGAACGGCGCGAGCAGATCGCCCAGCGCGCCGGCGAGGTCACCTTCCTCCAGGTTCGGCGGATAGATGTCGACGAGCAGTGTGCGCAGGCCACGAATGGACCGCTGTGCCTCGTCGACCACGCGGTCGAGCGTGGCCACGACCGACGGTGACGACCGCACGTTCGGGTCGTGCCGCACGGCGTCGATGGCGTACGACACACCCGCGAGGTCCTGCACCACACCGTCGTGGAGGTCCTGCGCGATCCGGCGACGCTCGCCGTCGCTGGCGGCGAGCGCGCTCTGCAGCAGCATCATCCGCTGGCGCTGTGATGCGCGCACACGTCGGGCCAGCCACCACGCCATCGGCAGCTGCAGCAGCGCCAGGGCGATGAGCGAGCGGATCACCACGGGCGAGAAGGCCGCCGTCACCTTGTCGGCGCCGGCGTCGACGGCGCTGGTGTGTTGGTAGTGCTCGTAGATCAGCACGGTGCCGTCGTCGAGCCGCAACGGCAGGTACACCTCGAGTTGCTGCTCGTCGGCTTCGTCGTACAGGTTCTCCGGCGCGTCGAGGTCGGTGAAGTCGACCACCGGTTGGTCGGTCACGAGGGTGGCCACCACGTCGGGCTCCAACGGGAACGACATGCCGATGAGGCGGTGTTCGTCGGAGTAGACGATGGTGCCCTCGGGCGTCCACAGCTTGAACCGGTTCACCGGACCGGTGGCCACGATGTCGCCGAGCACTTCGTCCATCGCAGCGATCGCGCCAGGATCGCCCGCCAACAGCTCGGGGGTGACGCGCGGAGCGACGATCTGCGCCGACAGCAGCAGCGCGAGTTCACGCGCGTCTCGAACGGACTCGTTGTTCGACGTCTCGCGAACCCTCGAGCCGGCCACCAGTGCCACGACGATGAGTGCCGCCACACCCACCACGGCGAACTGCACCACTGCCGCAATGATCGACACACTGCGCCCGCCCTTCAGGCGGACCGGACGCGCCGATCCGACGCTGCTCGGGGACGGCGGCACAGCCGCCGTCTCCTGGGGATCGGTGATGGTGCCCGTGGCGCGAACCCTACCCGAAGCGTGTGGCGGCACCCACGAGACGCCGCTCCTCGAGCAACTGGTCGCGCAGCGCCACCGTGGCCGGCATCACCGGCACGTCGAGGTCGGCGCGCAACGCCCGCTCGCACTGCTCGAAGTACCGCGCCACCAGGTCGCGACGACCCAACTGCCCGGCGGCGCACATCGCTGCGTGGTAGCCCGACTCGCACGACCGGTCGATGCCGATCGCCCGCTCGGCGAAGTCGAGCGCCGCCGAGGTCATGCCGGCCTCCAGGTGCGCCTCCGCCGCGGCCACGTGCACCTCGAGCCGCATCCGCTCGTAGTGACGACGAGGTGCCTGCACCCATTCCGCGTAGCGTTCGTCCTCCAGTACGGGTGCCATGGCCAGCGCAGCGGCCTCGGCCAGCATGCTGCGGCGTTCGTGCTCGTCGGCGATGGGCAGCGCCCGGAGCAGCGCATCGAACCGGTCGACATCGATGTCGGCCCGCTCGCGCACCAGCCGGTAGGCACCCGGCTGGGTGGCGATGAGCGAGTCGTCGCGGTGCACGCCCGGCTGCAGACTGCTGCGCAGCACCGACACGTACGCCTCGAGCGTCGCGATCGGGTCGCGTGGCTGCTTGTCGCCCCACAGATCGTCGATCAACTCGTCCTTTGCCACCGCACGTTCCTGCACGAGCAACAGCTCGAGCAGTCGCCGCGGCTTCACGCCGCCGAGGTCCCGAGGTCCGAGGACGCGCTCTCCCACGCGCACGGACAATGGTCCGAACATCCTGACTGTGATCACGTCGTCCTCCCGTTGACGAAGCGACAATGCATTCCCGCTGCCGGACACGATGCCGCATCACCGCCGACGCCACCAGCCCTCCCCTGGTAGGACCCTGGTCGTAGTGGTCGTAGCCGGGGTCCTAGGACCCCGGCAGCCCGTGTTCGCCCACGTACGCGACCACCTCGAGCTGGCTGCGGGCCCCGAGTTTCGTCATCAGCGTGCGCAGATGCCCGCGGCAGGTGTGCACCGACATGCCCAGTTCGGCGGCGATGGAGGCCGTGGACAGCCCCCTGCTCAGGCACCCCAGCACCTCCAGCTCGCGAGGAGTGAGCCGCGGGTAGGCAGCCGTCGGCGAGCGGCGGGTGGTGGATCGCAGGGTGCCACGCGCCTGCCGCAGCGCGTCGGCCGACAGCACCGTCATCGACGGCTCGGCCGTGCGGATGCGTTGCGCCACCTCGCCCGGCGTGGCGTCGGGTTCGGCCACCACCACGGCCACCACCGCACCCGCTACGGCCGCCGCGGCTCGAACTGCGTCGGAGACGCGGGCGGCGTCGGCCGGGCCTTCGGCGTCCACCACCACGACGTCGAGATCGATGAGGAGCGCCGCGAGATCGGCCACGTCGGTGACGGCCGCCGCCACCTCCACGTCGGCGTGTGCGTCGAGCACGTCGCGCCAGAGCTCGGCGTGCAACGCCCGCCCGGTGACCACTCCCGTTCGCACCATGGGGCGAGGCTACCCACCGCCGTCCCTCGGTGATGAGATGCGCGACGAGGTCTGCTGTACTACCCGTACCGCAACGAACTGGGGGGTTCCACGCATGGCCAACAGCAACGACGTCGACGTGGTGGTGGTGGGAGCCGGCTTCTCCGGCCTCTACCTGCTGCACGAACTCCGTCGCCTCGGGTTCTCCACCCGCGTGCTCGAGACCGCCGCCGACGTCGGCGGCCCCTGGTACTGGAACCGGGACCCGGGCGCTCGCTGCGACATCCCCACCACCGACTACACGGACTCGTGGGACCCCGAACTCGAGCACCAGTGGACGTGGTCGGAGACGTACGCCACGCAGCCGGA
>SXGU01214210.1_pt1 | contig 14270 bp, 5 predicted proteins | sample 3174531 | NCBI WGS metagenome assembly SXGU01 (sample SAMN11356863, study PRJNA531348) | freshwater metagenome | isolation source: freshwater sample F1-140 | place: China: Fuxian Lake, Yuxi | collected 2017-12-25
AGCTCCTCTATTTCCCAAATCTGCATTCTTAATAGATGAGTAGATCCTGTTTTAATTAGGTCTCTCATACAGTTTATTGCTGTTGTGAAGTCCCCTATCTCTATGCAGTCTTTAATAATTGCAATACTCACTTTGTTTATAGTATCAATGTTTGACTCTGTTATTTCTTCTCCCAAGGTATGTCTGAGACTCTCTAGAATAGGAGCAAACTCTTCAATATACACCATTTTTAAAGCTAATTTGGGATCTTTTGGAATAATTCTCATGAGGATCATTCGTGCTTCATCATACAATTTAAATCCGGCCAGGTATGTAGCCAATGCAAAATCTGCTTCGTAGAAATCAGGAGCGTCCTTGCAAGCTTTTTGAGCTGTTAAAATTGCTGAGAGTATTTTTTCCTCGCCTACCGCAAGTTCACCGTTTTCTTGATAAGTTTTTCCTTCGATGTAATAAAGGCGGGCAAGATTCATTCTAATGACGGCCATAACCTTGGGGTCTTTAACGTCTTCTGCCCAAATTAATGCCTCCTTCAAGTCTTCTTCTCCTTCTTTAGGCTTATCAATAAGTATTTTGCAAATTCCTCTATAAAAATACACACGGTGATCATTTCTCCAGTGATCTCTTGATTCATCAAATAAAGCAATTGCATCCGGGATTTTCCCTTTACGGTAGTTACCTAGACCCTCTTGAAATCTTTCTTCGGCCCGGGCTCGATTCACTGAAAGATGGCGTTCGGCCATTCCTCTTTCAATTTTTTCTAAAGTGGCACGTAGTTCTGCATGATTAGCAATATTTATTTCGACAAGTGTAGCAAGTAAACTATTGGTTTGAGCTAAAGTTTCTAACTGAGCAGCTCCAATGGTTGCAACTACATTAAATCCCTGAATTAAAGTCATATGAGATTTTGCTATAGCCTCTCTAGTTAAAGCTTGATAGTAGTTCCCTTAATCAATTCAATCGGCGATATCGCCGAGTAGTAAATTCCTTTTATGATCCTGAGCGATCATTATTGCTCTTGCAAGTTCTGCCCTTTCTGCAAAGCTTACTAATTGATGTGTGTCTCTTGATATTGCAGCTGTATTATCGGCAATTTCTCCCTGCACTTCCAAGCTGGCTTCCGCAAGCTCATTAGCACGTTCAGCAAAAATAGCTAAGAGTTGAGTATTTCTATATGTTCCTTCTGTGGCGTCTACAATTCTATCTAATCGTTCCTCCGCTCTCTGGGCAAGTTGAACCTGTGCTGCAACACCTCTAGCGATTAGGAACGTGTTTTCGGCTGTTGCATAAGTGTTTTGACGAATTGCCTGTCTGTCAATCTGCGCAGTTTTTCCGAGACTAACAAGACTATCTACACCTGTTCTAATTCCTGTTTGAACTGCGAGACTAGCCTGTCCGATTACGAGGCCGGCTGCCTGGAGTTTGTTTAAAACACTTCCCTGTTGAACTTGTGTTCTTTGTAAGTTCAAACTTTCCGCCCCTTGCCTAATGCGCGTGTCTCCCTGGTCGGCCAATTCATTTACTCCATGTACTACTCCGACAATGCCAGTCCGTGCAGGCCTGAGAGTTTTTGATAAGTTGAAGTGGAAATCTTCATCCAACAATCTATGCCTTGCAAGTGTTTCTACTGAGCCAAAAGCCATTATTCCGCTGCTAACTTTTCTCCTTAGGTCAGCAAGAAAAACTTTTTCTTCCGGAGACAAAGTTTTCTCCATTTCAGAATCGTGTCGGGATATTAATCCGCTTTCAATAATATCTTTTTTCCACGCAGGGAGGCTATCAAAGAGCCTTGATTTCTGTTCCGATTTGAGGCCTCCCCCCAATGCGATAACTATTGCTTCAGTTTCGAAAGATTTATTTGATCCAGTTATTTCATCAATATTTGTGGGCCTTGCCGGAATTCCGACCATCTGTTCAGCAACGCCTCTCATTTCAGCCATTTCTTGGGCCATGGCCGGCAGCCCTTCTTCAAGAGCATTGCCAATTCGGGAAAGGTGTCCGTTTGCAATCATTGCTTCCCAATGGGCACCCTGAAGAGATTTTGCACCTTCTTCTGTTGCAGATCGTATACCCTGAATTTCAAAAAGGGCTCGATGCGCTGCCAATTGGGCTCTTTCTCCCTGTTTTGCTATGATCTCACTTTGTCTATGGGTCAGTTCATTGCCCTTTATTTCGGCAGCAACTCCCTGTTCTTCTGTTGAAAGCACAAAACTATGTGGCAATCCAACAAATGATTTACCAATGCCTTCTATTACCCCTCGTTTATCAACTTTATCCCTGCCCATGATTTAGCTTATATTAATCACGTTTTTCTTCGAGCTCCCTTTTTCGTCTTCTTTCTCTAATGGCTGCCTGGCCCTCAGCTGAATGAATCACTTTTGATTTATATTTGCTAAAATATCCATATTGGATTTCGACTTCGTGGTCAATGTCTGAAAAGGACTTGGGACCATTTTTATTAGTTTCCATTGTAAATTGTAAAACTTCCGAAATTGGTCTGGAAGGAATCTGTTTTGTCATTATTTTAACTTTATATATACTTCCTAATTTAATTGGGGCAATTTCTATAGTTAGCCAATCAGGTATTTCTGCTAAATTTCCTGAAGAATCATGGAAAAAGTCACTGATTGATATAAAGCCGTCAGCTACCGTTTTATAATAACTTGCTTGAATGTAATCCTTCTTAAATATGTTTGCCATAATTTGATCTGTAATTCCACTCAAATTATATTTGTAGCTACCATCACTATGTTTATCAAAAATTATGGGAACGTTCAAATCTTTGAATACTCCCATTGAATTTATTAGGGCTAATTTGGAATCAATGTCAGATGGTAGAATTTCGTCCGGATCTTCCGAAATGTCTTCTAAATTTATATCGCAGCTTTCTAACAATTTTTCATAATCTGGTGATTTAGCCCATTGCAATCCATGGTAACCGCCTGCTACGCCTGCAATACTCAAAAAACCCCATTTTATTAAATTTCTTCTGCTAAGTTTTTTAGAATTTTTAGCAGCTGGAACAGGTCCTGCCACTTTGGCCATATTTTTTCTGGCATGTTCTATGACTGCTGCTGCCCAAGGATATCCTTGATATTTTTCACTTAACGCTACAGCAGTTGCTGGATTTGCTTTTGCGGCAAGCCTGACAACTTCTTCTGCCCATGGTTGAAATTCTATAAATTCAAAGAGTTCAAAAATTGATTTGCCAGGAGATTCCCCTCCTCTGGTAGATGTTTTGAGAGTCTCTAGCACAACGGATTTTGCCCATTCAAATTGAGCATATTCTGGCAACGAAGCTATTGCATCCGCGGGCCAAACTCTTGCAGATGCTTTCATAACCTCTCCTGCCCATGGCATTTCTCTGTATTTTTTAAGACTAGTTGTGGCTCCACGCGATCTGGATGCTGCATGAACCATTACAGCCCCAGCCCATTTTGCGGATTTGTATATATCTATATTTTCGATACAGATATATGGATTTTCATTTGCAACTTTCATCATAACTGTTAATGCATATGGATGTGTGCGATGCTCATAAATCTTGGCAAGATTTCTCTTGGCTAATTCTGGATTTTTTTTGTTGTTTACAATTTCATTGCCTGCATCTGTTAGCATTTTTTTTAGCAATCTTTGAGATTCTGCACTTGCAGCATCACCAAGTCTCGCTCGAGCAGCAACGCTATCATAAATTCGCTTTGCCCATGGTTGAGTCTCATATAGTGAGAAGTTGTTTATTGTAAATTCGGGAGCGCGCGATGCAGCAGTCATTGCCACTTTTTCAGCCCATGGGTGATACTCCCACATTTGAACTTCTTCAAATACTGCCTGCGGAGAATCCTCGGCAATGGAATTTATAACTTTTTCGGCCCATGGAAACTCTTCATACCTCGCTAATGCTTTTACTACTTGATGAGGAAATCTTTTTGCAGCTGTTTTAAGTATTAACGGAGCCCATGGTTTATCTTTATATTCTTCCAAAACCTCAATTGATTTTTCGGGTTCCTTTTCAGTAGCAATTTTTACTACTTCGGCAGCCCATCCTGCTGATTTGTAAACTCCTACTGATTCAAGTGTTCTCAACGCAGCTTCAGCTGCTACCTCTAAGGCTACTTTTTCTGCGTGTGGGTGGTCTGCATATTCTCGCAAAACATTAAAAGGATCAATCTGCAACCTTTCTCTTAATTTTATGTCTTCCCCGGCCTGAGTAATGTCAGATTTTATTTGTCTTTTTCTTCCAGGCTCTAATGCTTCATATAGTTCTCTTTTTTTTCTTAACCTTTCTGCTTCGGCAATTCTTTCTGCTTCTTTTTGCTCAATACGCAATTTCTCACTCGCTTCCGCGGCTTTTCTGACTTTTTTCTTTGAGAAAACATCTGATAACTGTCTTCCTATATCAATTTTTACTTTTTCTGAGACTTTTTTTACTTGATCACCTTCGTTGTATGTTGCAGTGATGAGAAATTCTGCGCTTTTAGATTCAATACTTGCAGCATCATCTTGGCTACATGCATCAACAAGAATATCATTTATTTCCAGAAATCCAATTTCTGAGCTTATTCCGACTGCTTTTGAGATTGCAGTTTTGACTTCAAATGAAATATTTGGAACTCTAATTCCTCCATTTTTTCCATCACCTTCACGGTACAGAGCCGCCTCTATATCTAATACCACCCTTTCATCATCAGTAGCTCTTGCCTTCCAAACTATGTCCTCTATTTTCGCCATGAAGAAGTTAATTATCGCTAGTGCGCATAATATAACACTGCTGCAATATGTCAAACTTTTAATCTCAGGTTAATTTGATTAGCTTTCATCGTTCTTGTAAATGTTTTCATTTTTTGGTATAATAATATGATAAATTTCTAAATTTTGCGCAAACAAAAATAAAAAAATTGGCAGATGGAAAACAAAAGATTACATTTTGAACTAGAAGGTCTAAACTCGGGTTTTGGTGAAAAAAGACTGGTTTTCATGGCTCCACCTTTAGAGGGGTCACCGGGACCAGAGGCTGAAAAAAAATCTCCAGAAGAGGAAAAGGCAATGAAATTTTTGGATAAATTGACTGCTAAATGTGTTGATTTACCAGGATTTGATAAAGCTGAGCTTATTTTAAGGAATAACCCATTTGCAAAGGATTTTGTAGATTTTGCGTCTAAGGCGAAAGATGACTATAAGGCCGTAGATTACAGCAAAAAGGGTCGATTTGTATTGATTTTTGATCCTATGAATGAAAGTGCAAATCAGGCTATCGCTGGTAGAGAATATGCAGCTTTGTTTTGGAACGAGATCAAAGTTAAAATGGATGGAGTTTTTAGTGGAAAAGGATTTTCAGAGGATTTGTATGTTCTGGCTGGTGAAACAAAGGCTCCTGCATTTGAGAAATTAGCAATTATCTTTGCTGAAGGGAAAACTCCTACTGCGGCAGAGATTGAGGCTGCAGAAAAAGAATTGGAAGGCTTGAAGCGAAGACCTGCCGCCCCTGAGACTCAGGCACTCCGTGATAAAGCGGCTGAAACAGCTAAAGAGTCAAAAAAAGAAAGAATTAAAGCATCTACGGCAGTTGAAACTTCAGCTTTGAGAGATGAGCTGAAAAAACAGAGTGCCAAGGTTATGGCTGAGGATGTTGATAAATGGAAAATTGCTATTATTGGTCGCAGTAATAAAATTAATGCTGACAAGTGGGATATTGGTTCACAGGATGGACTAGTGACTGTAAAGCAGGAATGGACAGATTTGCAGATTTACAAGGAATCAAATCCTTTTTTCAAAGATATTTTTGCCCAGTTGGCAAAAGCGTCAGATCCAGACTTCCTACAATTGAGAAGCCCCCAGGAGAAAAGTTATTATATGAACCCGGTGGCGAACTTAGATAAATTGAAATCTATCGATCCGGCTTTTGCGGAATCTGTGGAGTTTTTCTTAGCTGTGAAACAAGTTGTAATGCAGCAAGATGCACAAAGAGAGGACTATCAGAAGTTGGATCAGGAGAAAAACGAAATTGGAATCGCGGAAACTGCGACTAGAGCAGTGAAAGAAAATGTAACAAAATTCCGGGATGCTTTAAGGGACAGAGATTACGCCACTGCGGCAGTTTATGTTGTGGGTATTTATGCTATGTATAAAACCTATAAGATGCTCGGTGACAAAGGTGATAAAGTTAAAAACGCTTTCTTTATTGGTGCAGCGCTTGGAACAGCGCATCTGCTTGCCAAAAATGCCGGGTTCGACGTTTTGAAAAAATTTGGTATCAACAGTCTAGATCATGATGTAAAAGGTACTTCGCTAGAAGCAATGTATAATTTGAACATTCCTGAAATGAAGGATGTTCCTGATCACATAGTAAGAGATGCGGCGTTGATTAATATTAATTCTTTGCATCAAAGATATTTATTAACAAATAAACCAGGTAGCTTCCAATTTATTGATCCAGCACAATTTCCGGATTCTTTCCCTGAGTTCCAGGGTATGCATCCATCGGAGGTAGATCAGGATGCTTCGCTTGATATGAAGCAGAAAAAATATCGCGAAACAGGTCAGAAGCTATATCTTTTAGTTGCAGCGATGGAGAAGGCTTATGATAAAACTTTGAAAGTTAAATATGGAAAAAGTTTTGGCGAAGTTGTCAGTACAGATCCAGTTTTGAGCAAGAGTTCAGTTTTGGACTTTACGACTCAGTTGATGGCATTTGTGAGAACTAAGGAAGACAGAGCAGACATTACAGTTACAACTGAATACGCGAATAAGGTACGAGAGCGCTTCTCCCCTATTTTTGACAAAAAGGGTCTTGGATTTTCCATGGATTCAGTAGAGATAAAAGATCATCCAGGTTCATATTATGGTACGATCAAGGGTTATCCGGTGGTAATTGAGCGAGATAAAAAAACCAGTGCTTATTTTGTTTTTGATAGAGGTGAATTTGATAAATCCGGTGGTATTCTGGATGAAAGCAAGGCTTTGGGCAAAATTCCTTATGAAGGTGACGCTGAAAGTGGAGCTGTTGCTATTGGAAGTGCTATAGAAACAAAAATGAAAGCATTGGTGGCTATATTTGTAAAAGGCACACAAGATGCTGTTACTTTAACAAACATCAATTTTGAAAATGGTAGCTGGAAAGCGGATCTCGATTATAAGAGAGCTCCTTTACTAAAGGCTAAAACGGGTAAAGTACGTGCAACAATTGCAACAAAAGATGGAAATACCCTGAGTGTAATTAATCCTGGAGGTGATACTCTGGTACACGTTCAGGATGTAACCGATAAAGAAGCTTTGTTTGGAAGCTTGGTTTTAGCAGAAATGGTCAATCAAAAAGAAAGCACAACAAGTGTTAGAGGATTGGGATCATTTACGGCAACGGATTTCAGCCCTCTAATGTATTTCTATAAAAACGGAAAACTTAAGTTTGTTGACGGTGATCCTGGTGATAAAAAATTTAAAATTAAAATTGGTAATGTTTCAATCGATGGAAAAGACACTTTTGAGGTGGAATTTGAGCCTAATACTGGTGTCTATATGTTTGTAGACAAAACTTTGGAAGGAAAATTGGTAAAAGATCATACTTTCAAGAATGAGCTAGGTGGTACGCTTCTAGAAGAGAGTGAATTTAAAGAAGTTTCTTCATCTTTAAGAGATTTAGTAAACAATACTCCACAATCCTATTTTCTGCACTTCTTTAAGAGTGTACCTAAGTGGTTTACCGAAGCAACTTTACACAATCCTGTAAGAGGTATTAATTTGAAGGATTTTACTGGTTCTGTTCCTAAGCAATATGTTTTGGAATTGTTGGATGCTAAGCAGCAGTTTTTAGCTTCTAAGCTAAAATACTCTTTAGATAGCGCTTCTAAATTTGGGCAGGTTTCTGAGAAAATTGGAACTGCTGTTGCGCCTGGAGTAAATGAACTTAAGTATTTGAGAGATAAGTTCTCAAGGCTTAATACCAAGAACTGGAAAGAAGGTGATAATTTTTCAGAAGAAGGATTTATGGCCGATATTATGAACCCTCTGATGGCCGTTGGCATTGAAAGCGAAAATTACAAGGTGTGGTATAAACAGTTTGTTGATGAAACCTTCTTAAGATATGGGATGGACGACTTAAGAAAAGGCAATGCTATAAAGGCAAAAAAGCAAATTGAAATTTTTGGTTATTATACTTCAGTCGTTGACGACGCTACTATGGATGGAGCAAACACTGCTATATCTTTATCAACACAAGAATTGGCTGAAATAGATAAATTCAATAAGACTGTTGAATCTTTAAAAACTAGTTCTGGATCTCCGACGGATGCCTTAATTGCAAAAAACATGGGGCTAGCAGAAGCAGAAATACCAAGAATTCGAAAAATAAGCGAGCAAAAAGAAAAAGTGGATAAATACAATTTGTATGCTGATTATGTATCGTACGTTGTAGATCAAATTAATTTAAAAAGAAATGAAACCGACAACTTTGGTGATATAGATCCTCCAGGCCCTGGTACATATTGGGGTATAAAACCTTTTGATGATTTCAAGATTAATAGAGTAAATTCGAGTAATGAGTTTATCGATAGAAGATTGATGCTTAGACTTTCTAGTGATTATGTGACATTTGAAAGTTACATGGCTATGCCGAAGGCTGAACGAGATAAGATCAAAAAAGATGATGTTATCCTTCCTAGATCAGATTCTAGTTTTACATTTAATCTACCGGCTGATCAGGCTGAATATGATTTGTACAAAAAACTAAAAGAACCTGTGGAGATTGGATTTCAACCTACTGAAGGTGTGGTCAACAGGATGACTGAGGTTGAAAAAGCATTTTCAGATAAATTGAACCACGTTTTGGATCAATTAGAGAAAAAGTATCCAAATGAGTACAAGGCTGCAGAGTTTGAAAAATTAAGACATATCTATACGTACTTAATTTTTGAAGATACAGAAACAGCCACTCCTTCACAAATTGATGTTGTATTTGATTTTGAAGAATCTAGAAGTTTAAGTAAAGAAATTAGCGATTTAGAATCTAAATGGAGAGGAAAAACAATGACAAGGTCTGCACAAGAAAACTTCATTAATACCCAGGTTGAAACCTTGATAAACAAGACAGTCTTGGATAACAGTGCTTTTGATAAATACTTTGACCGCAACACTTTGCCTAAAAAAGCTGGTGAACTGTGGGAAGATTTAAAGTACTGGGTCTGGGGAGTAATTAATTAAAATGAAACAATTTTTATATACATTCAGAATTGCAAAGTTTAACTTCAAAGAAAAAAGATTAATTGGAGAAGGTCCTCTAGAGAACCTTTGGGATGCTGGAGGCAACGTAGTAGAGGCAGGATCTGAAATAGGGAAAGCTGCTGCTGAACTGATAAAAGTGGCCACCGGGGCGTTGAAAGGTGGTATCAATTTACTGCAAGATGGATTTGCCGAAACTAAAGATGGTGTCAAAAATATTATTGAATGGTGGAAAGATCCAGGTGATCCCGAAGATTTGCCTGAGTATGAAGAGATGGGTAAATATTTTGATACTATTCCAGGTGAATCCGATAATGAAAACGTTGAAGCAGTTGTTGATCTCCATAGGAGAATTGAATTTCTGAAAATTAAGATGACTGAGTTGACTAAATTTTATGAAATTGGTTTAACTGAATATGAAAGAGTTGAAAGTGCTTTAAATGCCATAAAGATTAAGAAGAGATTGAATAAAGAAAGGGTTGACCAGCTCAAGGATCAAATAAAAAGAAATGAAGGAATTTTAAGTACAGGTAGATTACTGAATGGGGATCAGCGAAGAATTGAAATAGAACTGCAAACCCGTTCTTTTAAGCAAGAGTTAGCTTCCTTAGATGCGGAAAATTCTGAAGTGGTTATGTGGTATGAACCTCAGGTTGTTAAGATTGAATTCCCTGTTGGTTCAGGAAATTTTGAAGATCGTTTTGTCTTAGGCGATAAAAAAGTTAAGGTCGATCTAAACGCTTTATATCGATATTTGAAAGTTTATGTTGGGAGTTCATTCGAGCCTAAGTTTAAAAAATACCAATCCGAAATAGATAAATTAGCTTATGCAAAACAGCAAGGAATCGACGGTTTAGACTTTAAGGAGAGTGCATCAGCACTTACTTTTGCTAGTAAGGTTAACACTCAGTCTAGTGCTGCAATAGAAATTGTAAAAAAAATGACTTTCACTACTAAGGAAAAACCTAAGCCGATTTTACATACAATTAGAGAAGATTTTAAAATTCCTGATAAAAATATAAATAAACCCAAATCTCGCCATTATAAAGATGTTTGGGGCTATAAATAACAAACTAAAATGGATAATTTAAATTTTGAGGATTTACATAAGGCAGTAAAAAAGTTGGCACCTGAAAAAGCAGATGCAGTTTTGCAAAAATATGAATCAGTTTATGGAGAATTGAACTCTAGACTTTTAGAAAAAACTAATAGTGACCTTAAGCAGGCCAAGGATTACATTGATACATCAAAAGATTTCTTGATCCGAGAAAGTGCTAATCCAAAAGGTGTTTCTTCAGATAGAATAGAGTTGGTTGAAAGTTTTACAAGAGAACTTGATTTAATTAATACCACTTTCAATTTAACAACAGATCGTCCTGGATTAGAGCCGCAACTGGAAGAAAAATACGTTAAAAATGGCTTTTTTTTAGACGAATATGGTCAATTGAAAAGAAAAGGATTTGATGGCACATACGAAGAACTAAAAGATGGCACACTTATTTATACTAGGCCTGATGGTATACAGGCAGAATTAAAAGCGAATGGTGACTTTGATAATGATTGGAGGCTTATTGAAATAAGCTTTCCGCAAAATTTGTGGAATCAAGGTTTTCACGTAAGCAAACAACTACTAAAGAGGCAAGGTTATGATGGGGTTTACGAATTGAAAAAGGATGGTAGTTTGTTTTATACATGGAAAAATGGTGGAAAATCAAAACTTGCTCCAGGAGCAGATATAAATAGTGATTGGCAAGCACTCGATGATAAAGCAAAACAAAGCGTAATCGAATTGTATAAAGCAAAAGGACTAAATCCTCCAAAATTTGATGCTCCAAAAGTTAATGCAGGTTTTGGTGAAAAACATGAATCATCTCAACTAAAAGAGCTTTTAAATGAATTTGCGGCAGAGGAAAAACAAGACATGTTAGCAGCAATAACGGAGCAGGCTGAGCTTTCTGAAAATCAGAGAAATAGAAGACAACAAGTGGCCATGTTAAAGTTGGCTCTAGAGACGATTAGGACTGATATTAATACTGAAGGAAGAACCTGGGGGGAGGATTTGACACAATTATTTGAATTTGAAGGTACAACAAATGCAAGAGTTCATAGAATCAATAATATGATTTTGCATTTAGATGAAGTTGATGAAAAAATAGTTAAGGATCCAAATATTACTTTAAATAAGCTTGTAGAAAGCGATGTTATTGATCTTCTTAGGGAATATAATTTATCTGAAGATTCAGGTGCTTTAATTGATGAAAATGGGAACATAAAGGACGCAACAACATTTGTTGATTTGCAAACCCAATATATTGATGTCATTAGTTTTCTGAGGAACCGAAAGGATTACGCTTCTGCACAAAAATTGATTGAAAACACTTTGCTTGCTCCTTATTTTGAACAGAAGAGGTCAGAGATTGCTGAAGTTGAAAAAAACAGAATAGTAAATATTGCAACCTCCAGAATCGATCAATCTATTAACCAGTATGAGAACCAGGTCCAGTGGCGAAAGATGTCTCCCCAAGATCAGCAGTTTTGGAGAAATTATCTTATCGAAACTGAAACCACACGTAGATTAAATAAAGTTGTCTCTGAGATGAACAATGGCTTGCCATTTGAAGTTTCAGGATTCGAATATAGAATTATGAGTATGTATAAGGATATGATGGGCACGGGAGAATGGCATAATTTTTCAGACTCTACATGGGATAGTATAGTTGACGAAGTCGTTATTAACGTTCCTTTGATTATGGCTTCCGGAGCTGCAGGTTTAGCGGCAAGAGCGGCATTGAGTGCCGGAGCTCGTGCTTTAATCGGTGCTGGCCGATTTGGATTAGCAGTGGCCAGGACAGCACAGGGTGTGGAGGCCGTGACTGCTACCGGAAATTTGGGAAAAATGCTTTATTGGGGAGGTAGGACTGGTGGATTAATTGCTGAAGGTCTCTTATTTGAAACGACTTTTGCTGGACTTCAAGGAAAAAATCTTTTTGAAGGTGGATTTGCAAATTTTCCTGAATGGGGTAAAAAAATTCTTTGGACAGCAGCTACTTTGGGAACTGTGCGAATTACAAGTGAGATGGGCACAAAAATCGTTAATCCTTTGATTACAAAATATATAACAAAAATCCCCGACAGCAGTGTAAGGGCTGTGATTCAGAAATTATTAGTTGTAGGCAATATGGAAGTTGCAAGTTTGCTTTTTGTAGGTGCATTACAGCACTATGAAGAATTTAGAGATTTTGAAGACTGGCATTTAGTTGACAAATTGTTACATGCTTACTTTAGTTTAGGAGCATTAAAGATTGCCGGAAAATCAATTGAAATTGGTGCAAAGAAATTTGTTCCTGAAATGAAAAAAGCCAGTGAAGTGGAATTTGTAGATGCATTGAGAATTGTTGATGGAAAACTGGAGGTAAAGCATTTTGGGGAGGCATTTGCGATCATTGAAACTTTGAAAAATTTTGGCTATGAAATTGTTCAAAGTGGTGAGGCAATAACTGCAATTAAAAATGGTAAAAACATTCAATTAACAGGATTAAAATTTTCTCCAGATGTTTTGGCTAAAGCGAATGAATTTTGTGAAAGAAAAACTCGTGCTGAAAACCCTGAGAAAATTGCAGCTGATGAACTTCAGAATTTAGCAGTTAAAAGTCCCGAACTATTTGAAGCGATTATTCAGAAGATTCAGAATCTGGATTTAACTCATAAAGAAATTATGGGGATTTTTGAGGCTCAACGAAAAGCTGGAATTGAAGTGAATAAAAATACCGTTTTTGATCTACTCTTGAAGAGTCCAGACACGCTTAAATTAGCGAATAGTTTTAACATACGGGCTTTGATAGATAGGGTTTCCGGCTTCTTTGAAGAAGGTGCGATCAGACAAAATGTTCAGAAGTTTTTAAGTTCAAATTTAAAACCTGGAAGTGCGATGGCAGGATTGATGGTTCTTTTATATTCTCCAAAGGCATATGCCGCTGATTTTCATATATTTGGTATGGGAATTGGAAGTTTTGCAACACTAATTCCATTTATTTACATTGGAGTTAGGGCTGCTTTACGTTTTGGACTAAAATATTCTGTTGCTCACAAAATTGACGCATTGTTAAAAAAGAAGACGCATGGAGAATTGATTTCTGCTACTAATGACGCATTGAGATATGCTGCTAGTGGAAAAACCGGTAGGTTGCCAGAATCGAAGCAAAATAGATCCGGATCACCAATGGAAGTAGACTTATCAGCAGCAGAAAGTCGTATGCGCAATATAAATGGAAATGATTTAGCCAGAGAATTGACGAAAAATACTCTAATGTCTAACTATATAAAGACTCTTCTTTCATGGGAACAGGAACTATCTCCTGAACAGGCTGGAGAGGTCAGGGCTTATAGAGTACGTGTAGAAACTGCTGTTATAGAATTGAGGGACTATCTGCAGAATAATAATAAACCGGCAAAAAATGAAGTTTTAAATAGAATTAGAAGTCTTGAAAGGGCTGTTGCTGGTGACAGGCCGCAAGCACTTCCTACTCCTCTCAAAAACAATCCGGTATTTTGGAGATGGATGATTGATCTTTCTTCCTGGATTTTCATGCTAGAAGTGATTGGTATTATTAATCTTATTCCTCCATATGGAAAATCTGATGGGGATACCCCGTCAGCGCCAACCCAGTATGAAGAAACTGATAAAAAAAATGAAGAAGATAGGAAAGAGAACAATGGGAAAGATGCAATAAGAAAATCGAAGAAATTAAGAAAACAAAATCTCGACTAAAATGCTCGACTCAATCAAAAATCTCAATCCGTTCAAACTTTTTCCTGCACTGAAGGAGTCTTTGAACAAGGCAAAAGAATCCAAGGATAAGGGATTCATTGAAAAGGTTAGTATCTTTTTTTCGACTTTTATGGCGGAGATGAATAAGGTGGAAGAAGAGAAGGGCAAAACCACGGAGGAGACCAAGAAGGATGTTTCCCAAGGTGTGGAGGAGATGATGGGTGATGTTAAAAAACGTGTAGAACTGAAGACTGATGGATTGGACGACGATGCAAAAAAGGCTTATGAGATGGGC
>SXGU01304306.1_pt1 | contig 14270 bp, 10 predicted proteins | sample 3174531 | NCBI WGS metagenome assembly SXGU01 (sample SAMN11356863, study PRJNA531348) | freshwater metagenome | isolation source: freshwater sample F1-140 | place: China: Fuxian Lake, Yuxi | collected 2017-12-25
AATCGGAATCAAACCGAGCAGCGGCAACCCGGCTCGTCCGTCCGATTGCGTATCCTGTGCGACGCTCGCTAAAAGCAGCGTTTTATTATTTTGCACGCGCGCCGTTCCTTTGATTGTTCGTTCGGAAAAGCACGGCTGATTGGTCGGACTGTTACAAGCGGCGACGTCTTTCGATTCGATTTCCATCGCGACTTGGACGTCTTGATTCGGGAAAACAATCGGTTTGAATTTCAAAGTCAAACCGACTTGCTCGTAGTTAATGACATTAGCGGCGTTGTTGAAACCGTTGTTGTTGTTTCCCGTGCCGGTTCCCGGAGTGGTGCCAAAACCAAGCAACTGCGCGGTCTGCACCGGAACGCGCTGACCGATTCGCGCCGAAGAATCTTCGTTATTGAAAGCGTGAATCTGCGTCGAGGCGAGCAGTTTCGTGTTTTGTTTGTTTTGAAATGCGACTAAATTAACGGCGGGAAGCACAACGCCGATGCCGAACGCTTTGGAAATCAAACTTCCGGCAGTCGAACCGGCAGGATTGAATTCATTGTTTCCCAAAGCAGTCGCCGTCGTTCCGGCTAAATTCGTCAATCCGGCTTCGGTGCCGATTTGATTGCCGAGCTTCAACAAGTCGGATTTGGAAACTTCGTAAATCGCCACGTCCATCACGACTTCGGCGCGGTCTTTGTCAAGCGAATTGATTAATCTGCCCATCAAACGGATGTTTTCCGCCGTGTCGCGAATCGTGATGCTGTTCGTATCTTCGTCAACAATCGAAATGGTCGGCGTTCTGCCCGGCTGTGCGGGAATCGCGCCCTGCAAAACTTTCTGCACGTCTTTCGGGTCGGCGTTGGCGAGATAAAAAGTGCGCAGAACGAGCTGCTGAAAATTCTGCCGCCGCGTGCCGTTGGCGACTAAAATCGTGCGCGGTCCGACTTTTTGGAAAAACAAACCTTCCTGCAAAAAGATGTAATCGAGCGCTTTCGCCGCCGTCACGTTTTTCAGTTCGATCACGATTTTTCGGTTTGGATCGCGAAACGATTCGGTATCGAAAAGCACATTCAAATCCAAATCTTTCGCTAATTCTTTGATAACAAACTGCAAACCAACGCCGCTCGGAAACGGCACGTCGCGCAGTTTTTCGATTTTCTGCGGAACCTGCACATCCTGCGGAACGCCGTTGACGTAACTCGTTCTGACCAGTTTCACGTCGCCGTTTTTCTGTTCTTTTTCTTCGGGTTCTTCGCCGTTCAAACCTTTTTGCAATCGCAGCATTCGCGCCATTTCGGCTTTGGCTAACTCGTTGACCGGATCGTAAGCGTATGCTTTTCGGTAAGCCGAGTAAGCGCCCGCGTAATCTTTCTCAGCGGCGAGCGAATTGCCTTTTTTCATATACATCTGCGAGGCGTTGAAAATCGCGCGCTGATAGTGAAGACGATATTCGGGATTTTTCGGATTGTCGGCAACCGCCAAAGCGAACTGCTCGACCGCGCGATCCCATTCTTCGGCAACTTCGGCTTTCATTCCTTCTTTAAAGAATTTTTTCCCGTCGCCGAAAGCTAAAACGGCGGTCGGCGCGAGCATCGAAAAAACGAGCAGGACGGAAAGCGAAAATTGAACGTAGACTGATTTTTTCATATTGTTTGTATGATTTGGACTATTCTAAAGGCTGCAAAAGTTTGTTTCCGTAACTTCACACGCGAAGGTTAATGTAAAGTTTCAAATTTTATCCGGTTTTTGGAAGAAATACTCGTTTGATTCTGCCTCAAACCGAGAATTTCTTCAACTTAATTCTTGTTAGCGGCGGCTGACGAAACCCGTTTCCGCCGCTGTTAATCATTACATTTTCAAATTAAGTTTCTTTCACTTCTTCGACAAACGTCACGCGATTGATTTCGTGCAGCGTTGTTTGCCCGCTGTAAACTTTTTTGAGCGCCGAGATGCGCAGGCTCGACAAGCCTTCTTTTTCGGCTTCGCGGCGAATTTCCGATCCCGGACGGCGCTCGACGATCATTTCGCGAATTTTGTCGGACATATCGAGCAATTCGTGAATCGCCGTTCTGCCGCGATAACCCGTGTGATTGCACGCGTCGCAGCCGACGCTCATATAAAATTCCTGTTTATCGCGAATGTCGAGTTTTAGACCGGATTCGATAATTTCTTCGTCCGACGGCGTGTAATGCCGCTTGCAGGTCGGGCACAATTTGCGCACGAGTCGCTGCGCCAGAACGCAGTTGAGCGCGGCGACGAAATTGTACAAATCCACGTTCATATTCAAGAAACGCCCGATCACGTCAATCACGTTGTTGGCGTGAACCGTCGTGAAAACAAGGTGACCGGTGAGCGCCGAGTTGATGGCGATCTGCGCCGTTTCCTCGTCGCGAATCTCGCCGACCATCACTTTGTCCGGGTCGTGACGCAGAATCGAACGCAGTCCGCGCGCGAACGTCAAACCTTTTTTCTCGTTCACCGGAATCTGCATAATTCCCGTGAGCTGATACTCGACCGGATCTTCAATCGTGATGATTTTATCTTCGATGTTGCGAATTTCGTTGAGCGCGCCGTACAGCGTCGTCGTTTTTCCCGAACCGGTCGGACCGGTCACCAAAACCATTCCGTACGGTTCTTTGATATAAATGCGAAAACGGCGCACGTCTTCTTCGTCAAAACCGACAACATCGAGACTCAAGTTTTTGAATTCTTCGCTGATCTGCTCTTTGTCGAGAATACGAATCACGCAGTTTTCGCCGTAAGCCGACGGCAGAATCGAAACGCGGAAATCAACCGTTCTGCCTTTGTAGCGCACGCGAAAACGTCCGTCCTGCGGAATTCTTCGTTCGGCGATGTCGAGTTCCGACATCACTTTAATACGCGAAATCAAAGTTTGATGATACGCCATATCAATCGGGTCAACTTTTTGATACAGCGCGCCGTCAATGCGAAACTTGACCGCCAGATCGCGGTCGCCGGCTTCGATGTGAATATCGGAAGCCCTCGATTCCATCGCGTTGTAAACGATGGTGTCCACCAATTTGATAATCGGCGACATATCCGAATCGTTTGCCAAACGATCTAAATCGAGCACTTCTTCGCCCTGATCGGTTTCCTTGACGAGCGAAATTTTAAAGCCGGAAGCGGCTTCCTGCAAAACTCTCTGCGTCGCGTCGCCGCGTTTTAAGACGACATCAATCGCGCCCTGCGTCGCGACATACGGCACGATGCGGACGTTCAAAGCGTTTTCGAGTTCGTCGAGATGTTCGAGATTTGTCGGGTCAGCCATCGCCGCGTGCAGATTTCTGCCGTCGCGCTTCAAGGGAATAAAATGATTGCGCAGCATCAAATCTACGGGAATTTTCGTCAGTTCGTCGTAGTCAATCGGCGATTCTTTGTCGGGCGGCAGCAAATCAATGTAAGGCAGCCGGTAACGCCGCGCCAAAGCTTTCGCTTCGACGACTTCCGGCGGTTCATTTTCCAGAAAATCGGTCGAAATCGTCGGCGGCGTTGGAATCGTCGCCGTGTTTCCGTTGGATTGATTGTTCATCTTTTTTTGGTTTCAGGTTTCAAGTTTCAAGTTTCAGGTTAAAACCAAATTTCTTACAACTTGAAACTTGAAACCTGAAACTTGAAACTAATTCTATTTTTTCCCGCCGAACGGTCCCGAAGAGATCGTTTGGATAATCGGCAGATAAATTGCCAGCAGAATCGTGATGACGATGCCCGCCATAAATAAAAGGATTAGAGGCTCAAGCAGCGTTGTGAGTTGCTCAAGTCGAACTTCGGCTTCGGCGTCGTAGAAATTCGCGACTTCGTCGAGCATTTCTTTCAAACTTCCCGAACTTTCGCCGATGCCGACCATATCAAGCGCGAGTTCGGGCAGCCAATTGGCTTTGCCGAGCGCTTCGGTAAAACCGCGTCCTTCGCGAATCAGCGGCAAAACCGCTTGACTGCGGCGGCGCAATTCTAAATTATTGATGGATTGCGAAGCGATGTCCCACGAATCGGGAACGGTAATTCCGCCGGACAGCAGCGTTGAAAGCGAACGCGCGAGCTGCGAAGTCGTCAGTTGTTTAATCAGCGAGCCGACAATCGGCAGCTTCAGCAAAAACCTGTGCAGCATCAATTTTCCGGCGGGCGTGCGGAAATAAATGACAACCGCGAACAGCAAAACCAGAATCATCGGCAGCAGCCACCAGATGTTGCCGGCAACGAAAGTCGAGATTGATAAAACGACGACCGTGACGGTCGGCAAACCCTGATTGGCGCTGATGCCGCGAAATAAATCGGACATTCGCGGCACGATGTAAAGCGTCAGAAAAGCGACCATAAAAGTCGCCGCGACGAGCAGAAATGCCGGATACGCGAGCGCGCCGCGCAGTTTGCGCGAAATGCCGACGCTGCGTTTGAGATAATCTACGAAACGAAGCAAAACTTCGTCGAGCGCGCCGGACTTTTCGCCGGAGAGCAACGAAGCGGTGTAGATTTTCGGAAAAACGCCCTGCGATTCAAACGCGTCGGACAGCGGAATTCCGCTTTTAATTTTATCTTCGACATCGGCTAAAATTTTCCGCAGGCTTTCCGAACCGGAGCGATTTCTAAGCAGCGAAATTGACTGCAAAACCGGAATACCGGCGCGCAAAAGCGCGGACAATTGCTGGTTGAACAACAAGAAATCGCCTTGTTTGACGCGCCCTTTTTTGTTTTGTCTGCCAATCGGCAAAACCGCCGACAAACCTTTTTCGGCGCTCGACACGGCGAAAACCTTAAAGCCTTCGCTTTCGAGCTGTCTTTTCGCTTCGCCGGTCGCCGACGCTTCGACGATGCGCGTAATAACTTCGCCGGTCGGCGTGCCGAGACGACAAATAAATTCTGCCATAACTATCTGTGAAAAAATCTTACCTGCGGAAAACTCATTTTCGGTTTGGAGTTCGTTCTGCCGGTCGGCAGGACAATCAACAATTTTCGGTTCTTGTTTGCTGTGATGCGCCAAACCGGCGCAGAGCGATGAATATTTTTATCATCCGAAATCGAAAAGCAATCGAATTATATCACGCACGCGGAAAAAAAAGGTTGCAATTAGCCGCGAATTAATTGAAAGTAATTTCAGGCTGACACAACGATATTAACGTTCATAACATCAAAAAAATATCTTGCAGAAGTTAAATCTATTAACATAAAATAGAGAAAATCAAAGGAGAAAATTATGGCTGCGAAATATCCGTCGAATTTCAGCCGATTCAGCTTTAAAAATCGGTTGTTTTTACTATTTCTGTCTCTCGCGTTCGGTTCTTTTTCGGCATTTTCACAAACGCCGCAGCCGACTTCAACGCCGCCGCCAAACGGCGATGACCGTCCGATTACGGTTAAAACCGATTTGGTCACGCTCACGCTAACCGTGACCGATCTTTACGGGCGCTACGTTTCCGGTTTATCGAAAAACGCGTTTACGATTCTCGACAACAATCAGGAACAGGAAATCACTTATTTCAGCGATTCGGACGCGCCGGTTTCGGTCGGAATTTTGTTTGACGTTTCCGATTCGATGAGCGGCGAGAAAATCGGCAAAGCGCGCAAAGCGCTCGAAAAATTTATCAATACGAGTCATCCGTCGGACGAATATTTTTTAATCGGTTTCAATAATCGCGCGCAGCTTTTACTCGACCGCACGCGCGATGGCGAATCGGTTTTGCAAAAGTTGACGCTCGTTGATCCGAAAAACAACACGGCGCTTTATGATGCGGTTTATCTCGGCACGGAAAAAGTGACGCGTGGCACGCATCAAAAAAAAGCGATTTTGATTATCAGCGACGGTCAGGATAATTCTTCGCGTTATAATTTCGGCGAAGTGCGCCGCCTTTTGAAAGAATCGGACGTCGTTACTTATGCCGTCGGAATTATGGACGGCAGAGATTCCGGCAGTATGACCGGAATGCAGGGACAAGCGTTTCTCGACGAACTGACCAGCGTAACCGGCGGAAAATCTTTTTATCCGTCGAGCCCGGTGGAAATGGACGAGATTTTTGAACGCATCGCGCTTGAGCTTCGTCATCAGTATTCAATCGGCTACACGCCGAAAGATTTTGAACCGGACGGCAAGTGGCACAAAACAAAAGTTAAGGTCAAACCTCCGCGCGGTTTGCCGCGTCTAACGGTCAGAGGTCGTGAAGGATATTACGCGACGCCGACGACTCTATATCGTTAAACGAAAAGATTTCGGGAGAAAAATGAAAAAAGTTTTTTTGGTTATTACGCCGCTCGTTTTCACTGCGGTTTTAAGTTTTGCTTTGATCGAATCAGAGACGGCAAAAGCGCAAACGCCGACGCCCAATCGCCAGCGTCAGGTTGCTGCAACGCCGACGCCGACGCCGACCGCAAATCCAAGCGCATCACCGGCGGTTTCTCCGACGCCGGATGATGAAATCATTAAAATTGATACGGTCAACGTGCTCCTGAACGTGCGCGTGATTGACCGCAACAATCGCCCGATTAACAATCTCACGCAGAAAGATTTTCAGATTCTTGAAGATAATGTTCCGCAGCAAATTGATTCGTTTTCCAAAGGCGAAGTGCCGACCAATTATTCGCTCGTTATTGACAATTCCGGTTCGCTTCGTTTCCAGCTTGAAAAAGTAATCGAAGCCGGAAAAATCATTGTCAACACAAATCGCGCCGACGATGAAACGAGCGTGATTCGCTTTGTCAGTTCGGATAAAATCGAAGTCGTGCAGGATTTTACGCCGAGCAAAACCGATATCGTTGACGCGCTCGATAATCTTTACACCGAAGGCGGGCAGACGGCGATTATTGACGCGGTTTATCTGGCGGCGGAAAAAGTTAACGAGTACGAAAAAGCCGACTCGAACGACCGCAAAAGACGTGCGCTGATTCTGGTTTCCGACGGCGAAGACCGTGACAGTTATTATAAAGAACAGCAGCTTTTCGAGCTTTTGCGCGAATCGAACGTGCAGATTTACACGGTTGGTTTTGTCAATGAATTGAGCAAAGAAGGCGGATTTATCAGCAAAAGTCCGCAGACCAAAGCCAAAAGTTTTCTCGAACGGCTGGCGACCGAAACCGGCGGAAAATCGTACTTTCCGAATAATATTGCCGAATTGGAAACTATCGCGCGCGACATTTCCAGCGAACTTCGCACGCAGTATTCAATCAGCTATGTTCCGACCAACGAAAAACAAGACGGAACTTTTCGCAATATTAAAGTTCAGGTTGCCGACGGACCGGACAAACAAAAACGTATCGCCGTCGCCCGCAGCGGCAGAATCGCCGCCCCCGAAGGAAGCGCGCCGAGACTGCAAACGAATAAACAACGCCCGGGAAATTAAAATCATTCAATTTTTAGCAAAATAAAAAAGGCGATTAAATGTCGCCTTTTTTATTTTGCAGTTTTGATTTTTCAACAATAAAAACTATTTTGCCGGAACCGAACCGGAGATTTTTTTGCGCGTCGTTTCGCCGGTTTCGATCACCGGAATTCCTTCGGCAACTTCCGTGTGCGGTCGCGGAATAACGTGCACCGCCGTTACCGTTCCGATGCGCCGCGCCGCCGCCGCGCCCGCGTCAACCGCCGCTTTGACCGCGCCGACTTCGCCGCGCACAATCGCCGTGACGAGTCCGGCATCAATTTTTTCGTAACCGACCAAACGCACGTTCGCCGATTTGACCATCGCGTCCGCCGCTTCGATCATCGCAACCAATCCCATACATTCAACCATTCCGAGTGCTTCCATATTTTCCCTCTTTTCCTTCAATCCGACTGTTCGCGCTGAAGAAAATCAGAGCGCGACACTTTATCTTTATTTCATCGCCAAAGCCCACATAACGACGGCAATTGCGAAAACCGCCAGCAAAACCGCCGCGATTAATAATTTTACGCCGGAGATATTTTCCGGCTCTTCCCACACGACTTCGACTTCCTTTTTTTGAACCGATTTCGCTTTGCGGCGCATTGCGGCGGCGGATTTTAGCTTTGCTTCTTCGTGAATCTTTGCATTTTTCGCCGCCGGTTTGTCTTCAAACGCCGTTCCGTTTTTTTGATTTTCGATTTTCGTTTCAACGATTCGAGGCACGCTTTCAATCGGCTTTTCGAGCGTTTCGATTTGCGCAGCCGGCACGATTGCGCCCGAACCGTTTGAATTTTCGATCACAGACTTTTTTTCGCTGACGGCACCGCCGCAGTTGTAGCAAAACAACGCTTGCGGTCTGACGCTAACGCCGCAGCTTGGACACGTTTGATTTTCGACGATGATTTCAGCCATTAAACATTTTTTCGATCAGGTTCGGGCTACAAAATTTTCAATCGTTCAAAAGGAATCACTGAACTTTGGCGAAAATTTCCTTTTCCTCTCCCAAATCACGAGCCGACGGCGTAATAATAGTTTTCGCCGTAATATAAATTTTTTCGCTTTTATCAATTGCCCGTTTCACGTCATCCTCGCTGACGAAATCTACGGCTTTCGGTTTTGAGCCGTTATTCGCATCATTTATTTTCAATTCGTGAATAATGGTTTTGACCGGCGACTCGCTCGGCGTTGATGTCGGCGGATTTGCGGCGATTGGCGCGGAAACTTCAATTTTCGGCGGCGCGGGCGGCGCAGCAAGTTTTTGCGATAAAAAGCGGTCAACGATACGAGCGATTTCTTCTCGTTTAACTTTTTTGCCGTTATCAATCTGAGATTTTTCCGGCATTGCTGCTGTGGTTTGAACCGGCGAATTTTTTTGCGACGCATTGACGGCACGCGTTTCAAATGCGACCCGTTTAATGTCCATCAAATGTCGCGGCGAAACATTATCGCTCGTGACATTTCCGCCCCACGAACCGCAGCCGAGCGTCATCGAAGGCGACAAATCCGTCGAAAATCCGATGGCGCCGTGCGTCGTCGGCGAATTGATCACGATGCGCGACGCAGGCATTTGCGCGCCGAAAGCGATTGCCGCCGCGCGATTGTTCGTGTGCATTCCGGCGGTGTGTCCCATTCCGCCAAACTGCAAAACTTCGAGACAGCGACGCGCGCCGGCTTCAACTCCGTCAGCGACGAAGAACGCGAGCGTCGGCGAAAGTTTTTCAGTTGACCAGGGAAAATCGCGACCGACGCCGCCGCACTCGGCTAACAAACAGCGCGTTCCGCCCGGCACCGAAACTCCGGCGAGATTGGCGATGTATTCGGCTGATTTTCCAACGATTTTCGGATTCAAAGTTCGCTTTTCGGTAATCAAAACCTGAGCGACTTTTTCCGCTTCCGCCGCACTTAAAAAATATCCGCCCTGCGATTTGAATTGTTCGCGAACCTGATCGGCAACCGGCGCGTCGGCGACGACCGATTGCTCGGAAGCGCAAATTGTGCCGTTATCAAAACAAGTTCCGGTTAAGATATCCGACACGGCTTTCTCGACGTTCGCCGTTTTTTCGATGAAAACGGGAACATTTCCCGGACCGACGCCGAACGCCGGTTTTCCCGAAGAATAGGCGGCGCGTACGAGACCGATTCCGCCCGTTGCCAAAATCACTGCCGTGCGTTTGTGCTTCATCAAAGCTTCCGTGCCTTCGAGCGTCGAATTGGTCAAACAGCAAATCGCATCCGGCGGCAAACCTTCTTTGATCGCCGCGTCGCGCATCAATCTGGTCGTTTCCGCTATCGAACGCGCGGCAGACGGATGCGGCGACAGAACGATTGTGTTGCGCGATTTAATTGAAATAATTATTTTGAAAATGGCGGTCGAAGTCGGATTGGTCGAAGGAATAATTGCCGCGACAACGCCGCGCGGACTCGCGATTTCGACAATCGAATCGGTTTCGCGGATGACGCCGACGGTTTTCAAATCGCGAAAATAATTCCACACGTCTTCGGCGGCAAAACGATTTTTCTCGCGTTTGTCTTCCGGTTTACCAAATCCGGTTTCCTCGTGCGCCATCAAACCGAGCCGCGCCGATTCAGCGAGCGCGACGCGCGCCATCGTTTCGCAGATACGATCAATTTTCGACTGGTCGAATTGCGCGACAGCCGAAAAAGCAAGATGCGCGCCTTCCACTGCGTTGCGCGCTTCTTGTTGTGAAATTGATTCGGTTTGATCGGACATAGATTACCAATTACGAATTAGCAATGACGAATGACGAATTACCAAAAATACTTTCCGTCGTTTGTCATTCGTCATTCGTAATTATTTTTATTTATTTCTCGTGCGAGTTCTGTCGTTGGCGGTAATATCACTGTTCGCTTCGCCCGCGCCTAATTGTCCGCGCGATGCGCCGCCGATTGCTTTTTCATCCGGACTGTAGCCGGTTGCGCCGCCTTTCGGCAAAACTCTTTCAACTTCGCCGTGCGGACGAGGAATCACGTGCACCGAAATCAGTTCGCCAACGCGCCGCGCCGCCGCCGCGCCCGCATCCGTCGCCGCTTTGACTGCGCCGACATCGCCGCGCACAAAAATTGTCACGTATCCGGCACCGATGTATTCTTTGCCGATCAACTGAACATTAGCGGCTTTGACCATCGCGTCCGCCGCTTCGACCGCGCCGACGAAACCTTTTGTTTCGACCATTCCGAGTGCTTCTAAACTCATCGTTTATTCCTCTCTTTTTGTATTGTTCGCTTTCTTAGATTTTAATATCAGAATTTAATAAACCCTAAACGTAGCACGCTCAAATTCAATAATCAAGCCTGCGGTTTGGCGGCAAAAAACTTTGAAACAATTGACATTTTCCTTTTAACAACGATATATTTCAAGTCTAAGACCGTTTTTATTCGGCAGTCTTCCGTAAAGACAAAAACACAAAAATAATGTCATCTACACTTGGCGAAAAATTGCGGCAAGCCCGCGAGGAACGCGGAATTACTATTACCGAAGTTGCGGAGCAGACGCGTATTTCTCCGCATTACCTCGAGCTGATTGAAAACGACGATTATCGCACGCTGCCCGGCGGAATTTTTAACAAAGGTTTTGTCAAATCCTACGCCAAATATGTCGGCATTGATGAATCGGAAGCACTTCAGGATTATTCTAAACTGATTACGGTTCAAACCGGCGACGCAGATGAAGATCCGAAAACTTACCGTCCCGAAGTTTTGACCGACGACCGCTCAAGTTCCTCCAATCTGCCGACTATAATTTTCGCTTTAGTGATTCTCGGTTTGATGACGTTCGGCATCTTATCGCTCGTCAACTACATACAATCAACGCCGAGCGACCCGACGATTGCCGGTAACAATAATCAAAACGCCAACGCGGTTAATGCCAACGCCGAACCGGCAGCCGTTGTTACCAATACGCCTGCCGCTCAAATTCCTGCAACTGACGAAATAAAACTAGAATTCAAACCGGCATCCGATCCGATTTCGGTCGAAGCGACGGTTGACGGTCGAAAAGCAAGTTCAAACATCACGGCTGCCGCGCCGCAAACTTATACGGCGAAACAGAGCGTGCGCATCAGATATTACAAAGGTTTCGCCAATCAGGTTCAATTAACCTTAAACGGCAAACAGATTACGCCGCCGCCAGCTCCGGCGCGCGGCAACGGAATCGAATTTGAGATTAATAAAGATAATATTACGCAGATTTTGCAGAGCGGTCAGATTGCTCCAGCCGGAGCGGCAACAGCAGCGACTGCCGGCAGATAAAAAGTTTTATGCGGCTTTTTTCCGGAAGCTCGGAAGCAATTTTTAACAATCGCAACAGCGCGCCCGCCAATGAATGTGCGGGCTTTTTTATATTTATTTTTTATTTAAGCATTCCGCTTTTCAAGATCAATTGTCTCGAAAAGCGACGACACAAACAGGACTGATTTTTATGAAAATCGAAGAAATAAAAGAAGGATTGACGTTCGACGACGTTTTGCTCGTTCCCGCTTATTCGGATGTTTTGCCGAGCGAAGTCGAAACGCGCACGCGTTTTTCGCGCAATATTGAGATTAATATTCCGCTTTGCTCATCGGCAATGGACACGGTAACTGAAGCTGCGCTCGCCATCGCGCTCGCCCAGCAAGGCGGAATCGGCGTCATTCACAAAAATTTTTCCATCGCCGAACAAGCCGAGGAAGTTGATAAAGTCAAACGTTCGGAATCGGGAATGATCGTTGATCCGGTTACGATTCACGACGGCGCGCTCGTTTCCGAAGCGCTCGAAATTATGGAACGCTACCGAATTTCCGGCGTTCCGGTCGTTGACGACGGCGGTTTGCTCGTCGGCATTATCACCAATCGCGATCTGCGTTTTGAAACGCGTTCTAACATTCCGGTTTCCGAAGTGATGACCAAACAGCCGCTTGTCACGGTTCCGATTGGCACGACTTTGATGGATGCGAAAGTTAAGCTGCAAAAACATCGCATCGAAAAGTTGCTGGTCGTTGACGATCAGGGACTTTTGAAAGGATTGATTACGGTCAAAGACATTCAAAAAGCGATTCGTTATCCTTCAGCGGCGAAAGACGATTTGGGCAGACTGCGCTGCGCGGCGGCAATCGGCGCGACCGGCGATTTCCTCGAACGTGCGGCGGCGCTCGTCAATTCGCGCGTTGACGCTATCATTATTGACACGGCGCACGGACATTCGTCGCGCGTCATCGAAGCGGTCAAAGCGGTCAAAGCGAAATTCCCTGAAATCGAACTCGTCGCCGGAAACGTCGCGACCGCCGAAGCAACCACAGAATTAATCAAAGCTGGCGTTGATGCGGTCAAAGTCGGCATCGGTCCCGGCTCGATCTGTACGACGCGCGTCGTCACCGGCGCGGGCGTTCCGCAAATCACGGCGATTTTAGAATGCGTCGCGGCGGCAAAAGGTTCGGGCGTTCCGATTATCGCCGACGGCGGCGTCAAATATTCGGGCGACGTGGCGAAAGCCATCGCGTCCGGCGCGGATTCGGTGATGATCGGATCCTTGTTCGCCGGAACCGAAGAAGCGCCGGGCGAAGTGATTTTGTATCAAGGCAGAAATTTCAAAACGTATCGCGGAATGGGTTCCATCGGCGCGATGAAAAAAGGTTCTTCCGACAGATATTCGCAGGAAGGAACGGTTTCCGATTCAAAATACGTTCCCGAAGGCATCGAAGGTCGCGTCGCTTATAAAGGAACGCTCGCCGATATGGTCACGCAGCTCGTCGGCGGCGTGAAAAGCGGAATGGGTTACACCGGCTGCAAAAATATTCGGGAATTGCAGGAAAACGCCAAATTCGTTCGCATCACTTCAGCTGGTTTGCGTGAATCGCACGTTCACGATGTGATTATCACGAAAGAAGCACCGAATTACCGAATGGAAAGTTAGAATTTTAGATACGAAAAGACGCGAAAGATTTTAGCCACGAATTACACGAATTGCACGAATAAAGAATTAATCTATAAATTTCTTATTCGTGTTATTCGCGTAATTCGTGGCTAATTTTATTTTCCTGCTTTCTTTGCTCTTTGCGGTTAATTTCCTTCCAGCTTTTCCCATTCGGCATAAAGCGCCTGAGTTTGTTTTTCGAGTTTTTGAAATTCGTTGTTTACTTCCAAAAGTCGCGCGTGATCGGCGACGATTTCGGGAACGCCCATTTGCGCGGTCAATTTCGCCATTTTTTCTTCGTTCGCCGGAATTTCCTTTTCGATTTGTTTAATGCGATTCTCGATTTGCTGACGCTGATTTTTGCTCAAATTATCAACTTTCGGTTTTTCGGGTTCAATTTTTTCCTGACGTAATTCGTCATTCGTCATTCGTAATTGCTCTTTATTATTTCCGTTTCGCCGCGCCGCTAACTCGCGTTTTTCTTTCTCGTCGTGATATTCGCTGTAATTGCCGTCGAAAATCTCGACTTTTTGGTCGGCTTCAAACGCTAAAATCTGCGTCGAAACTTTGTCGAGAAAATAACGGTCGTGGCTGACGGTGATAATCGTTCCTTCGTAAGCTTCGAGCGCGGCTTCGAGTGCTTCGCGCGATGGAATATCGAGATGGTTCGTCGGCTCGTCCAAAATTAAGACGTTTTTGTTCGAGTAAATCAATTTCGCCAGCGCGAGTCTTCCCTTTTCGCCGCCGGAAAGCGTCGAAACTTTTTTGAAAACGTCTTCGCCGACAAACAAAAATCTCGCTAAAAATCCGCGCAATTGCCCGTTATCGGCAAGCGGCGCGACGCGCCGGAGTTCCTGCACGATTTCGTTGCGTTCGTCCAATTCTTCCAATTGCTGCGAATAATAACCGATGTCGGTTTTCGCGCCCCAATTCATTTCGCCGGAAAGCGCGCGAATGCTTCCCAAAACCGTTTTCAAAAACGTTGTTTTTCCGGTTCCGTTGTCGCCGATCAC
>SXGU01416055.1_pt1 | contig 14268 bp, 8 predicted proteins | sample 3174531 | NCBI WGS metagenome assembly SXGU01 (sample SAMN11356863, study PRJNA531348) | freshwater metagenome | isolation source: freshwater sample F1-140 | place: China: Fuxian Lake, Yuxi | collected 2017-12-25
AACCTGTCGCTCATCAATGTGGCGCCATAGATGTCACCATGATTAGCGAAACCACTCTCATCATTGGCGTTGCCGTTAAACGGGTAAAGCGCCGCTAATCCTGATGAGGGTAGACGAGCGGCTCCTTTTGGGCTTGTATCTAAGTTGGATGAGTGCATAGCACTGGAAACTACCGCTTTATCAGCTGCCTTTACCAGGGGACTCGTACCCCCAAGGCTCATGAGGAATGCACCTATCAAAACAGAGGATAACTTCCCACCGGTTTTACGACCAATGGCGGACACGACGCATTTCCCGGTAGATCGGGTTTTGCTGCCGGATTTTACGAAAGGGGATGTATTCATAAGGATTCTCTCCAGTGTTGAATGGTGCTAAAAGGCTGGCGGGTATAGTTTTCGGCCTGTTTGAGTTCTATTAAAACCAAAACAACGACACCGGCCCACCTTGTTCATTTGAGCAGAAAAATGAGAGAAAAAATATTAGTACAACTACGTATATGAAGCGTGCAAGCGACAACTTAATGCCTGATTAGGAACATGCACAAAATAGCCTCAATAACTTGTTCCCCCTCCCTCAGGATGGGCCCTCATCGTTATACACAAATGTCGTCATACCCGCCGGGAAGCGGGTATCCAGCGCCATGGACGGTAACTTCAAACACATCCATGTGTTCTGGTTTCACTTCGTGCTTTAGCAAGTCGCTAATGCGGTCTACGGCTCCGGCAATCCGCTTGTGCCCCAGCAAGTAGCTCGTATGAAGCTTGCGTAATACGGGATTTCGTGGCTCTGATGTCCCGTATTACGCAAGCTTCATACGGGCTACTTTTGATTACACTGCTTTTTAGAACCTATTAAGAGTAGATAAAATCAAAGCCTTAAAAATACATTCCCTGAAGCAACTCTCCGGTACGGCCATCGCGAATTTCGGCAAACAACTTTTGCGGGCCGGGTTGCTCTCTGAGGCGCACCAGTTCGGCGACGCCGTTGCCGTTGATGTCGGGGATGGAAATAAAGCCGACCGTGGTGCCGTAGTTGTCAAAGAGGACTTTATTAATGAAGGTATCGCTCAGGGGGTCATGGACGTCGGCGCGAGGCTGTCCGCTGGCGGTACGTATCCCCAGCATCGCCAGGTTGGTTTGGCTGTTGCTATCGGCGACGGTCGCCAGTCTGAATGGTTGTGACACGGCGTAATCCAGCGTATTGACCGGCAAGCCGGTTTTGGCGTCTTTTACTAACACCCGTGCGGTGTTGGCTCGCAGAACTACTAACTCGGCCCCGCCGCTGTTATTCAGGTCCGGTAGATTGATCAATTGCTGTAGGTCTTTGCCGGTGCCGTAGTTGATGGTGCGGAATAACACGCCGGTTTTGCTGTCGCGTATCTCCACGGTATCGGCGGCTGTGACGGTTTTATTGTCGGCCAGCACGGCGATTTCCTTGGCTCTGTTGCCGTTGAGGTCGCCCAACACTAGCAGATCGATGCCTTTGTAATCCGCGCTGAAATTGATGTTACCGATTTGCACACCGCTCAAGGCATTTTTAAGCTGGACCCGCAGTTCGGTATCGCTTTGTTGCAGTACGGCTAGACCGGCAGTGCCCTTGCCGCTGATGTCCCGCACCACGCCTAAGTCAAGAGCTTTGAAGGTCGAATCAAACGACACCGCGCTGAGTTTGACGCCGCTCAGGCTGTCGCGCACTTCCACCTGCACCGCCTGGTCGCTGCTGCGTACACCCAGCACCGCGATTTCCGGCGCGCCGTTGCCGTTTAGGTCAGGCAGGACATTGGCTTTAGTCGGTACAAATTGGCCGTTGAAAGGGATTTGCTTGACTAATACACCGGTTTTGGCGTTTTTCACTTGGGCGGTGGCTTTTTGGAGGGCGGGGTTATAGGTGATGACGGCAATTTCGGGGCTGTTGTCTTTGTTGATGTCGTTTAGTGAGATTAGAGGAACAATGGTGTCCAGAGTGCTAACAACAATATCGTCAAACTTGGCTTCAATATTCCAAATACCATGGATACCCACACCACCGTAAGCTAAGGGTTGTGGATCGGTAACGTCAATAAGAAGGTTCTCATTGATCGACACACGGATATTCCCACCTTGCGCGATGATTTCAATGTTTTGCGGAAGATTGAAAGGAAGCGTAAATTTTTTCTCGGCGAGGATACTGGTGGTCCCTCCGCAAATATTCCTCCGAAGAATAACTTTGTTAGCCTCGGATGCAGCCCAATCTGATCCATAGAAGGCGATTGTATATGCACTGCCACTGCATTGGTATGACGACCATAAAAAATTATTTGTGCGTAAAAGGATAGTGTGTAAAAGTGCTTCGTCTATATATTGTGCTTTCAATTTGATTTTATAGTTTCGCCACTCTTGATCGCTATCGTGAACTATCGCCATAGAGTCATATGGACCTTCGGTATTTTTGGTGTGAAACCAGCCATCCTGCACCCATTGGCAGCACATTTTTAAAACCCACTCAGACGATGCCGTCCCCGAATTAAAGTTATCTTGAAACAAGACTGTAGACTCTGCCGATAGCGAAACCAACACACACGTCCCCGCTAGAAAAAATTTTTTAGCTGAGCTTAGAATGGTGGAAAGATAGCCGAACCTAGAAAATAGATTTATTAACATGGTGTTTCTCCTCTTGTCGTAACTGCCAAATTAACGCGGTAAGCTGTGTCGGGCATGCTGTTCATTCCCGACATTCCCATGCCTCGACATGTCGGGCAACCAAAAAATGTTGCCCGACCTATTGTTTTAGCATCGTTTAAAAATACATCCCCTGAAACAACGCCCCGGTCCGCCCATCACGCACTTCGGCGAACAGTTTTTGCGGGCCTGGTTGTTCTCTGAGCCGTGTAGGCCGGACATGCTGTTTATGCCCGACATTCCCATGCCTCGAAATGTTGGGCAACGAAAAGATGTTGCCCAACCTACCCCAGATGCAACTTAAAAATACATCCCCTGAAGCAACACCCCTGTCCTGCCATCACGCACCTCCGCAAACAGCTTTTGCGGGCCGGGTTGTTCTCTGAGGCGCACCAGTTCGGCGACACCGTTGCCGTTGATGTCGGGGATGGAAATAAAGCCGACGGTGGTGCCGTAATTGTCAAAGAGGACTTTGTTGATGAAGGTATCGCTCAGGGGGTCATGGACATCGGCGCGAGGCTGTCCGGTGGCGGCGCGTACGCCCAGCATCGCCAGGTTGGTTTGGCTGTTGCTGTCGGCCACCGTCGTCAGTCGGAACGGTTGTGACACGGCGTAATCAAGCGTATTGACCGGCAAGCCGGTTTTGGCATCTTTCACTAACACCCGTGCGGTGTTGGCCCGCAGTACCGCTAACTCGGCGCCGCCGCTGTTATTCAGGTCCGGCAAGTTGATCAGTTGCTGGAGGTCTTTGCCGGTGCCGTAGCTAATGGTACGGATTAACACGCCGCTTTTGCTGTCGCGCATCTCCACGGTGTCGGCAGCGGTGGCGGTTTTATTGTCGGCCAGCACGGCGATTTCTTTGGCTCTGTTGCCATTGAGATCGCCCAGCACTAGTAGGTCGATGCCTTTGTAACCGGCGCTGAAATTGATGTTGCCGATTTGCAAACCGCTCAAGGCATTTTTAAGCTGTACCCGCAGTTCGGTGTCACTTTGTTGCAAGACGGCGAAACCCGCTGTGCCCTTGCCGCTGATGTCTCGTACCACACCTAAGTCCAAAGGGGTGAAGATCGAATCAAACGGTACTTCGATTGTATGAGCCGAAGCCCCCCAACCTGATGAGAAAAAAGAATTTCCCCGTTCTTGCCTGGAAAGACCGCTAACCCCGGTTTGCTGAACAGGAGCATCGATATGACCAGCGCAACGAGCAGCTTGAATGTGTGTTTTGTGTTCATTTGAAAACTCATATAGATTTTCTCTTTGCAATTGACTATCTGTGAAACCCGTATAAGAGCGCATGACGCGCAATGAAATACGGGGCATCGACGCTACGAATTCCCGTATTACGCAAGCTCCATACGGGCTACTTAAATTGAAGTAAACCGGTGGCATGGTCTTTCGCTCGCATGATTTCCGGTAAAGCCAAGACAACGATGCTGATCCGGGCCATTTGAGCAGAAAAACAAGAGAAAAAATATTCGTATAAATACGTACGTCTATCAGGCTGTGCGCTAAGCAATTGTTTGATCGATTTAGAAACTACTTGGGCCTGTAGCTTATCCAGGTTCGGATTACGTATTGAGATTGGCTTGTACCAACTTAAGGAAAAGCGGTGAAGTAAAGGGTTACTTATCGCGACTTGCCTTACTGATTTGATGGTTTTAGTTAAGACGCTTTAGCTAACAGCAAGGGAAATGCCTCTATCTTGAGTGTGCCCGTCATCATCCTCCAAACCCGCCACCACCCGGCGTTTCAATCTGGACGACATCGCCTGCATGCACGTCAATTTCTGCGCAGCCGGGGAGTATTTCAACCGGGCCGTTGCTTCGGATGACGGTATTCACGCCGGTTCGTCCGGGCTTGCCGCCGTTTAACCCGAACGGCTGTATCTGTCGATGACCGGAGAGTATGCCGGCCGTCATCGGTTCCAGGAATTGTATGCGGCGAATGACGCCGTCACCGCCTTGGTTGCGCCCTGCCCCGCCACTGCCCTTACGGATGGAGAAGTCTTGCAGCAGCACCGGAAAGCGCAGTTCCAGTACCTCCGGGTCGGTGATGCGCGAGTTGGTCATGTGCGTATGCACGGCATCGCAGCCGTCGAAACCGTCGCCCGCCCCGGCTCCGCCGCAGATCGTTTCGTAATACTGGTAGCGCTCGTTGCCGAAGGTAAAATTGTTCATCGTGCCTTGCGAGGCGGCCAGTACACCCAATGCGCCGTACAAGGCGTCGACGATGGTTTGCGAGGTTTCGACATTGCCTGCAACCACCGCCGCCGGATAATGCGGATTGAGCAATGAGCCGTCGGGGATGACGATCTCCAGGGGCTTCATACACCCGGCGTTGAGCGGGATGTCATCCTGCACCAGCGTCCTGAATACATACAGCACCGCCGCCTTGCTGACCGCCGCCGGGGCGTTGAAGTTGTTCGGCAGTTGCGGAGACGTGCCGGTGAAATCGATGCGAGCGCGTTGCCTGTTGCGATCGACACTGATTGCAACAACGATTTTCGCGCCGTTATCCATGTCATACTCGAACTGCCCATCGGCGAGCCTGGCAAGCACGGCCCGCACGCAGGCTTCGGCGTTGTCCTGCACGTATTGCATATAGGCTTGAACAACGGCCTGGGAATAATGCGCCACCATGCGCAGCAATTCCTGTGCGCCTTTCTCGTTGGCGGCGATTTGCGCTTGCAGGTCGGCGATATTCTGTTCGGGATTGCGCGCAGGATAAGGCCCCGAACCGAGCCAAGCCCGTAAGCTTGCTTCCTGAAAATGACCGTTATCGACGATTTTCAAGCCCTCGCTAATCACGCCTTCCTCGTCGATATGGCGACTGTCGGCTGGCATCGAGCCGGGCGTTTTACCGCCGACATCGGCATGATGGCCGCGCGACGCGGTAAAGAACAGCAACTCACCGCCCTCCTCCGCAAACACCGGCGTGACCACGGTAATATCGGGCAAATGCGTACCGCCTGCATAGGGTGAATTGAGCAGGTAGACGTCACCGGGTTGCATGGTAGTGGCGTATTTGCCTAACAGCGCCTGTACGCTTTCGCCCATCGAGCCCAAATGCACCGGGATATGCGGCGCATTGGCGATCAGTTGGCCGGCGGCATCAAAAATAGCACAGGAGAAATCCAGGCGTTCCTTGATATTAACCGAATGCGCGGTGTTTTGCAGCACGAAGCCCATCTGTTCGGCGATGGACATGAATAATTTGTTGAATATTTCCAGCAACACCGGGTCGGCACGGGTTCCCGCGGCGAACGCGCGTTGCAGCGGCTGCGCCCGTTTTAGCAGTAGATTGCCGTCGCTTTGCAACTCGCCTTGCCAACCGGGTTCGATGACTATCGTTGACGTCGGCTCGATGATAATCGCAGGGCCTGCGATAGACTGCCGCATCGGCAAATTCTCGCGACGATAAACCGGCGTGTCATGCCATGCGTCGTTACTGAACAGGCGTAAACGCATGGCCGGCTTTACCAAACCACTTTGAGAGGCGGAATTAATGAAGCAAATTTCTGCCCCCTCTCCCTCAGGGATAGGGTTGGGGAGAGGGGAAACAAACGCGTGCCCTTCGCTGCCGATACATTCAACCATCGCCGTTTCAACCAGCAGCGACCGGTTTTCATAACAAAAGCCGAAACGCTGCCGGTATTGCCGCCGGAAGTCAGCGAGCATCTCCGCCTTGTCGCCGAAATCAACCGGCAAGCTGCTGTCGGTGCCCTGAAAGCGTAATAACAGGCGATACACGACTGTGATTTGCAAGTGCGCCAACCCTTGTGCCTGCAAGGCGGTGCGGCCCTGCTCTTCAAGGTGTTGCAGGCAAGCACGCAAATGGCTTTCGTCGGCCATATCCCAGGGCAACTCCAGCGCCTGTTCCTTCAATACGCGAAAATCCGCCAGGCCCATGCCGTACGCCGACAATACCCCAGCCAACGGATGCAGCAGCACCGTTTGCATACCCAGTCGATCGGCTATCTTGCAGGCATGTTGTCCACCCGCAGCCCCGTAACAACACAACGCGTATTCGGCGACGTTATAGCCTTTTTGCACGGAAATTTTCTTGATCGCCGCCGCCATGTTTTCGACGGCGATGTCCAGAAAGCCTTCGGCGACTTGTTCCAGACTGCGCAGATCGCCGCTTTGCTCCTGGATGCGTGCCGCTAATTCGCTGAACAAAGCGCGGACACAGTCCGCATCCGGCGGCAAATCGCCGTTCGGGCCGAACACGGGGGGAAACAGCGGCAATTTGCCGAGCATCAAATTGGCGTCGGTCACCGTCAGCGGACCGCCGCGCCGGTAACAGGCCGGGCCCGGATTCGCACCCGCAGATTCGGGGCCCACCCGGTAACGACTGCCGTCAAAAGTCAATATCGAGCCGCCGCCCGCCGCAACGGTGTGAATATGCATCATCGGCGCGCGCATTCTGACGCCGGCGATTTCGGTTTCGAAACTGCGCTCCAATTCCCCGGCGAAATGCGCGACATCGGTCGATGTGCCGCCCATATCGAAGGCGATGATCTTGTGCAAACCGGCGCGTTGCGCAACCGCCGTCGCACCGACGATACCGCCTGCCGGTCCGGAAAGAATGCAGTCCTTGCCCTGGAAGGCGCTTGCTTCGGCCAGGCCGCCGTTGGATTGCATGAACAACAGGCGCGTATCGCCGCCGAGCCCTTCGGCTATCTGTGCGACATAGCGTTTCAACAGCGGCGATAAATACGCATCGACGACGGTGGTATCGCCTCGGCTGACAATTTTCAGCAGCGGACTGACTTGATGCGAAACCGAAATTTGCGTAAAACCGACTTGCCGGGCGATGTCCGCCAGTTCCCGTTCATGCCCGGGATAACGCCAGGCATGCATCAAAACAATCGCCACTGCGCGCAGGCCCTGATCATACAGCGCCTGTAATTGCACCCGCGCCTTATCGGCATTCAACGGTTCCAGCACCTTGCCCTGCGCCGTCACCCGCGCATCGATTTCAATGACGGTCCGGTACAGCAATTCCGGCAGGCGAATATTGAGCGCAAATATGTCCGGGCGATTTTGATAACCAATGCGCAAAGCGTCTTTAAACCCGCGCGTAATAGCCAACGCCACCGCTTCGCCTTTACGTTCCAGCAAGGCATTAGTGCCGACGGTCGTGCCCATTTTGACGCTATCGATATATTTGTCGAGCGGCGCATCGGCGGGTAGCTGTAAAATCTCGCGTATTCCTTGCAAAGCCGCGTCCCGATAGCGCTCGGGGTTTTCCGACAACAGTTTGCGGGTGATGATGCGTGAGTCAGGGCTGCATGCCACAATGTCGGTAAAGGTACCGCCCCGGTCGATCCAAAATTGCCAAAAAGACATCTGTTTTTATAACTCCTGTTTTATATCCGTTTGCGGGCTTTGAGTGACTGTCATAACATTAAAAATAAAGAACTACCCAGCTCGTTCCCAAGCTCCGGAGACTGTGAAAGTATTATCAAAAATCAGTCTAAAAGCATTTTTCACCACGAAGGCACGAAGAACACGAAGAAAAATATCTATGTAATTCAATATATTGAAAACTTCGTGATCTCGGCAATTGCTCCTGCATTGCTCTACCTCCTGCATCCTTGCAGTCGTTCGTGTCTTCGTGGTTATATCTTTAATCAGGCCTAAAAGCGAATACTTTCACAGCCCCTACCCAACATAACCCGATCCGTCTAGGGCGAGCAACCCGCTTGCGCAAAATCCGCTTCAATGAAGGGCGCGTTAATGGCCAGGTCCATTAACAGACGCTGGAAGCAAGGGTGTTGATGCAGCAGCAACTGCCCGGCATTTTCGATCACGTCCAGATTTTCGTGGCTGATTGACCACAATGTTGGAACGGCCTTCGCCTGAGCCTGCAATATTTTTTGTCCGGGATCGCCGTCTCGAAGTTGATCGAAGTCAATGACCACCGGGTAGACCTTCAACTGCCCAAACTGCGCATCGGACGGCGCCAACTGGGAAGCCTCGGTGATTTGACCCAACAACACATCCAATAATGAATTGATGGTAGACGAACCCGAATCAATCGGCACCGACACCACACTGCTCACCATGTCCGCAAGCCCCGGATGATCCGGCGACTGATCGAGCGGATTATTTTTGTTGCCGGAGCGGGCATTGATGACCATCACCACCAGTTTCTTGATGTCCCCGTTATTGATGTGTTTGAGTAATTCACCCTGGCCGTGAATGGAGGAAATCGAATTAATCAGGCCGTGTATACCTAAGTTATCGGCTAATCCGCCATCGAGAAGATGAATATAATCGATGTCCCTGTAAATATCGGGACCGTGGCGCAGATCGTTTGCGTAGCGTGCGAGTTTATATTCCTCGATATTCAGATAGGGGCTCAGCTTGTGCTTGAATTTTTGACTGATCCATTCAGGAATGGGCTGGCCCTGGCAGTGAGTGGTCGAATAATCCTGAAGCGTAACCGGCGTCAGCACGATAGGAACAGCCGCCGAAGACGCCACGCCGACTGAAATCGCTTGCTTGTCGAAGTCGGAACAGATGTCGTCAAATTGGTCGGGCGTGAAAGTAAATATCTCACCGCCGGCCATGTCGGTGCTGTTTAAAATGACCAATGGCTTGCCGGGCCGGTTAAGATCGGCAAAGGTTCGTCCGTGAAACAGTTGGCGGTCGAACAATGCCTCGATTTCATTGATTGACGATGAGCCGCTTATCGCAATCTTGAACCAGGTGAGCGGATTCACGGCATCCATGCCGAGCGTGTCCATATTGTCTGGATCAAGAAATGCCGTCTTGAACTCATTCAATCGTTCAGAACCATATAAGCCATAATAGGCGGCAATCACACTACCGCCGGAAACCGACGAAATCACATCTACGTCATCAACCAGCGCATGCGACTTGCCGTTGTATAAATACTTGAATTGCCGCAATTCCTTCAATACCGTCCAGCCCAATGCCGCTGCCCGCGATCCGCCCCCGGAAATGGCAACAAGAATAGTCGGGCGGTTTTTATCCTTTACCGCGAGGACACGCCTTTCCTGATTTACGGCGTTTTTAGCCAGGGGATAATTTTCGATATAAGGGGCGCAGGCGGTAAAACATAACAGGATAAGCAAAGACACCAGGACTTTTTTCATAGTAAAGCCCCTATAGTTTGCTGAACAATACAACCCTGGGCTTCATGACCGATGTGCCGGTCAGCGCGACATCCTGACTGTCCGGGCTGTAGTCTTTGGCGCCGGCAAGCGAGACAGTGTACTCATCGGAGGGCAGCATAATGGTGTGATTAGTAACACCCACGCTTTGGCCGTCAGCCAACACGGTTCTGTCTTCCGAATAATTAACCAGCAAAAACTGAATAGACATGGTTTCCTCCATAGTTTTTAGAGAAGTGATTTTATCGGTCATCTGTAGGATACTCATTGCGCAAACTCAAATTATACGAGCTGTTTTAGCGGCGGCACAGGGGCTTTGCTAAAACGGGGAACTTATCCAACGAGTTTCCAGCGTGTAAAAATAGCGGCGGTTTTGCAGATAGGCTTGATAGATTTCGCCAAGATGGGCCGCATACGCTTTACTCCGCTACTACCTAAATATTAGCATCTACTGCAACGTTGGGCATTTAAATCGATGCATACGAGTTAAATAACTCGTATGCAGAAGGAGATTTAAAAACACTAGGCTATACTATAAATTTATAATCTACGCTGGTTGTCATCAAGGCCAAATTAGTATCGTTGGGGATATTGTTGTGTCTTTTAGGAAGTCATACAATACGGAATCACCCTAATATAGATGTTTACGGTGAAGTTTTATTTTTGCCCGCTTGCTGGAAACAGTCTTACAGATTAAGATTGGTTTTAATTTTGTTAATTGTTAGGATACTTAAATGAAACTATTTTCTTTGCCTAACTCAATAGGTTTTACAAACAATATAAGTAGTTCAGTGAACTACCTGTACTAGCTATAAACTATACATCCATTAAGGTACAAAATATGAAAATAGATAAATCTTTGATATTACTATTACTAATATTAACCGGTTGTTCCGCGCTTCCGTCAGTAAAATATACGAAAATCGATAATATTGAACAATTTAAAAAAGCACAAAGTGACAAATACATTGATTCTTTTTCCTTAAGAGATACGCGACTGGTTTTTAATAAAACATCAAAAAAAGATTCCGCTGGTAAGGACAAACCTGATGTCACACTTTCAGCAGAACCCATAGAATTCACAGGTTTTAAAATAATCATGGACAGGGATGACGGCATAGGAATTACGACAACCCTCAACTTAGCAAAAATTGAGAATTCAAGTTTGCCAAGCGAAATTGGTTCTGATGTTACTGATAAGCGAGTTGAAACAATCGGTAAACTGGGAGGTGCATTTGTTTCTGCAATGGCCGTATTAAGCGGTGATAAAAGTGAAAATTCAATACCTGAAATAAATCTTGATAAACTGCCTTTTCAAATTTCTTTGCAAAAAAATCATCTGCATAATAATCCAAGATTATATGAGAATACTTTAGATATAGGTGCAAGAATAATAGTTAATCAAATTCCACCTGATGCTTTACCTATAAGTAGTCTTGATACACCACTAAAATCAAATTCTTTAATTTACGCTGCTTGTCGAAAAGCTGAAGTTTCATTTAAAGTAAATGGTATTCCTAAAAAATATGAGTTCTCAGTAAATGATCCTGATTATTTTCAAACGATAGCTTTTCCAGAGAAAGGAAAGATAAAAATGCACAGCGAGTGTGGCGCTTCAGCAATATCTGAAAAAAATGACAGTATAGCTTCAAACGCTGAAATTTTTGAGGCTATTGCAAATCAAGCGAAAGCGATAAAAGAGGCTTTAGATAAAAAATGAACAAAATCTATCTGTGCTTATTTTTAATAAGCTTTTTAAGTAGTGCATTTTCTTCTGATGAAATACCAGAGCCTTTTATTGTAAAAGTACAGGCAAATAATACTCTGATATTTAGTCATGAAGGGTTGCCAGCTATCGTAAAGTCGAATCAAACAGGCATAATTGGTCAAGCTTTAGGTAATGAAAAAAACGCTTGTCCAGCCGATCAAGTAGGGAGACAAAGCAGCACATCTGGAGATGCAAAAGCTACCACATTAGCTCAATCTAGAAATGGAATTAGCCTTAACCTTAGTGCTAATGCAATTGCAAGTGGCGGTTATTATCGAAATTGTGTTGCTTGTGTTTTTAATGGACAGTGCGGCGGCATTCTACCTATAAATACCCAAGCAAGCACTTTAGCACAATCTTCTGCCAAAATAATATTGGAAGCAAACCCAGAATACCCAGAAAGAGAATTTGATGTAATATTCAATGGTTCCGGCAACAATGCAAATCCTATTATCAAAATGAGTACCCAATCTGATCCTATAAAAATTGGTGATAAATATAAAGTCAAAACAGAAAAAGGAAAGATATATTACATAGATATAGAAATTGAAGCATTCGCAAAAGATAAAGGGCTATGCTGTCATGATAATCGTTCAGCTAGTTTCAACTTTGATATTAGATGGTATCCAAGCGCGATTTTAGCATCGCAGGACAATTTCCAGCCATTTGTAGTTGGTGGCCTGTCGACAACAGATTATAGAAATGTCGGTTTATTTATTAAACCTGGAAGTGAACCTCACTGTACAGGAACGGTTATTGGTGACAAAACGGTTTTAACAGCAGCTCATTGTGTTTACGGAGAACCCAAAGAACGCTTGTCCTTTATAATAGGAAGCGGTGTAAACCAGTGGGATAATGGGCCATTCCAAGTTAGGGATTTTGAATACCCTGATGAAAATACCAATGGATTCACTTATAACCCTATAACATATGAAGATGATATTGCAGTCGTACATTTTGATACTAACCTTGGAGAAGATCCCGTTAGACTACCTCAGTCATCATTAGACTGGAAACAGTTCAAAGAGAGGAAAACTAATTTTATTTTTGTTGGTTTTGGGCTGGATAACATCGATAAAAAATTAACTGGTGCGGGCATTAAACGTTATACACCTTTATATCTAAATACCTTTGATAACAGGACTGTTATTTTTAAGGTTCCAGGTAAAGGCACATGTAAAGGCGACTCTGGAGGTCCTGGTTTTTGGGTAGATGAAACAGATCCACTCAATAAAAAAATGTATCAAGTCCTGGTAACGTCACTAGGTAATTGGAAAGCAAACGGAAAATCAATTGATCCAAATTCCTGCACTGAAGGAAAAAACACTAGAGTTGATGTTTTTTTACCCTGGTTAACTTCAAATCGGCGTATTCAATAATTAATATTAATCACGACTTCCGTACTGGAATGGCTTATGAAAAAAAGAGCAATTAACCTATGTTTTCTATTGTTTGTTTTTATTATTTCCAGTTGTGCAACAAATATACCGTATCAAATTGATAACATAGACTCTGATAAATTCACTCCTGTGTTATTTGTTCCTGGTTTAGATATAGGAAATAATTTGCCGTGCCTAGATATGTCTAGGGACAAATGGCCGGAATTATATGAATTATTTGAAGAACATGGTTACGATTTAAAAGTTGCTTGTATTCCTCCAAATGGACGAATTTCAGCCCTTGCAAAAGTGCTTTATTATGAAATTAAGTTGCTTTTCGATAATCCTAAAGGTAACAAAAAATATAAAGACAAAAAATTTCACATTATCGCTAAAAGTATGGGAGGACTTGTAACTCGAGAAATGTTGGCTAAATACGATTGGTTAGATAATGGCCAACATCATTTATCCGATAGAGTACTTTCTGTCACGACTATATCAACACCACACTTTGGTTCATTAATTGCCGATAACCTGATGGAGGAAGAAAGTTGTTTGAGTGGTAACGACTCCTTAGATAAGGACTCCTTAATTAGGTTACAGGAATCTGGTTGTGATTTAAGAGTATCTAATATGAATAATTTCAATAAAACATATCCAGATAAGCATAACATCCCCTTTTTTAGTTTCGGATACAAAATTAGATGTGATAGTGTATTTTGCAAAGTACATGATTGGATTTCACCATTTTATCCCGTAAATTTTGTTGCTCAGTGTTGGCATGATCGAATTTTTGATACTACCAATACCGAAAATGATGGGTTAGTTTCAGAAAAATCAGCAAAATGGGGGGTGTACCTTGGAACATTTGAAGGAGAACATTTTGCAGAGACAGCAAAGCCATGGGACGGTATATTCTCTCTTTTTTCTTTATACAAAGGTAAATGGATTTGGAGAGATGTTTTTGAAAGAGTAATAATTAACTTAAACAGGCAATCACATATTTAAATAAATTATTGTACCTCCAGCAAAACATCCCACGCGGGACGGGATTTACAATCCCGTACCAAACGTTTTGATGCTACCGCTATATTAGGGGACGCATCCGAGAGACCTGCGCACGGAGCAACATGCTTCGCTATCGCCGCATACGGACTACCCGGATGCTTACTAAAATATAGGCTCTTCCCGATTTCGTGGGGTAACCACTACCTATAGTATTAGGCATAACCGAATAAACGCCGACCTTCGACATCAAGCCAGATATGTTGGAATAACCGGCCTAAGTCATAGATGCCGTAGCAACGCCGCTTGATGACT
>SXGU01167328.1_pt1 | contig 14267 bp, 13 predicted proteins | sample 3174531 | NCBI WGS metagenome assembly SXGU01 (sample SAMN11356863, study PRJNA531348) | freshwater metagenome | isolation source: freshwater sample F1-140 | place: China: Fuxian Lake, Yuxi | collected 2017-12-25
CGTCAGCCCAGCACACACCGGAGATCGAGTTCGATCAGCGCATCGCTTGGTAGCAGGCCGGGGCGAAATCAAGATAAGCCGTCGCTCGTCAGGGGGAGACTCGTGCCTGTCGCCCGGAAAGTCGCCGCCAGCGGCTCCTTTCAGGGCTACAGGCAGTCATGAAGGTGCGATACCGGAGGTTTTCTGGCGGATTCCGCTGCTTTCCCGTGCGAAATCGGCGTTTGACAGGAGCGGCAGGGGAGAAGATACTCCTGTATGTCGCATTGAATTTCCTATTCTTTATTCTTAGTTTCTTCGGCTTGCTCACGGGTTTGCTCCCATTTTTTCGAGGTGTTCATCCTGGACCATTCTAGCGGCTCAGGGGGTGAGCCACAGCGTCAAAACAGATGAAGTGATGCGGGTGCAAGCTGGCTGCCTGTCGGCGCCCGTCACTGCCCTGCTTCGCTGGCCGGGACCATCTCTTCGATGAGCTTGCCGTCAACCACGTAGATCATCGGGGTGCCGGTGCGGGCTGCCAGTTCACGGGCTTTTTGCGCGGCGCGGGCCAGGGCGGCGGGGACGGCCTGCATGTCGGCATCCGGCAATTTGGAAACGGGGAGCGGTGGCTGCGTGGTGCTCATGGGTTTGTTCCTTCCTCTATCAACTGCAAGTGCTTGCCGCTATTGTCGAACAACTGCCAGAAATCGACCCGCACTCGATAGGTGTTGCGAAAATGTGCCAGACCAGACTTGAACCTCCGGCGGATCGTTTCGGCGGGAACATGATGCCCACCCTGGCGCACGCGCATGGCCACGCGGGCGATTGCCTCCTCCGGCGATGCCAGTGACAGGAAGATCAGCTTGACCGAGTAGCCATCGGCGCGCCAGCGGTCGATCATCGGGGCGTAGGTGCGGCCCGCGAGCGTGGTCTCAAAGGCAAAATTCCTCCCCGCCGCAATGTGCGCTGCGATTTCTCCGAGCATCAGGCGGCCGACATGGAAGGGCACGGATTCAGGCTGAAATGGCGCGATGCCGGCCGCAATCAGGTCGGCGTTGACGAACACTGGGCAGCCTGCTTCCTTGGGCAAAAATTCGCGGGCAAAACTCGTCTTGCCCGCGCCATTGGGGCCGGCGATGACGACGATTTTCTTCTGGGCATTCATGCGGTGATCTATCTGTCCCATTGCCATTTTCCTGATGACGGCAATCCTGAAACCATTGGTACAGGCTGATTGTAGGCCGGATGCCTTGAAAAGCCGCTGCTACACCACTTCTTCGGCCAACTGCCCTGTCAAAGCCTGGAGGCGGGGCAAGATTCCCAGGCGTTCCTGCATCATGCCAATCGGCACAGTGTGCACGTTCTGGTGTCTCGCCCGATGGGCCAGTGCGGCGGCAATTCAATGCACGCCGGCGATGCACTTACGCCATCAGCGCCTTCAGTTTGCGCATGGCACTGTCCGGCGTCGTCAGGATCGGCCGCGCCACCAGCGCCTGTGCCTGCGCCAGCGCCGGCGCCATCGACACCTGGCCAAACGCTATCGCTGCAGGGCCGGCGAAGCCGGCCGCCGCTTCCGCGATCAGGCGGTTGTGCTGTTCCGGGCGCCCGGCGAGCAAGGCATCGAGGGCGCCTTCGACCAGATGCGTGTCGACCTGCAGCTGCACGCCCTGCTCGGCCGCGCATTGGTTGATCTCGGCCAGCATCGAGGGAATCGTCGGCACGAAGGTCGCCAGCAGCGCGATGCGGCCGCGTATCGCCATCAGGTCGTCGTACAGCGCCTCGTTGGGTTTGAGCACCGGAATGCGCTGGTCGCGCTTGACGGCATCAATCGCCGGCCCGAAGGCCGAGCAGGTGAACAGAATCGCATCGGCACCGGCATCGGCGCAATAGCGCCCTAGGCTGCGAAAGCGCTCGATCATCGCGTCGGTGAGCCGGCCGTCACACTGAAAGTCTGCCGGCAATGAATCATCGAGCAGGTTGGCCAGGCGCGCTTGCGGCCAGTGCGTGCGAAAGCTCGCCTCCACCGGCGCCATCGAGATCGGCAGTGCGTGCACCAGATAGATTTTGGGCTGGTCGGCCATGGCGGCATCATTTCTCGGGAACGGTGTGCGGTGCGCGTTGCGCGGTGCGCTGCATTTGGCAGCATGGCGTGAGCGCGGGGCAGGTTTGCACTATAGTATCCCGATCGTCCTGCGATGTTCGCGCCATCGTCATACCAACCTGTTTCACAGGGCGATGCGAAGACGCCCTTCGGTCATCGCGCTATGTCGCCCCCGACGCGCAAGCTTCCCTTTAAGGAAACCATCATGCCCGGTTCATTTCGTACTCTCGCTGCAGTTGGCGCCGTCTTGCTGGCCACCGCCGGCTCCCTGGCGTACGCCCAGGGTTTTCCGGCCAAACCGGTTCGCCTGATCGTGCCGCTGGGCGCAGGCGGCGCCAGCGATGTGGTGGCGCGCGTGGTCGCGGAAAAACTTGGTGAGCGCCTCGGCCATGCGGTGGTGGTCGAAAATCGCCCCGGCGCCGAGGGCGTGATCGGCATGGATGCGGCCGCCAAGGCCACGCCCGATGGGTACACCCTGGTGCTCGGTTCAAGCACCACGCTGGCGGCCAATTTCAGCCTGCGCAGCAAGCTGCCGTTTCACCCGGTGACCGACTTCGTGCCGGTGGCCACCGCGTTCAAGAATGCCTTCAACATGCTGGTGATCCACCCGGCAGTGCCGGCGCAAAACCTCAAGGAGTTCATCGCCCTGGCCAAGGAGAAACCGGGCGCGGTGTTTTATGGCACCGGCACCAGCGGTTCGAAAATCTGCGTCGAGATGTTCAAGGCGATGGCGGGCATCAACCTGACGATGGTCAACTACAAGAGTTCGCCGCCGGCCCTCAACGACCTGATGGGCGGGCAGGTGCAGCTGGTGTGCGAACCGGTGGGCACCTCGATCGCGTCGGTCAACGCCGGCAAGCTGCGTGCGCTCGGCACCACCAGCCCCACCCGGCTCGCCGGCGCACCCAACGTGCCGACCGTGGCCGAAGCCGGATTGCCGGGTTTTGAATACTCGGCCTGGGTCGGTGTGTTCGCGCCGGCCGGCACGCCGCGTGCAATTGTCGACAGGCTGAGCGCGGAGATAGCGAATGTGCTGCGCCAGCCGGAGACGGCGGCCAAGATCGAGAGCGTCGGGTTCGACACCATGGTGGGTGGGCCCGAGGTGCTCGCCGAGTTGCTCAAGAACGAGATCACGCGCGCCGCCAAGGTGGTCAGGGATGCGGGGATTCGCCCGGACTGATCGCGCGGTCTGGCGGAACCCCTGTACCAAACAAGGAAACGAGACGCTATGCCCGCCGACCTGATGCGCATTACCCACGCACTCGATTTCGCGTGCCGCAAGCACACCCACCAGCGGCGCAAGGGTACGAACAAGGAGCCGTACGTGAACCACCTCGCCGAGGTGGCGCACCTGGTGGCCGAGGCCACCGAAGGCGCAGACGCCAACCTGATCATTGCCGCGCTGCTGCACGATTCGGTGGAAGACCAGGGTGTCAAGGCGCATGAAATCGCGGCGCTGTTCGGCGAAGACGTCGCCAGCCTGGTGATGGCGGTGACCGACGACAAGAGCACCGACAAGGCTGACCGCAAGCGCGCGCAGGTGGAGCACGCCGGCCACATTTCGGCACGCGCGCGCATCCTCAAGATCGCCGACAAGACCGCCAACCTCAAATCGATCCTGCACAGCCCACCCGACTGGCCGGCGGCACGCAAGCGGCGTTACTTTGCCTGGGCGCATGCGGTGGTGGCCAATGCGCGCGGGGTGAATCCGGCCATCGATGCGGCGTTCGATGCCGAGTACGAGCGCGCCATCGCGGCCGGCATCGCCGACCGCGATTTTGTCTGGCATCAGGGGCAGGAGACCGAAGGGGACGACTGACGGAAACAGGCCTGAGAACCGCTCCCATAGCGCTTCTTGGGACGGTCAGCGGAGTCGCGGGGCGGCTGTAACCGAGTTGCTGCTGCTGGCGCGGCTGCATGCAGCGGGCGCCGACCAACCGGACTCGATCGGCTCCGCAAAGCGGGAATGTTTTCCACACCTTTGCTCAATTGACTCCATTCTGCCGACGCTGCTATATTGCGGCGGGCCTTGAAGCATCGGGCCTTTCGTGTTTTATGACATCCCGCTGTGCCGGCCCGGCAGGCGCGCTACACCCACACTGCCAGAAAGTCCCACATGACCCGCACGTGGCAATCCGAAAGAGTGTCTGCAATTTCCCCCTCGGCCACGCTGGCGATGACCGATCGCGTCAAGCAGATGCGCGCCGCCGGGCAGCAGGTGATCGGGCTCGCCACCGGCACGCCCGATTTCGACACCCCCGCCTACATCAAGGCGGCGGGCAAGGCGGCGCTGGATGAGGATGGCACCTACATCACCTACACCATCAGCGCCGGCCTGCCCGAATTGCGCGAGGCGATCGCCGCCAAGCTGACGCGCGAGAACGGCATCCCGACCAGCGCCGAAGGCGTCGTCGTCACGGTGGGTGTGAAGGAAGGCATCTTCGTCGCGGCGCAGGCCTGCTTCAACGCGGGTGACGAGGTGCTGATCCCGACACCCGCGTGGGTCACCTACGACGCCTGTTTTGTGCTGGCGGGCGCCGTGCCGGTCTACGTGCCGACGCGCGTCGAAGACCGCTTTCAGGTCGACCCGGCGGCGCTGACGGCGCGCATCACACCGCGCACCCGCGCCATCATGCTCAACTCGCCCGGCAACCCGGCCGGCGCCGTGCTCAATCGCGATACGCTCGAGGCCATCGCGGAACTGGCGCAGCGCCATGATTTGCTGGTGCTGTCGGACGAAATTTACGAGCGCATGGTGTTCGGCACAGCGCGCCACGTGAGCATCGCCTCGCTGCCCGGCATGGCCGAGCGCACCCTGACCTTCAACGGCTTTTCCAAAGCCTACGCCATGACCGGCGGGCGCGTCGGCTATGTGACCGGGCCAAAACAGTTGCTGCGCAACATGCTCAAGATCCACGGCCACTCCGTCACCTGTGCCTGCGCCTTTGCGCAAAAAGCCGCCGCCGTCGCGCTCACCGGCCCGCAGCACGACCTCGAGCAATACATCGTCACGCTGGACCAGCGCCGCGCGCAACTGGTGGCCGGGCTCAACAGCATCCCGGGAATACGCTGCCCGGTTCCCGATGGCGGGATTTTCTGTTTCCCCGATGTTTCCGCACTCGGCATGAGCGACCAGGAATGCTCGGCGTTTTTCCTCGAGCACGCCCGGGTCAGCACCTTGCCCGGCTCGGCGTTTGGCCCGGGTGGCGACGGGCACCTGCGCATCAATTTTGCACGCCGCCATGCCGGCGACATCGACGCCGCCATCGCCCAGATGCGTGCGGCCAGGGCGACGCTTTGAAAAATATCTGGATCGGCATCGACACCGGCGGTACCTTCACCGACCTGGTGCTGTGCGAGTTGGGCAGCGGCCAATACACCCATCACAAGCTGCCCACCACCACCGGCGACCCGGCCCGGGCAGTGCTTGACGGCATTGCCGAGATCCTCGACCTGGCACGCCTGCCGCGCGAGCGCGTCGCCTTCCTGGTACTGGGCACGACACTGGGCACCAATGCCGTGCTCGAAGGCAAATGCGCGCGCACCGGCATGATCACCACGGCAGGCTTTGGCGACATTCTGGAACTGGCACGCCAGCGCCGGCCGCACACCTTCAACCTCGACATCCTCAAGCCGACGCCGCCGGCATTGCGCGACTGCCGCATGGAAGTCGCCGGGCGGATTGCCCATGACGGCAGCGAGGTCGAGGCCCTCGACGAAACCGGGGTGCGCGCGGCAGTCGAGGCGCTGCGCGCCAGGAAGGTGGAAGCCATCGCGATCTGCATGATGCACGCCTACGCCAATCCGGCGCACGAGCGACGCACCGCCCTGCTGGTCAGGGAACTGTGGCCCCAAGCCTATTTGTGCGCCTCGTCCGACGTGCTGCCCGAGTTCCGCGAGTTCGAGCGTTTTGCCACGACCGCGGTCAACGCCAGCCTGATGCCGGTGATGGACCGCTATCTGGAAAGCTTCGAGCGCGGCGTGGCCGACCTGGGCATCGGGATCGCGCCGCGGGTGATGCAGTCGAACGGCGGCGCCGTGACGCCGAGCGCGGTGCGGCGTGTGCCGGTCAATACTTTTTTCTCCGGGCCGGCAGGCGGCGTGGTCGGTTGCATGGGCCTGGGCGCCGAGATCGGCATTACCAACCAGATCACCTTCGACATGGGCGGCACCAGCACCGACGTGTGCCTGATCCACGACGGCGAACCGGCCAAGAAGGACCTGCGCGAAATGGCGGGCTTTCCGGTACGTACCCGCACCATCGACATCCACACCATAGGTGCCGGCGGCGGCAGCATCGCCTGGGTCGATGCCGGCGGGCTGCTCAAGGTGGGGCCGATGAGTGCCGGCGCCTACCCCGGTCCGGCGGCGTATGGACGCGGCGGTACGCGACCGACCGTGACCGACGCCAACGTGGTGCTCGGCCGGCTCAATCCGCGCACCCTGCTGGGCGGGCGCATGACGATGCATGCGGACCGGGCGAAACAAGCGCTGGAAGACGAACTGGTGCCGCGCCTCAAGGTGGACCTGGTGCGCGCCGCCGCCGGGGTGATCGAGATCATCAACGTCAACATGATGGGCGCGGTGCGCGTGATTTCGATCGAGCAGGGGGTCGATGCGCGCGACTTTGCCCTGGTGGCATTTGGCGGCGCCGGCCCCTTGCATGCCGCCGACATCGCACGCAACATGGGCATCGCCAAGGTGCTGGTGCCGCCACGGCCCGGCCTGCTCTCGGCGCTGGGTCTGCTGCATGCCGACGTGCGCGGCGACTTCAGCCTCACCCGGCTGGTGCGTGCCCTGCCTGCCGGCATCGCGGCCGTCAATGCCGGATTTGACGAGTTGCGCGGGCGCGGCGCCGACTGGTTGTCGGGCGAAGCGGGCCAGAACGCGCGCGCCACCTTGTCGTGGCTCATCGACCTGCGTTACCTGGGCCAGAACGCCGAGCTCTCGCTCGACCTCAAAGCGGGCAAGCTCAATCCACGCTCCCTCGCGGACCTGGTGCAGCGCTACCACGTGCGCCACCTGGCCTACTACGGCTATGACATGCCCGGCCAACCGGTGGAGATCGTCAACCTGCGTTTGATGGTGACGGTCAAGCGCCCCTCCCCGCCGCCCGAGCAACGCCAGTTTGCGCGCGGCACGGTGCGCGCGGCGATCCTGGAAAAACGCAAGGTATGGTTTCCGGAAACCGGTTTTGTCACGACCCCGGTGTACGACCGCGACCTGCTGCCGCGTGACGCGCGCATCACCGGCCCGGCGATCGTCGAGCAAATGGATACCACCACGGTGGTGCCGCCCGGCGCGAAACTACACAACGACAAACACGGTTATCTGCACATCGCGCTCACGGCGCTGCGCATCAAGGGAGGGGCTTGAGCATGGCTGCCAGGGGAATATCCGGGAACAAGATTGCCGTGATGCCAATGGGTGCGACGAACGCACGCGGCAAAGGCGGCGCGGCAGACAGCCGCGCCAGCGGCGGCAAACACGCCACACAAGGAGCACGCAAGACAACCGGCACACGACGCATCAAGGCCGTCGACCCGATCCAGGCCGAGGTGATGGCGCGCTACCTGCTCGCGACCTCCGAAGAGATGGCGGCAACGCTGATGCGTACCGCGTTTTCACCCAACATCAAGGAGCGCGGCGACTGCTCGACCGCCATCTTTGATCGCCATGGCGAGATCACCGCGCTGGCGCACCGCATCCCGATGCACCTCGGTTCGATGGTCGGCGCGGTGGCCGAGATCCTCAAGCGCTACGGCCCCGGCGAAATTCGCCCCGGCGACATGTTCATGGCCAACGATCCGTATAACGGCGGCGGCACGCACCTGCCCGACATCAACTTGATTGCGCCGGTGTTCGCCGACGGCAAGATCGTGGCCTTTGTCGCCAATATCGCGCATCACGCCGACGTCGGGGGCATGGTGCCGGGGTCGGAAGCCGCGGTCTGCACCTCGATTTTCCAGGAAGGCATCCGCATACCCCCGGTGCGGATCATGATCGGCGGCAAGATCAACCGCGATGTGTTCGACCTGGTGCTGCTCAATTCGCGTACACCCGAAGAGCGCATCGGCGACCTGCAGGCACAGTTTGCCGCCAACGTGGTCGGTACGCGCAGCGTGCAGGCGCTGTTCAAGCGCTACGGGGTAGCCAATACCGAGAGCACCATCGCGGCCTACATGGACTTCACCGAGCGACGCTTTGCCGCCGCGATCCGGCGCCTGCCGCCCGGCGTCTATGTGGCCGAGGACTGCATCGATGGCGACACCGAAGGCACGCTCGCCAAAATCCGCGTCAGCCTGACGGTGGGCCACGGCAGGCTGGTGTTTGACTTCACCGGGACCGACCGGCAGATCAAATCGTCGCGCAACATACCGTCGCGCGCGGTGCTTGCGACCATTTACACAGTGGCGCAGAGCCTGCTCGACCCGAGTGTGCCTGCCAATGCCGGTTACTACCGCACGATTGAAGCGCGCGGCCCATCCGGTACGGTGGTCGACCCGGTGGCGCCGGCAGCCATCGGCTGCCGCTCGGTGTCGTGCGCGGTACTCGGCGACGTCATCGCGTCGGTGCTGACCCAGGCGCTCCCGGACAAGGCGCTGGCCGGCAGTGGACCGCACCATTTGTTCATTTTTTCCGGAACCGACCCGCGCAGCGGCGCCTATTTTGTCGACTACGAGACCATGGCCGGCGGCATGGGTGCGCGCTCCAATCGCGACGGCATGGACGCCGTGCGGGTGCACGCGTCCGGCGCGTCGAACCTGCCGATCGAGGCACTCGAGCACACTTACCCGCTGCGCATCGAGCGCTACGCACTGTGGGAGGATTCGGCCGGCAGCGGCAAGTACCGCGGCGGAATGGGCGTGATGCGCGACTACCGCATGCTCGGCGACGACATCGTCGTCAGCCTGTCGTCGGAACGCCAGCACGTGGCGGCAGCCGGGATTGCCGGGGGCAACGCTGGCGCCAAGGGGCAGTTCATCTTCAACCCGGGCCAGCCCGACGAGCGCAGGCTGCCCTCCGCTGCCGCCGATATTGCCTTGCCGCGCGGCAGCGTGCTGCGCATCTGTACGCCGGCCGGCGGCGGCTATGGCCCCGCAGCCGAGCGCGATGCGTCGGCGATCGAGCGCGACGTACGCGAAAAACGCACCACCTGACCCCTGTGCATCTGCAGCAGGGGCAGGTACGTCTGGTCGGCTTTGAAAACGCTGAATAAGTCCCTGGACTGCGGACTACCGAACGATAGGTGTGAATTGAACCAAGCCGTTGCAAAAACGGGCTTCTTGCCATACGGACTTATTCAGTGTTTCCCTAGTCGAGTTTGATCCCGGCCTGGCTGACGATACCGCGCACCACGTCGATCTCCTTGCCTACAAAGGTGCCGAACTCTTCGGGCGTGCCCGGTGACGGCACCACGCCGTCAGCCAGGAGTCGATCGGCCACTTCCTTGTTTTGCATGATCTTGGTGAATTCGGCGTTGAGGCGCTCGACCACCGGCCGCGGAATCCCCTTCGGGCCAACCACGCCCTGCCAGTCAAAGGTGTCATAACCGGGCAGGCCGGATTCGGCAACCGTCGGGATTTCCGGCGCGGCCGGATTGCGTTGCGCGCTTGACACCGCGAGCGCACGCAGGCGGCCGCTGCGCACCAGGGGCAGGGTCGAGTACATGCTGCCGAACACCACCGAGGTCTGCCCGCCCAGCGTCGAGGTGATCGCCGGGCCGGTGCCCTTGAACGGAATGTGCAGCATCTTGATGCCCGCCATCGACGTGAACAGTTCGGTGACGAGGTGCAGGTTGGCGCCGTTGCCGCTGGACGCATAGGGAATCGGATTCGGGCTCGACTTGGCCAGCGCGATCAGCTCGCCGATGGTTTTTACCGGCAGCGATGGGTGCACCGCAATGATGTAGGGCCCGCGCGAGAGCTGGATGATCGGCTGCATGTCCTTGACCGGATCATAGGGGAGCTTGTAGAGGCTCGGGATGATCGAATAGGTGGTCGACACCACCACCAGCGAGTAACCATCGGCAGCAGACTTGAGGGTGTGGTCATAGCCGATGATGCCCGAGGCGCCGACGCGGTTTTCGACCACCACTGGCTGCCCCAGTGCCACCGACAGCGGCTGGCTGGTCAGGCGCGCCATGAAATCGGCGCCACCGCCGGGCGCGAAGGGCGCGATCAGGCGAATCGGCTTGGAAGGCCATGCCTGCGCCAGCCCTGTGGATGGCGCGCTCGCCAAACCGAGCGCGCACAATGAAAGCAATGCTTGGCGAATCGTTCTGATCATCTTGCCTCCTCCATGAATACAGTCTTGGGTACGCGACTGGCGGTTGCGCAGGGCGCGTCGGGAATGGCTTCAGTCACGACAATAACAGGGCAGCGCCGAGCCTGCCATGCAGTCGCACTCGATCGGCCAGGTTTCCAAGCCACCGGCCCGGCCGACTGCGGCGCGCGCAGGCTCACGATTGCGACAGCTTGCGAAAACGCGGCAGCATTTGATCGTTCTCACCCGGCTCCCAGACGAGCGCCAATCGATCACCGATTGCCAGCGGGCCGTCGGTTTGGCCATGGGTGACATTGACGACATTGCTCACCAGCCGCACGCCCGGCAAGGCCGGAAATTCCACCAGCGCGACGTTGTAGGGCAGATGGCCGGCGACCGAATCGTGCGCGGCAGTGTGCACCCAGACGAAGGAAAACACCACGCCCTCGGATGGCGCTTCGCGCCACTGCCGGTTGACCGACTGGCAGCGCGGGCAGACCGGCAACGGCGGATGGACCAGGTGCGAACACTCCCCGCATTGCTGAAACGTGAGCCTCCCGGCACGGCAGTGCTCCCAGAACGGCGCATTGACTTCATCGATTTTCAGACCGGGAACGGCGGTCGGCAGATAGGGCATCTCAGGCTCCCAGGATCGCCGCGCTCGACGGACTGATCACCGACCCGCCGGTCACGAGGCAGGTGGCCGCGCCCGCCACCTGGCAGCTCGATTCGCCGCGCAACTGCCGCACCCCTTCGAGCAGGTGGTTGAGGCCGTGGACGTAGGCTTCGGACAGGCTGCCACCGTGGGTATTGATCGGGTTCCTGCCGTGCGGCCAGCCGGCATGGCCGGCTTCGATATAGGCCGGCGCTTCGCCGCGCCCGCAAAAACCGAAATCCTCAAGCGTGATGAACAGCATGGCGCTGAAGTGGTCGTAGACCTGGGTGACCGAAATGTCCGCCGGTTCGAGCTGCGCGGCGGCAAACAGCCGCTTGGCCAACTGGCGCTGCCCCCCCGAGGTGTAGCTCTCTCCCGGCTGGTTGTGCGCACCCATGGCGCCGGTGGCCCAATCGGGGTCGCTGCCCTGCACCGCCGCCAGGATCTCGACCGGCTTTCGCGCCAGGTCACGCGCGCGTTCGCGGGTGGTGACGATGACGGCGCAAGCGCCATCGGTTTCGAGGCAGCAGTCGTAAACCCGAAACGGGTCGACGATGGGCCTGGAGGCGAGATACTTCTCGAGCGTCAAAGGCCGCCCGTAGGTCACGGCGCGAGGGTTGCGCTGCGCGTTGGCGCGAAACATGAGCGGGATCGCAGCCAGTTGCTCGTCGCTGAATCCATAATCGTGGCGATAGCGCTGCGCCACCATCGCCAGCCCCTGCCCTGCGGAAAACAGGCCGTAGGGCCCTACCATGTCGGCATGCATGCGTTGCGGGTAGAACTTGCCATAGCGCCGGCTCTGGCCCTGGCACAGGCTGCGAAACACCGCGACATGCCGCGCCTGGCCGGCTAGCACCGCGCTCGCAGCGAGCGCCAGCGCGCCACACGGCCCGCCGCCGCGACCGCCCCAGACCGAAGCCGAGACCTTCAGGTCCGGAATGCCAAGTGCCAGCTGCAGCAACGAGGCGTCGATGGAGGTGTCCGCAAAGCACGCCAGGCCGTCGATCTGGTCCAGAGCCAGGCCGGCATCCGCAGCAGCCGTCTTGATCGCCTGGCACGCCAGTTGAAACTCGTTGCGATCGGCAAAGCCACCCCAGCGCCGGTACTCGGTTTCGCCGATGCCGGCAATACAGGCGCGCGACTTCACGCTCGAAGCAGCCATCCTATTCGGCACTGATGCCGGTGGAGCGCACGTATTCAGCCCACTTCCTGACCTCGGCGTTGACGAATTGTCCGAACTCCGCCGGCGACAGCGTTCCCGGCGCCAGCCCCTGCGCCAGCAGCCAGGCCTCGATTTCCTTGTCGGCCAGCGCCTTCGCCGCCGCGCCGTGAAACCGCGCGATCGCGTCGGCCGGGGTGCGCGCCGGCGCCAGATAGCCGTACCACGCGAGCAGGTTATAGCCGGTGGTGCCCTGCTCGGCAATCGTCGGCACGTCCTTCAACCAGGGCGCCGGAGAACGCTGCGCCGTGGTCACGCCGAGCATGCGTACCTGGCCGGCATCGACAAAAGGCTTGATCGGGATCGGCGAGATGATCGCGACATCGATGCGCCCGGAGACCAGGTCCGGCAGATACGGCCCGGCGCCCTTGTAGGGAATGTGCGTCATCTTGAAACCGGCCATCTTTTGCAGGACTTCGCCGGCGATGTGGTCGGCGCCACCGGTGCCCGAACTGGCGAAGTTGAGCTTGCCGGGATTCTGCCTGGCGTAGTCGATCAATTCACGCATGTTCCGGGCCGGCAGTTTGGCGTTGACCACCAGCACATACGGCGTCGTGGCGATCAGCGCAATCGCCTGAAAGTCATTCACCGGATTGAAGCGCACCGTCTTCATCACCGCCGGCGCAACCGCCAGGGCGCCGGTGGCCCCCATGAAGAGCGTATAGCCATCCGGGGCGGCGCGCGCCGCCGCCTCGGCTGCGATCGTGCCCCCGGCTCCGCCTCGGTGGTCCGACACCAGAGGCTGCCCGAGGTCGCGCCCGATCTCGCGCCCGACCCGCTCCGACAGCGCCTGGGTCGCGCCACCGGTGGCAAATGGAATCAGCACCGAAATGGGACGCGTCGGGTAATCGGCGGCCAATCCGGCCAGCGGGCAGCACAGCGCGCTGACGGCAATGCAGGCGGCGCGCAACGCGTTGAGGTAATGGGGGTGCATGGCTGTCTCCTTGTGTCAGGCCGCCACGGCCACTTGCTCGAGCGGGAAACCCTTGATCGTGGTGCGCCACATCAGCCGGTGCTGGTGCGGTCCGTAGTCACCGACCGCGTTGTGGATGGTGCTGTAGTTGTCCCACATCAGCACATCGCCGACGTGCCACTTGTGGCGGTAGACAAACTCCGGACGCGCCGCATGCTCGTAGAGACGCTTGAGCAGCGCCGCGCTTTCGGCCGCGTCGACGTCGAGAATGTGACTGGTAAAGCCGGCATTGACATACAGGATGCGCGCGCCGCTGAGCGGATGACGCAGGATCAGCGGATGGGCCACGCCGGGCAGGCTGTCGTTGGGCTTGGTAAAACGAAATACATACTCATGCCAGACCGACAGCTTCTCAAGCCGCTCCTGCTCTTGCGCGGGCAAGGCTGCCAGCGCTGCAATCATGGAAGAGAACATGGTGTCGCCGAGCGGCTGGCCCTGGTCATCGTGCGGTATCTTGCGTGAATGGAGCATCGACGACCAGGCCGGCTGCTTCACATACGAGCGGTCGGTGTGCCAGTACTGCCCCGCATCCTGCACACCGAGGCGTTTGCCGTTCTCGACGATGTTGGAGAGCGAAATGATCTCGGGATGGCCCGGCATCAGAAACTCGCTCAGCGTCGAGCCGTAGGATTCATCCGGGCCGAAACAGCGCGCAAAGCGGATCAACTGATCCGGGGTCAACTCCTGGCCGCGCACGATCAGCACGCCGTGATCCGTGAACGCCTGCTTGATCGCCTCGATGTCCGCCGCGCTCATCGGCTGGGTGAGATCCAGCCCTTCCGCTTCCGCCCCCAGAACCGGCGTCAATTGCCGAATTTTCATGTCCACACCCCTCCGGTTTTCCTGCTGCACCAGGCCTTGCGTGCCGCCGCCGCCCGGCCCGACCCGCGAGCCCGCTTTGTCCTGATCAAGGCACAAACTATACCCTGCGTTCCTGATCCTTCCAATAGCGTTCGCGGATTTCGCGTTTGAGCACCTTGCCGACCGAGCTGCGCGGCAGACTCTCCCAGGCTTCAATCGTCTTGGGCGTCTTGAGGCCGCCGAGCGTGGCCCGGCAGTGATCCTTGAGTTCCGTTTC
>SXGU01367740.1_pt1 | contig 14266 bp, 11 predicted proteins | sample 3174531 | NCBI WGS metagenome assembly SXGU01 (sample SAMN11356863, study PRJNA531348) | freshwater metagenome | isolation source: freshwater sample F1-140 | place: China: Fuxian Lake, Yuxi | collected 2017-12-25
CCATGATTTACCTGATCCTGACTTATTTATTCGTACGAGTGGAGAGCAGCGGATCAGTAATTTTTTTCTATGGCAACTTGCGTATACTGAATTGTATTTTTCTAGCGTGCTCTGGCCTGATTTTAGTACCAGTGAATTTGACAAAATTCTACATTGCTTTAGCAAGCGTCAGCGGCGTTATGGGCAAATTGAAAATAATTGAATGAGTAAAAAATATGTTTAGACAGCGGTTATTAACTGCCTTAGTGCTCGTCCCTTTGGTTTTGTTCGCTATTTATTATGCCAATATGTGGTTATTGGGAGCGGTCATTTTTTTTCTCGTCGGTGTAGGGGGGTGGGAATGGTCACAGTTGATACCCATAGACTCGCTGCCAAATAGGATTATTTTTATTTTAGTTGTGTTGTTTGTTGCAGGTCTTAGTGTTCATTGGTTTCATTTTTGGTTGGTGGTAGGGTTAGTGGTTTGGGCATTTATCCTGCTGGCTGTGTTGACCTTCCCCATGTCACAAGCTGTTTGGGGATATCGGGGTTTAGTGGGTGGAGCTTCTTTATTATTACTGCCATTGTTTGCAAGTAGCCTTGCGGCGATATATCAACATGCACAGGGAAAACATTTGATTGTCTATCTACTCTGTCTTGTTTGGGCCACAGATACAGGCGCTTATTTGGCCGGTAAACGCTGGGGTTGTACTAAATTAATACCCCTTGTCAGCCCAGGGAAAACGGTTGAAGGGGCTGTCAGTGGCTTTTTGTTGGCTATGTTGGTGGCTTTGATTGGTTATTTTTGTATTCACCCCTATTCTGCTGTCATATGGTTTGTCGTTGCGGCAGGGACTGCTTTGATGTCCATGCTGGGTGATTTGTTTATTAGTATGCTTAAACGGCGCAGTAAATTGAAAGATACAGGACATGTTTTTCCAGGGCATGGTGGTGTGCTGGATCGCCTAGATAGCTTGATTGCAGCGTTGCCCCTGTTCTATTTTGGTCTGTCCTTTTTAGGGATTTCACAGTGAATATGGTATTGACGCTGTTTTATTTTATGCTGGCTTTGTTGTTACTGATCATTGTGCATGAATATGGACATTTTTTGGTGGCCCGCTTGTGCGGCGTTAAAGTGCTGCGTTTTTCTTTTGGTTTTGGTAAGGTGCTGGCTTCGTGGCATGATAAGCATGGAACAGAGTATGCCTTGTCGCTTTTCCCTTTGGGTGGCTATGTCAAAATGCTCGATGAAGCGGAGGGTGCCGTTCCCGAAAATGAACGTCATTTAGCGTTTAATAACAAATCAATATGGGCGCGGATAGCCATTGTTCTTGCCGGACCGCTTTTTAATTTTCTTTTTGCGTTTGTAGCATTTTGGTTGGCATTGGTTATTGGTATCAAATCGTTAGCGCCCATGATTAGCGATGTTAAACCGGGGAGTATAGCCGCCGAAGCAGGATTAACCGCAGGACAGGAAATTTTGTCGTTAGACGGTAAAAAAATTGCGAGTTGGCGAGATTTTCAGTATGCATTAATGCCGCTATTAGGAACAACGGATCCGGTTGCCATGACCACGACGTCACTTACAAAACGGCAAGAAAAAAAATTGATGTTGCCCTTAGCTCACTGGCAGCTGGATGTGAAAAATCCAGATGTCTTGGCAAGTCTTGGTATCGTGCCTTTTATTCCGACCATACCACCCATCGTGGGCGATGTGATAGAGGAGTCGCCAGCGCATACCGCTGGATTGCAGGCAGGTGATGTGGTTACTGCCATCAATGGCCAGCCTATTGCCGATTGGTTGGTTCTTGTTGACTTAATTAAGCAGCGACCAAATCAGCGTATCATGCTGGCCTTTACACGCCTCGGAAAACATCAAGAACTGGTGATACACACGGCGAGTGAGCAACACAATGGGCAAGCAGAAGGCTATCTTGGCATACGCTCACAGAGAGTCGATTGGCCCGCACACTGGCTGCGTTTACAGCGCGAAACACCAATCCGTGCCGTGAGGATTGCTTTTGAGCAAACGGTCACCATAACGAGCGCTACGTTTTCGTTGGTTGGGCGGCTTTGTATGGGTAAATTACCTTTACAGAGTATCAGTGGCCCTGTGGGGATTGCAGAAGGGGCGGGCGAGTCCGCACGCAATGGTTTACCTTACTATTTATCATTTCTGGCGTTAGTGAGTATTAGCTTAGGGGTATTAAATGTATTGCCGATTCCCATGTTGGATGGGGGGCACCTATTGTATTATCTGATTGAATTGATTAGGCGTCGTCCACTGTCAGATGAATTCAAATCAGCGGGTATTTATTTAGGCTTGGTGTTGTTGGTTACCTTGATGATCATTGCCTTTAGTAACGATTTAGCGAGATTGGCTTGATATCCCAGTTGACACGGAGTGCCACTTCCTATAAAAGGTGGGACGATTAATACAGGACTTTAGCAAGGCGCTAAATGCCCTGATTTTCAAAAAAACAGGTGTTATTGACGCGAGGATGGCAGTATAAGATCAACTTGTCACCATAATGACCAGGCTGATGGAGCTTGATTTTCGCGAAATGATAAATTTGGATTAATCCTGGCTATTTTGATGGTTATTCAAGCTGGTTAAAGTCCAAGAATAGTGCTCTCTAAAAAAGTTCCATTTGTAGTTTGACTGAGTTGACCATACTCGTAGTGCTAGGTGTAACATAATAATGAAAAAAATCAGCAAAAGAGTTGTATTAGTAGCCTGTTGTTCTACAGCCTTGGCTTGGGCGACTGAGCTAAGTGCGGCCAATGGATTTATTGTGCGAGATATTAAAGTAACCGGCTTACAGCGAGTGAGCGTCGGTACAGTATTGAACTATTTGCCTGTTCAAGTAGGCGAAGAAATTGGACCGACTTCAACGCCACAAATTATTCGTTCATTGTATGATACGGGGTTTTTCCAATCGGTTGTGCTTGAGCGCCAAGGTAACATATTGATCGTGAATGTTGTTGAACGAGCGACTATTGGTTCAGTGACTGTTGTTGGCAATAAGGAAATCCCCAGCGATAAAATGAAAGAAATACTCAAGGAGCTGGACTTAGTGAAGGGGCGGGTGTTTCAGCGTGCGGCACTTGAACGTCTCGAGAAAGAGTTAAAGCAAGCCTATAACGCACAAGGAAAATACAATGCACGTATTGAAACCCAGATCACGACATTAACTGAAAACCGTGTTGCTATTCATGTCACGGTGTCCGAAGGTCGTGTGTCTCGTATTAAAGAAATTCGAATACTGGGAAATCATGATTTCACTGATAATCAATTGCTCCCGGAACTAGCCTTGGCTCCAAGAGGCATCTTCACCTATTTCACGAAGAAGGATCAATATTCAAAAGCTGCAATGGATGCTTCACTAGAGGCTTTGCGTTCATATTATCTCGATCGTGGTTATTTGAAATTTAGTATTATTTCGTCACAAGTTCTATTAGCCCCTGATAAAAAAGATGTCTTCATTAATATCCATATTGAAGAAGGTCCACAATATCGTTTTGCAGGCTTTGCCGTGGCGGGTAAAACTGTTTTGCCTAAAGAAAAAATAGATTCCTTGATTAAAGTAAAGCAGGGTGATGTTTTTTCACGCAAAAAAGTGACAGAAAGTATTTCTGCCGTCGGCTTGGCTTTGGGTGACATTGGGTTTGGATTTCCAGCAGTTAATGCCGAACCGCGTATCGATGAACAGAATAAAACAGTATTTATTACGTTTATGGTAGATCCTGGTCGGCATGTGTATGTACGCCGCATTAACTTTCATGGCAATACGAAGACCGCCGACTATGTTTTACGCAACGTGATACGCCAAGATGAAGGTGGATTGTTATCTCTACACAATATCAAAGAGTCTGAACGGCAATTGCGACTATTGAGCTACATGAAGAATATTGATGTTAAAACGACACCTGTTGCTGGAGCAAACAATCAAGTAGATCTTGATGTGCAGGTGGAAGAGTCGCCCTCGGCTGAAGCGACGGCATCCTTAGGCTACGGCACGACAGGACCCCAATTTAATGCAGCGTTTAACCAGTATAACTTCATGGGTACGGGCCGCACCCTCGGCGTGGGATTCAATGCAAGTTATTGGGGACAGGATTATACGTTTAACTATTATAATCCTTTTTATACCAATACCGGTGTTGGACGTGGTTTCAATCTGTATTTTATGCAGGTGGATCCGACTCACTTGGACGTCAGTAATTATAGTTCTGATCGTTACGGTGGCGACGTGAATTACAATATGCTGCTTTCTGAAAGGAGCAGTGTGCAATTTGGTTATGGTTACCAGGGGCTACGGGTTGAATCCGTTGGTACCGTGCAACAAATTCAAAATTTTGTGAATTTATATGGTCGTAACTTTAACCAGTTACGCTTGAGTAGTGGCTGGAATCGCAACAGTTACGATCAGATGCCATACCCCAATAAAGGAATGAATCAGCAAGCTACGGTGCTGTTTTCTTTGCCTGCAACTTCGGCATCATTTTCTTATTATAAAGCGGCTTACCAAGCGCGGATGTATTACCCTTTAACTCATGGGTTGATTTTCACAGTCCTTGGCAATGTGAATTATGGAAATACATTCAATGAGCAAGGATTGCCCTTTTATGAGAACTACTTTGCCGGTGGTATCTCACAACCTGGGCAAGTACGTGGCTATGAAACCTATTCTTTGGGACCTAAAGACAGTAACGGACGTGGTATAGGTGCTAACCTGCTTGTTAATGGCAGCGCAGGCCTGGTGTTACCTTATCCTTTAAGCCGAGAGAATGTTCGTACGATGCTTTTTGCTGATGCGGGTAATGTGTTTATTCAAGGGACTCCACAGGCGTTAAGTGGTATTAATGAGGGACCTATTCGATATTCATCGGGGGTATCTATTGAGTGGCGATCTCCTTTTGGTCCATTGGCATTCAGTGTGGCAACGCCGCTGAACAAGCAACCGTTAGATCGATCGCAGTTTTTCCAATTTACATTGTCCTCTAGTATGTAATTGTGTGGTGAATAGTGATATTAAAGCGATGAGAATTATCGCAACGTGTAATGAATTATGCTAGCATTTGTACCCAGTCAAAATGATGTTGCTGGGAGTTTTGCAATTTCAGTTGATGTAGTTTGTTCTTTCAATCGGGAGTGAGATAATGAAGCGATTAGGTGGTGTTTTAATTGCGTTAATGTTTACGTTAGGTACGGTTAGCGCATTTGCAGATGGGACAAAAATAGGCGTAGTTGATTTACAGAAAATCATGCAAACGGCAACCCAAATGAAAACGATCCAAGAAAAATTGGAGAAAGAATTTAAACCACGCCGTGACAAATTGGTTGCGATGGAAGAGGGTTTGAAAAAGGATATGGAAAAGTTTAAGCGTGATAGTACTGTAATGAGTCAAACACAAAAGAAAGAGCTGGAAAAATCTATTGTGAGCACACAACAGCAATTTGAACGCGAAGGCCAACAGTACCAGCAAGAACTGAGTACTGCGCACAATGAAGCAATGGAAGAGTTCTATAATAAAATTCGTGCTGCTATTGCGAAGGTCGCTGAAACTGATAAATTTGATGTTGTGTTGCAAAAAGACGCAGCACCATTCAGTGTGGACAAGCTGGATGTGACTGCCAAGGTCATGAAAGAAATTAATTAATCAGTGGGGATTGCTCTATACCTCACTAAGCAGCGTCATCCCTGTTCTCATGGATGACGCATTTTTGCTTATACCCGCCGTCAAATCCAATGGTTATTGGAAGCATAAATTAACTGAGAGATGACCTATGATTGCCTCTGTGGATATTAATAAAATTCTTAGCTTGCTACCACATCGATACCCTTTCATCCTTGTTGATAGAGTCGTGGACTATAAAGTGTTTGATTATTTGGTGGGAATTAAAAATGTAACAATGAATGAGCCTTTTTTCATGGGGCATTTTCCTGGGAACCCCATTATGCCGGGTGTATTAATGCTGGAAGCATTAGCGCAAGCAAGTGCTATTTTATCCAATTTATCGCGAGCACCGAAAGAGGGTCATGAGTATTTGTATTTTTTTGCGGGGATTGACAACGCTAAATTTAAACAAGTAGTGACTCCTGGCGATCAGTTGCGTCTGGAAGTGAAAATGATAGGACAAAAACGAGATTTTTGGCGTCTGCATGGCGAAGCTTTTGTGGGTGATAAACTTGCCTGCTCCGCAGATTTAATGAGTGCAGCGAAGGAAGTAAAAAGTGATAGATGAGCATGCGATAATCCATCCTTCAGCTAAATTGGCTAAAGGCGTAACAATAGGTCCTGGTACCATCATTGGTGCTGACGTTGAGATTGGAGAAGACACATGGGTTGGCCCTCATGTCGTCATTCAAGGGCCCACGGTGATAGGGAAAAATAACAAGATATTTCAATTCGCGTCCGTTGGTGATGAGCCGCAGGATATGACTTACCAAGGTGAGCCTACCCGATTGGAGATAGGGGACCACAATATTATCCGCGAATTCTGCATGATCAGTCGGGGCACGGTCAAAGGTGGTGGTCTTACCCGCTTAGGCAGCCATAATTTTTTAATGGCATATACTCACATTGGTCACGACTGTATGGTAGGCAACCACATAATCATGGTTAATTATTCTGCCCTTTCAGGACATGTGGTTATTGACGATTATGCTAATATTGGCGCTTATGCGGCTATTCATCAGTTTTGTTATGTGGGTGCTTATGCATTTATAGCACGCGCAACGTATGTAACGAAAGACGTATTGCCCTACATTATGATTGCTGGCCATACCACTTCTGCTTGTGGCATTAATACCGTTGGGTTGAGGCGGAACGGATTCTCCTCAACAGCGATAGATTGTTTGCGAAGAGCCTATAAGACTATTTTTCGCAAAGGATTAACCGTCCAACAAGCCGTTGCTGAATTAGAGATATTGCAAAAAGATTGCCCTGAGGTGTTACCCATGATTGATGTATTGAATCAATCAACCCGCGGTATAGTGAGATAGATGATGTCTTAGGCCACTTCGGTGGGAAAATTGAGTCAGGTCGAATCTTATAATGGTTGGCCGAAGTCAATGAGCAAGTTTTATAAAAGTGATAATAATACATAGGTGAGATATGTTAGATCCTCATTTGTTGCGCGAAAACCCTGAATACGTTGCAAAACAGTTATTGACGCGAGGATTCTACTTTGATGTTGATGCGTTTGTCGTGTTGGAAGAGCGTCGTAAGCGTTTACAAGTGGCGACCCAGGCATTACAAAATGAACGCAACCAACGCTCCAAAGAAATAGGTCAGGCCAAAGCACGTCATGAAGATATCTCAGTTATGCGAGCCGAAGTCAATCGCATCAGCGACGAGTTAGACATCAAAAAAACAGAACTTGCAGCCACATTGCAACACATTGAGGCCATTAGCCTAAGCTTACCGAATTTACCGCATGCATCAGTCCCTATTGGGCGGGATGAGCAAGACAATCAAGAAATACGTCGCGACGGACGTGTCCCTACATTTGATTTTCCAGTTAAATCGCACGATGAGTTAGGTGAGGCGCTAGGACAAATGGATTTTGCACTGGCCGCCAAAATTACCGGTAGCCGCTTCGTCGTCATGACGTCGCAATTGGCACGTTTGCATCGAGCTCTTATCCAATTTATGTTGGATATACACACAGGCACGCATGGTTATCAAGAGATTTATGTCCCTTACATCGTCAATGCAGACAGCTTGTTAGGCACAGGCCAATTACCCAAATTTGAAGACGATTTGTTTAAATTGACTGGGGATGCTGGTTATTATTTAACATCTACTGCAGAAATCCCTGTAACCAATACAGTGCGTGACACCATCTTGGCGGTGGAATCTTTGCCCATCCGTTATGTTTGCCACTCCCCATGCTTTCGCAGTGAGGCAGGCTCTTACGGCAAAGACACCAAAGGAATGATTCGTCAGCATCAATTTGAAAAGGTTGAGCTGGTGTGGATTACCACGCCTGAGTCTTCTTATGATGCCTTGGAACAATTAACACAACATGCCGAATCGATTTTGCAACGGTTGCAATTACCTTATCGCGTATTGGCCTTGTGTACCGGTGATATGGGTGCAGGTGCGGCTAAAACATACGATATAGAAGTATGGTTGCCCAGCCAAAATATGTATCGTGAAATTTCATCTTGTAGTAATACCGAATCATTTCAGGCACGAAGGATGCAGACGCGCTACCGTCACGGAGAGACCCGTGCAATGGAGCTCGTGCATACACTGAATGGTTCGGGTTTAGCGGTGGGTCGAACATTGGTTGCCATTATGGAAAATTATCAGGATAAGGATGGGAATATTCATATTCCCCAAGCGTTACAACCTTATATGGGTGGTATGGATATCATCAGGACGTAAATGTTTTCGATATATCCTGGTTTTTAAACTGAGGAGCACCGATGATAACCTACCAACAAAAAGTAGTCGCCTTATTATTTTCCGTAACGTGCATGAGCGCGGTAAGTGCTTATGCTGATAAGATGGACGACTATGCCGCTTATTGCAGCGCATCAGGTGGGGTAGTAGAAGAGATGTCGGCCGAAATAAGCACAGGCAGTGGGTTGGTCAATGGTCAATCAAAGATGTTTTGCAACTTCAATTTGGAAACAGCATTTATATCCATTGGCTTAGAAACATTTTCTGCGGAAGAGCCGAGCATTGCTGCAACATTCATTAAAAAAATAGACGAGCTGACCAATGACTCACCGTTGTGGAAAGGGCAATATAGCAATCCATCTAGTAATGTTTGTAAAAATTTAGGTGGAGCGTCCATAGGGTTTGGGGCGAATGGCGGATTTGCTAATCACTTAGGCCAGTCTGATATTTGTGTGTTCGGTGATGGCTCAATGGTCAGCGGGTGGTCATTAATTTATATGGCGAACCATCGACAAGGGTATGATGATATTAAAAACAAAGTAAAAGCCCTTCCCCTAAATATCGCTATTCCATTTTAGACATAGGCTGCAACTGACGCCATTAACAAAAAGCCAATGATAACAAAACTGAAGTCGCGCAGATTGCAGCAGCGCTCTACCATGACGCAGCGTTCAAGACCATGCAGGGTGCCAAGATAGAGAAAAGTCCCCGCAGACGTTGCAATAAGGATAGGGTCAAAAAGTGACGTTGTTTCTATACCACGACCAAAATAGTGGCCTAAAAATATTCCTAGAGGCGTCATCAGCGCAAACAGAAGAAAAAAAGCAATACTTCTCGAGGTGCGTAAAGAGCTTTTATTTAATTGGACGGCAATGGCAAAGCTTTCCGCCCACTTATGGGTGATAATGGCTAAAAATAACATAATCACCAATGGATATTCATGGCTAAAGCCTAGTGCTATACCTAGCACGAGGGAGTGAACAGATAACATCAACCAAGCAACCAGAGCAAAGGCAGGATGTGTTCTATCGTGGTGATGGTAGAGCTCCTTGCCCAAATGCTCAAACCACAAGAATAGTAAAAAAATGATGCCCGTAATAATAAACGCAAAGGGATAGTGGTAGCCCATATTGAAAAACATGGCATTTGCTTCAGGTAACATATGCAGTAAAGCAGCACCTAGAAAAACACCGGTTGCTAAGGTTTCACCAACAGGAAAATCAACGTGGGCGTCGCGTAAGCGCTTTTTAAACGGATACCATCCAGCGACGAGAATTACCGTTAAAATACTTAGTGCGAAAAATAGTTTTAAAGTGGCCGTGGCCATAATGTACAATTCCTAGAACGGTGTTTGGGTTTACTGCTGCATAATATTTTCACACACTGGATTTGGCAAGCGTTATTTCACGATGCCTTGTATATAAACGAACGCTAATCACTTGGGGTTGAAGATGTAAGTCCGTTTGAATGCGGTTGTAGAGGGCTTGCCATTGAGATAACTTCTCATCACAGATCAAGTCGATGGTCAATGTGCCATCAAGGTAATACAGTACCCATGATTGGATTTCTGGGTACTCTTGGCGCCATGGTTGCAATAACGCTTGCTCTAGGGTGAGTCGGCTTGGTAAATGCAGTGAGGGGCAACTGGTTTCATCGTCCTCCGGATCGACATGGACTGTGACGTCTTTTACTTGCCCTAATTGATTCATTAGGGCCTGGTGAACATGTTGGGCGATGAAATGCCCTTCAGACACCGAAATGCATGGGGAAACAAGGATATGCACATCGATAAAGATATCATGACCCATCATGCGAGTACGCAACTGGTGGATCTTTTGCACACCACTAACATCTAAAATAATCTGCTTGATGGTTATGATCATTTGGGGTTCAACTGCTGTATCGACAAGCTCTTTGACGCTATTCCACCCGTAACTCCAGCCCATTTTAATAATCAATAAACCAACGATAACGGCAGCAAGGGCATCGAGATAAACAAATCCTGCCAAACTGCCAACGAGTCCGATGACGACAACGATGGACGAGGCTGCATCAGAACGATGGTGCCAGGCATTGGCAATGAGGAGCGCTGACTGAATGTGTTTACCAACCCGCTGGGTATAATGAAACAATCCTTCGTTGGCGAGGATCGACAAGATGGCAATAGGTAATGTTAACCATCCAGGCATGTCATGGCTTTTGCGTATTATTTCAGCGAGAGAGTCCCACGCAATACCAGCACCCACAAGAATGAGGAATAAAGCCAATAGCAGGGTAGCTGCCGTCTCGATGCGTTGGTGGCCATAAGGATGCGTATCATCGGCGTCCTGACTGCCATATTTGGATGCAAAGAGCACCATTCCATCGGTTATTAGATCAGAAAACGAGTGGATCCCATCAGCTGCTAATGCATGTGAATGGAAAATGATACCACCAATGAGTTTGATGAATCCCAGCAATGCATTGATGATGGCACCAATCAAGGTTACTTTTTTAGCTTGCAAATAACGTCCATGCTTGTGCATTTTTATCCTATAGGCCGTATCATGAGGTCTTCCAGAGGCACGTGTGAGAACAAACTCTTATAGTTTACAGGACTTCCTATAAACTCCAAAATTTAAAAGCTTGATCATCGAGTCGTAGTGCTTGGGTGTGATTACTCTATGCGACAGGAGGAGGTACCGGATGACTCTTAGACTAGATGATTGATACTCATTGGTGAGTTCTGAGACATAGGGCAATCGGCTGTATTTTCAACGAGTTCTGTACCCTGTGCACAGAATTATCCACAGATTTTGTGGATAAGAAAAATTAACTAACCTCAATTAAAGAGGTATTTTATTGTTATTATTCAATATGTTATATTAAATGCATGGGTGGTGGCGTGAGTAGGTATAATAGAAATAAAAAGAGTTATCCACATTTTTACAGGTGAGGTAGCGCAGGAAATCACTTTGCTATCTTACCAAAGAAAAAATGAAAAAACAGTCTTGACACGCACTATTTTGGAATTATTTTTTCTAGATTTTAGCCTTTTTTGTAAAAGTGATTAATAAACCGTCTCTGTAAACGTTAGTCCTATCTTATCCTTGTAAAAACTGCTCGAAGTCTCCTAACCACCGTTTAGCGATAGTGCGCGCAAGAAAGGGTTTTTCATGAAGCAATTCTTTGGCGATGTTGGCGATTGGGGTGAGCAAGGCTTCATCTCGTTGCAAATTGGCAATTTTAAATTGACGATAACCCGTTTGCCGGGTCCCTAAAAATTCGCCGCCACCGCGTAATTGCAGATCTTTTTCGGCAATAACAAAGCCGTCACAAGTCGCGCGCATAACGCGTAAGCGCAGGGCTCCCAAGGTAGAGAGAGGTGATTGATAAAGAAGTAGGCAGTGTGACTGTATATTGCCACGCCCAACGCGACCACGCAATTGATGTAATTGAGATAAACCTAAACGCTCGGCATTTTCAATGATCATAAGACTCGCATTGGCTACGTCAACGCCAACTTCAATCACGGTCGTTGCCACTAATAAATGAATGTCACCGCGTTTAAATGCGGCCATGGTGTCTTCTTTCTCCATATTCTTCATGCGGCCATGCACGAGCCCGACCCGGATGTCCGGTAGCTGTTCTTGTAAATGACGTGCAGTAGCAATCGCGGCTATGCATTGTAATTTTTCTGAGTCATCAATTAATGTGCACACCCAGTAGGCTTGGCAACCGCGCGCAATGGCGGCTTGCAAACGGGTAATGATGGGTTGGCGTTTGTCTTGATTGAGAACGGCCGTAATAATGGCTGTTCGTCCTGGCGGAAGCTCATCAATCAGGGATAAATCCAGGTGAGCAAATTGTGTCATGGCTAGTGTACGGGGAATGGGGGTTGCGGTCATCAGTAGTTGATGAGGGACAGATAGTTCTTGTTGTCCTTTTTGCTGCATTAGCAGTCGTTGCTCAACTCCAAATCGATGTTGCTCATCGATAACCACGAGCCCTAGGCGCGAAAATTGCACACCCCCTTGAAAAAGAGCGTGTGTACCCACAATCAATTGACATTGATTTAAAGCTAAAGCATCGAGGGTTTCTTTGCGCTCGCGTGCCTTCATTTTGCCGGTTAGTCTACGAATAGAGATACCCAAAGGTGTCAACCAGGGGATGAGTGTCTCTGCATGTTGCTCACTGAGAATGTCCGTTGGTGCCATCAAGGCTACCTGATAACCATTGGCGATGGCTTGTATCGCAGCTAGGGCTGCGATTACTGTTTTCCCAGAACCCACATCGCCCTGCACTAAACGCAACATGGGTTTTTGCGCCGCTAAATCACCTTGTATCTCCTGAAAAACTCGCCGTTGTGCCCCGGTTAATTTGAACGGTAAATTCTTTAAAAATTGAGAAATAAGATCGCTTGTCTCAGGTAAAACAGGGGCCTTCATAGCGGAACGACGTTGTCTCGCAAATTGCATGCTTAATCGTTGTGCCAACAACTCATCAAAAACCAAACGTTTTAATGCGGGATGGGAGCCTTCCTCCAGCGTGTGCAGAGGGATCTCTGGTGGTGGGTTATGTAGTTGTTCGATTGCTGTTGGGAGGGGTTGAAAATAATGATGTTGCAGTTGTTCAGGACTCATCCATTCTAGTTGATCTAATTCGTGTTGATGTTGATTAAGAGCAGATTTTATTAATTGGCGCAGGCGTGTTTGGCTTAGCCCTTGTGTTGTGGGATAAATGGGGGTAAGTGTTTCTTCAACACGGAACTCGCGATCCACATCAAGCAATTGATATTCAGGGTGAATCATTTCGAGCTTATTCGCAAATTCGCGCACTTCGCCAAAAGCGCGGATCCTTGTGCTGTCATTCATTAATTTAACTTGCTGCTTATTAAAATGAAAAAAGCGCAACTTTACGATACCTGTTTTGTCTTCAACGTAGCAATTGAGCATCAACTGTTTGCCATATTTTATTTCTGTTTTACACACATGGCCTGTGATTACACACCAGTCATTGGGGCGTAAGTCTTGAATGGGCGTAATTCGTGTTCGGTCTTGATAGCGAAAGGGTAGATGGAATAACAAATCTTGCACGGTATGGATACCACATTTAGCAAGCTTTGCAGCTAAAGTGGGACCAACGCCTGCCAAAGTTTCACAAGATAGAGTGAGCACAGTATGATTTATTTAAAAAAAAAATGATAATAACAGGAAAGGGATCTTAATATAAATGAGTACTTACGAAAAATTAAGATCACTTTAGGGTGTGTAAAATGTCCTTCAGTGATCCAATTTTTTCATACTGTAAATAATCGTAGGAGTTAACGATATGAACCGTACTGTTACGTTCACGGCGGGCTTAATTTTGGCCTGGATCATTGGTTATCTGTTGATTGTTGGCCGGGGATTATTAATTCCTATCATTCTCGCGCTTTTTATTTGGAATTTATTGAACATCATCAATAATGCGATGCAGAAAATCCCGGCGGTTGGTCCGCGTCTACCGGCGTGGTTCTGTAAGATTTTATCACTATTGGTGGTTGCTTTTATGGTGAAGGAGGTCATCGATATCATCAGCAACAATGTCCATGATGTTATTGCAGCGTCCTCTCGCTATCAAGAAAATTTAATGCATCTCTTTAATAGCATCGATCAACATTATCGAATCAAGGCATTAGCAAGTGTAGATGGATATTTAAAAAACCTGAGCGTGCAAGGGATCATCGTCAATATTTACGGGGTATTTACGACGATCACAAGTTCCGCTGTCTTGATTGCGTTATATGTGGTGTTTTTCTTTGTAGAGCAGCATTATTTTAAACAAAAAATGAATGCACTTTTTCCCCAGTCAGGGCATCGTGAGATCGTGGATAGCATCCTTACTCATA
>SXGU01396722.1_pt1 | contig 14266 bp, 11 predicted proteins | sample 3174531 | NCBI WGS metagenome assembly SXGU01 (sample SAMN11356863, study PRJNA531348) | freshwater metagenome | isolation source: freshwater sample F1-140 | place: China: Fuxian Lake, Yuxi | collected 2017-12-25
GCCACCGACGCCGAACGGATCGACTACGCTTTCCAGTTGGCGGGAGCGCGCCCTCCGCGCGACACCGAGCGCCGCAAGTTTCAGGAATTCCTGGCCGGCCGGCTCGAGGAGTTCCGCACTTCGCCGGAACGCGCCGAGGAAATGCTGAAGATGCCCGTCAAGGACGGCGAGGACAAGCCGTTGCTCGCCGCCTGGACCTCCGCGTCGCGCCTGCTCTTGAATCTCGATAGTTTTCTGACCCGGGAGTAAACGCCTCATGACCGCCGAAGAACAGCTTCTCCAATTCGAAACCCGCCGCCACTTCTTTTCGCGATGCGGCATCGGCGTGGGCAAGATCGCCCTGGCGTCCCTTCTCAGCGGAGGACGCATTCTTGCTGAGCCCACCGGCGCCACCAATCCAATGGCCGCGAAAAAAGGCCACTTTCCGGCGAAGATCAAGAACGTCATCTACCTCTTCATGTGCGGAGGTCCGAGCCAGTTCGAGCTCTACGATTTCAAGCCCGAACTGCAGAAGTATGACGGCAAGGAATGTCCGGAGGCGCTCCTGAAGGGCAAGCGCTTCGCCTTCATGGATACGTTCACGAAGGAGAAGCCGAAGCTGCTCGGGTCCAAACGCCAGTTCAAACAGCACGGGAAAAGCGGGGCGTATCTGTCGGAACTGCTGCCGCACCTCGGCGGCGTTGCCGACGACCTGACCTTCGTCCGGGGCGTGGCAACCGAGAATTTCAACCACGGCCCGGCCAAATGTTTCGCCAACACGGGCTCGGTGCGATTCGGCCGTCCTTCGATGGGATCGTGGGTGACCTACGGAATCGGCAGCGAGTCCACCGATCTTCCCGGCTTCGTCGTGTTGCAATCGGGCCCTCGCGGACCTCGCGGAGGCGCGGCACTGTGGGCCAGCGGATTTCTGCCCACCGCCTATCAGGGCGTGCCGTTCCGCTCCGGCGGCGATCCGATCCTGAACCTCGCCCGGCCGGCGGGTGTCACCCAGGCGCATCAGCAAAAGGCGATCGAGACGATCCGCGACATGAATCTGTCCACCCTCGCCGAGACGGGCGACGGCGAGATTGCGACGCGCATCGCGCAGTACGAAATGGCGTACCGCATGCAGTCGAGCGGTCCCGAGCTGATCGACTTCTCGACCGAGTCGAAGGAGACGATCGCGATGTACGGCGCCGAGCCTGGCAAAGCGACCTACGCAAATAACTGCCTGCTGGCACGCCGCCTGGTGGAACGCGGCGTCCGGTTCGTGCAACTCTATCACGCGGACTGGGACCACCACGCCGATCTCGGCACGCCGCTCACCGACGTGGCTCGCGAGATCGATCAGCCGAGCGCGGCGCTCATCCGGGATCTGAAGAAACGCGGGCTGCTCGATGAAACGCTGGTGATCTGGAGTGGCGAGTTCGGCCGAACGCCCATGGGCGAATCGCGCGAAAACGGCAAGTCCGGCCGCAACCACCACATCGACGCGTACACGTTATGGATGGCGGGCGGCGGCATCAAGCCCGGCATGGCCATCGGCGGCACCGACGAACTCGGGTTCTCGCCGGCCGGCGACAAGGTCGAAGTCCATGACATTCACGCGACGTTGCTGCATTTGCTCGGGCTCCAACACGAGAAGCTGACCTTCCGGTTCCAGGGCCGCGACTTCCGCCTCACCGATGTCAAAGGCACAGTGCTAAAGAACATGCTCGCGTAGGCGCACCCCTCCTGAAACGCCGAGAGCCCGGCCCCCCGAGGGGAACCGGGCTCTTTCCATTTCCCGCGCTCGATCAGTTCTTCGGCAGCGTACCCGAAAGGAAGAACTGGTTATAGCGCGTGCGGCCCTGGCCGAGCGGGTTCGCCACGCCGCGCATCACGCGGAACGCGACCGCGTCGCCCGGCTTGAGTCCCGACTGCACCTTGCGAATGTCCTCGATGGACCCAACCGGAACGCGGTTGATCGACAGAATCACGTCGTTCGCCTGAAGACCGGCCTCGGCGGCGAAGGTCTCCTCCTGAACGCGCGTGACCTTGAAGCCGCGGTCGCCCTCCACCTTCATCTCCTCGCGCTCGCCCGATCCGAGCGACCGCCCGAAGAACCCGAACTTCACCTCGCCGGCCTCGGCTTCCTTCTCCGTTTCCTCGGGCTTCCGCAGCCGCGAATAGCGGGGATCGTCCTTGAACACCTCCGCGCGGTCGCGGACCGTGACGGCGAGCTCGAGTTTCTTCCCCGCGCGGTCCACCGTCACCTTCAGCGTTTCGCCAACCGGAGTATCGGCCACGCGCCCCACCAAGTCCTCGCCATCCTTGAGGTTCTTGCCGTTGATGGAGAGCACGATGTCCTCGGGCTTGATGCCCGCCTTCTCGGCCGGGCCACCGGCCTGCACCGTCTGCACGATCACGCCACCCGCGTGGGCTCCCAACGCCTTGAGCGTCTCCGGCTTGTCCTGAGTCTTGTCCCAGGAGATGCCGATCGAGCCGCGAGCCACGCGTCCGTTCTTGATGATCTGGTTGTAGACCTTCACCGCCATATTGACCGGCAGCGCGAATCCGATGCCTTGATAGCCGCCGCTCGAGGTGGCGATCATCGTGTTCACGCCGATCACCTCGCCCTTGATGTTGAGCAGCGGTCCGCCGCTGTTGCCCGGGTTGATCGCGGCGTCGGTCTGGATGAAGCTCTGGAACTGTTGGCCGACATTGTTGCGTCCCTTCGCCGACACGATACCGGCCGTGACGCTTGCCTCGAGGCCGAACGGAGAGCCGATCGCGACCGCCCAATCGCCCACCTGAACGGCTTCGGAATTACCCACCGGAGCGTACGGCAGAGCCTTGCCGGCGTCGATCTTGATCACCGCCACGTCGGTCTCCACATCGATGCCGATCAGCTTGGCCTTGTACTCGGTCTGATCGCCGTGCAGCTTCACGACGATCTTGTCGGCGTTGTCGACGACATGATGGTTGGTGATGATGTAGCCCTTGTGGTCGACGATGAAGCCCGAGCCGGTGCCCTCGCGCTTTTGGCGGGGCGACGGCATCTGCTCGCCGCCGGGACCGCGGAAGAAGCGGCGGAACAACTCCATGCTCGGGTCGTTGCCTTCTTCCTCGTCTTCCTCGCGGGGAATGGCGCGCTTGCGTTCGCCGCCGCGAGCGGATGCCTGCTTGTTCTCGAACGTGGTGCTCACGTTGACCACGGTGGGCTCCATCTTCTTGGCGAGCGCGGTGAAGTCGTTCGCCAACTGCACGGGGCTCGGAATGGTCAGCGGCGTCGCGTCGGTGACCGCCTGGCCCTTTTCCGCGCGCACGCCCGTGCTGATCACGGTGCCGATGAAGATGCCGATCGACAAAGTCGCCAGCACCAACACGGCGGAGAGAATCTTCTGTTCCTTCAGTCGTTCCAACCAGCTCATTTTTGGTAAACCTCCCCGAAAAAGCGGGATTGTCTTTATTCTACAGGTTTCTCGTTCCGCGGCGGGCCGGCGTCCACAAGCAGGACCCCGCCCAGAATCAGGATCGCGCCCAGCAGTCCGCGCGGCGGCAGAGACTCCCCCGCCACTACATAAGACGTAGCCGCCGCCGCCACCGGTTCCAAGGAGAAGATCAACGCGGTCCGCGTGGAGCTCGATTGCCGCTGGGCCCAGGCTTGAACGGAATAAGCGAGGGCCGTGCACAAGACGCTGGTTACGCCGAGCGCCAGCAGCAAACGTCCGGTCCAACGAACCGGATCCGGCGCGGAAATCGCGCGACCGAACCAAAAGACAGCGGCGGCGGCGGCGGCCTGCACAAGGATGAAAGCCACCGGGTCCGTTCGTCGCGCGAAACGTCCGACGGTCAAAATGTGGATGGCGAACGCGACGGCGCATCCCAGCGTCAACAGATCGCCCGGATTCCATTCCAGGCTCTCCCCAGGCAGCGTCATCAGCCCCATCCCAATCATCGCCATCGCGACGCCCAACGCTTCGAAGGGCCGCGGTACGCTCTTATGGACGAGCGATCCGAGGAAAGGTACCAAGACAACGCACAACGAAGTGAGGAAGGCGGATTTCGACGGCGTGGTATGCAGCAGTCCGTGAGTTTGGAGCAAATAGGCCAAGGCAAGTACCAGACCGGCCGCCAGTCCAGGACGAACGGCGGCCGCGATTCCCGCGACGGTTCCTCCGCCCAGCCGGTGCGCCGCCCACAAGACGCCGGTGGCCATCGTGAACCGCACCGAGAGGAACGACAGCACCGGCGCGTCCGCGATCGCCCCCTGCACGAGAGTGAAGGATGTTCCCCAAACCATCGTCACGGCGGCGAGCGCCCATTCGGCCCGCGCCCGCTGGCTTACCATAGTAGATTGTCCCGCATCTCGGCCCCAGGCCCCGCAGCGCCGTTGCGTTGGCCGTTGGTATACCTCGGCGTCGCCCTCACCACGCTGGCGACGCTTCTGCTGGAATTGGCGCTCACACGGATCTTCTCCGTGGTCTTCTATTATCACTTCGCATTCCTCGCGATTTCGGTGGCGCTGTTCGGACTGGGAGTTGGAGGAGTACTGAGCTACGTGGTGGCCGCGCGGCCCGGCTCCGCCTTTCGGAAGCTCGGCGCCTTGTCGTTGGCGAATGGCGCGGTGGTGGTTCTGTCGCTCTGGTTCCTGCTGACGCGAAGCGGGAACATGACCGGCGCGACTCTCGCCGCTGTTTACATCGCGGCCTCCTTGCCGTTCATTGTCGCGGGCATCGTCGTATCGCTCGCGATCTCCGAGACCATCGAGCGCGTCGACCGCGTCTACTTCTTCGACCTCATCGGCGCGGCCGGCGGCTGTCTGCTGCTGATCCCTCTGTTGAAGGCCGTCAACGGACCCAACACGGTGATCTGCGCGGGCGCGCTGTTCGCCGCCGCGGGCGCCATCTGGTACACGCTAGCCGGATCGCCGCGCGGCCGCATCACCGCCGTGGCCGCCGCCGTGTTCATCGTGGGGTTCGCCATCTACAACCAGAAGGGCCGCCTCATCGACGTGAAGTACGCCAAGGACCAGGAGCTCCGGAACGAACAGTACGTCAAGTGGAACGGCATCTCCCGCATCGCCGTCGCGCCGGATTCGTCCGGGATGATGACCATCTTCATCGACGCGGATGCGTCCACCGGAATCTTCGATCGCGACCTGGACAACATGGACGCGGCCGGCAAACACAACCTGCTTCGCGAAGGGCCCGGAATTCCCTACTCGTTGCGGCCCGCGGCCAAGACGCTGATCATCGGACCCGGCGGCGGATGGGATGTGGCGCGCGCGCTCGCCTCGGGCAGCAAGGACATCACCGGAGTCGAGATCAACCCGATCATTATCGACAACGTGATGCGCGACAAGCAGCGCTACAAGCTGAGCCGGGGTCTGTATTTCCGGCCCGAGGTGAAGATCTTCAAGGAGGACGGCCGCAGCTTCGTGAGGCGCAGTCCGGAGAAGTACACCGTGCTGCAGGCGACTCTCGTGGATACGTGGGCGTCCACCGCCGCCGGCGCCTTCTCGCTATCGGAGAACAGTCTCTACACCACCGACGCGTTCCACGACTACCTCAGCCACCTGACGGACGACGGCGTGATGGCGTTCACGCGCTGGGGCTTCGATCCGCCTCGCGAATCGTTGCGGCTGCTCACCCTGGCGATGGACGCGCTGGCAAGGCTCGGCGAGAAGGAAGCCTGGAAGCACGTGGTGGTGGCGCGCGAGAACGCGCACCTGATCGGCGGCTGGGGCGCGCGCGACACCGTGCTCATCTCGCGCAAACCGCTTTCGGACGCCGATGTGGCGCGGATGCGCGAAATTCTCGTGGATGCGAAGATGCAAGCGGTCTACCTGCCCGGCGACACAGCGGGGCCGTTCGCGGGAATCCTGCGTACGGCGGACCTGCCCGGGTTCCTGCGCGCCTATCAATATGACGTGTCGCCGCTCGACGACAATCGCCCGTTCTTCTTCTACACGGTTCAGCCGCGCGACGTTTGGAATTTCGTCGCCAACGCCTCGCAAGAAAGCGCCGACTTCAAGATTAACCGCGCCGTGCCGTTGTTGTTCCGTCTCGTCGCGATCAGCCTGGGCGCGGTGCTGGTGATGCTGGTGCTGCCTCCGTTGCTTCTCGGCAGCAAGCTCCCCACCGAGCCGGGCGTGCGGATGTTCCTGCTCTACTTCGTGTGCATCGGAATCGGGTACATTCTGGTCCAGGTGGCGCTGATTCAGAAGTTCGTGCTGTTCCTGGGCCATCCGGCCTACGCGCTTTCGGTGATCGTGTTCTCGATGCTGGTGGCGAGCGGCGCGGGCAGCTTCTATTCGCGCCGGGCGGGAACGTTCGAAGGGAGCAAGCTGAATGCCGTGCTGGTGGCGGTGGCGGCGGTGGTGACGATGTTGGCGTTCGCGGTCGGCCCGGTGACGGCGTTCGCGGTCGGATGGCCGCTGGCGTTGCGCATGCTGATCGCCGCGCTGCTCATCGCGCCGGCGGCTTTTCTCATGGGGATGCCGTTCCCTTCGGGCCTGGCGCGACTGGAAGCCTGGCACAATCCGTCGGTTCGCTGGGCCTGGTCTCTGAACGCGGCGGCGAGCGTGCTGGGGTCGGTGCTGGCGATCTTCCTGGCTCTCTATCTGGGATTGCGGGAAACGCTGCTCGCCGGCGGTGGACTCTACCTTTGCGCGCTGGCCGCTCTTCGGGCATGCCGATGAGCGCGACGTTCCTGGTGCGGACGATTCACCTGGATCCACGGCGCGTGGAGTCCGGCTCCTTCGATCTGGAACCCACGCTTCCGCAGGGGCAGGTGGTCTGCAACCTGTTCGGCGAGTTCCTGGCGGAGCGCCCGGCGGAATTCCGCGAAAAGCTGCCGTTCCTGAAGAAAGTGGATGTCGAGCTGGAATGGGCGGCGGCGGGTGGCGGAGCGGCGTTCGCCACGCTCTACCGCGACGCGGAACCGCTGGCCATGGGCATCCTGATGAGCGGCGCTCAACCGGAGACGGACGGGCAGATGCTCGACGCGATGCGCGGCTCGATCCTGCGCCCGATGCTGGGCGAGGACATCGACGCGATGGACGGCGAGCCGCGTCCCGCCGTGCTGCTGCTGCAAATGCCGGGGCAGCCCGAGCGATTCGCGATGGTTCAGTTGCTGATCACGGCCCTGGCCTCGGTCTACTTTCGCGCCGTGCAAAGGATGGCGGGGGCGAATCCGGACTGATGTCGTACCTGTTCGCGCTGCTGGTCAAGGACCCTCTGATCATCCTCTGCACGATCCTGATGGGCTCGATCTCGGTGGCGGTGTCGTTCGCCGATCCGAAGGGGCGCGCGCAACACGCCATCGCGCGGCGATGGGCGAAGATGCTGCTGTGGCTCTCGGGTTCCACGGTCAGGGTCGCGGGTTTGGAGAACATCGACCCGGGGCGGAACTACGTGTTCGCCGGCAACCACCTCAGCCTCTACGACACGCCGTTGGTGCTGGCGCACGTACCGCAACAGTTCCTCTTCCTGGTAGCGGCGCGCTATGTGAAGATCCCATTCCTCGGGACGCATCTGAGGCGGGGCGGCCATTTTTCGGTGGACGCGTCGGACGCGCGGGCGTCGTTGAAGGTGATGACGGAGGCGGCGCGGAGCGTTCGTGAGAAAGGATTATCGGTGTTCCTGTTTCCCGAGGGCTCGCGGGCGCGTGGCGAGATGGGGGAGTTCAAGGAAGGGGTCGCCTACATCGCGATCAAGGCGGGTGTGCCGGTGGTCCCATTCGCCATCCGTGGGACGAGGGAGTTGCTGCCGATCGGCAGCATGCACGTGAAGGGAGTCACTGTGGACTTCCGGATCGGGGAGCCGCTGCCGACGCAGGAGCTGACGCTGAAGGATCGGGAGAAGCTGACGGCGGAGATCCGGTCGCGCGTGGTGGATTTGCTGGCGTGACCGTGAGAGGCGGAGCCGTGGTGGAATTGCTAGAGCGATCTAGCATGGGCGCCCAATATTTTGTGGTCTATGCAGCCATTGCACAGAGTTAACTCATATGTTAACCTGACACTGTGTAAAGGATCGCGCGGTCGCGTATCGAGGGCCACGGTTCACCGTCGTGTTTGCCGTGTGCGCCTCAGGGGATCAGCCGGGTCTCGATTTCTACAACTCGCTGGATGGGTCTGGCAAAGCAAAGCTGATGGCGTTGTTCAAGCGGCTGGGCGATACCGGCCGTATCGACCATCGCGAGAAGTTCAAGAAGCTGGACGGTGAACTCTGGGAATTCAAGAGCCACCAGATTCGGATGCCATGCGCTTTCCGGCATCCAAGGCTTGTCGTCGTCACACACGGATTCATTAAGAAGACCGGCCGGATTCCGCCGGCCGAGATCGCACGGGCGGAACGAATCCTCAACGAGGACACCGTATGCGACGAGAAGAGGAGGAGGTAGAATTTATGACCGACGAAAAGACGACCTTGTTCGAGCAGTTTGTTTCCGACCCGGAAAACCGCAGGTTGCTCGAGCGTGAGCTGCTCTCGCTGGAGGCGACCGAAGCTATCGCCGGGCTCATGAGCAAGGGCGGCATTTCCAAGACCGCGCTCGCGGAGAGACTACAGTCCTCCAAGGCCCACGTCTCACAGTTGCTCAGTGGGTCTAGGAATATGACGCTCCACACGCTGTCGGATCTTCTCTTCGCGCTCGGGCACAAGGCTCGAATCGATTTCGTTCCCCTCGAGCCGAGGTCCGTGGGCATGACGAACTACGAGATCGGTGGGAATCGATGGTCTCTCTACACCTCCCGGCAATGGGCTCGGAAGGCGGACGAACCCTCGCTCGAGCAGCCGAACGATACTGCCGCCGCGTAGCCCCATGGCGATACGAATCGAACAAAGCCTCCAGCAAACGACGGACGCATACGCCCTGTTGAGCCGCGTCGATCTCGATCATGTGAGAGTCGCCGCCAGCAGCGTCATATCCCGGAATCGCCCTTCAACGCCTCTGTCCAACCTCGGTTGTGAGATCGGCTTCGAGCCGGACCGGTCGGCCATCGACGGGAGTGTCCTTCTGATCGTGACCGAATTCTCCTGCCGAGTCCGGGATCAGTCACCCGGCACGCCACCGCCTCCGGTGGTCGAGCTTACCGTCCACCTCGAGGCCTCGTACAACATCTTGGAGCCGGACTATACGCCGAGCGACGCGGAGATCGATGCCTTCCGCCGCGGCAACGCGGTCTTCAACTGCTGGCCGTACTTCCGTGAGTTTGCGGCGAGCATGTTCACAAGAATGGGATTTCCACCGCCGTCAGTTCCGTTCCTGCGGCTGGTTCCCCTCAGGGATTCGAACACCGTCCGCGATGAGAGACCATCATCGGTGAAGAAGTCCCGCAAGGCCTTGCCGGCTTAGACCGGCGCCGGCTTCTTGTTCCCTTGCCGGATACAATGGATTTCGGATGCGCCACTCCTGGATCCTCGCCGCCGCGCCGCTATTCGCCCAAACCGTGGACTTCAGTTCCATCCACTCGATCCTGGCCGCGCGTTGCGTCGGGTGCCACTCCGCGGCATCGCCCCAGGGCGGGCTGGAACTTGGAACGTATTTGGGCGTCCGCCGCTCGATCGCGCCGGGCGTCGCCGCCGCCAGCAAGCTGATTCAGCGCGTCACCGGGGAGAAGGGCGCGCGCATGCCATTGGGCGGAACCGCGCTGCCGGATACCGAAATCGCACTGCTACGGCGCTGGATCGACCAGGGCGCGCCTGGACCCGCCACTCCCACCGATTCCGGCTGGAAGCCTTCGATGGCGCTCGTCGCGCCCACCCTGCCCGATTCGACCGAGGCGCATCCTATCGACAAGATCGTATCGGCGTACATGAAAGAGCGCGGTGTGGCGATACCCGCCCCCGCCGCGGACGCCGCCTTCGTCCGCCGCGCGCACCTCGACCTCTGGGGCATGACCCCGCCCGAAGGCGAACGCGCCGATGACGTCGTGGAGCGGCTCCTGGCCGATCGAAAACGGTACGCGTCTCACTGGATCAGCTTCTGGAACGATCTGCTTCGCAACGACGAAGGCGTCGTCTACCACGGCGACCGCAAGTCGATCACGCCGTGGCTGCGTAAGGCGCTCGAGTCGAACCTGCCGTACGACAAGTTCATGGACGCGCTGCTTGACCCCGCTCCCAAGGACGGGCCCGAAGGCTTCCTCACCGGCGTCAACTGGCGCGGCGACGTTTCGGCGAGTCAGATCCCCGCTATGCAGGCGGCGCAGAATTCGGCGCAGGTGTTCCTGGGCGTCAACCTGAAGTGCAATTCCTGCCACGACAGCTTCATCAGCCGCTGGAAATTGAAGGACGCCTACGGGCTGGCCGCGTTCTTCGCGGACGAGCCGTTGAAAATCCACCGCTGCGACATCCCCACCGGCGAGTTCGCCCAAGTGAAGTTCCTCTATCCCGAACTGGGTTCGGTGGACACCAACGCGCTGCTTGCGGCGAAACGCGCCGCCGCGGCCCGCTTGTTCACCATGCCCGCCAACGGCAGAACGCCGCGTACGCTGGTGAATCGCGTGTGGAATCAGTTGTTCGGACGCGGCCTGGTGGAGCCCCCCGACGACATGGACGCAAGGCCCTGGTCGCCGGAACTGCTCGATTGGCTCGCGGCCGACTTCGTGGCCCACGGATACGACATGCAGCATCTGCTCCGCCGCGTCATGTCGTCGCACACGTATCGCATGGCGAGCGCGAAGGACGAACCCGCCGGCGCCTATGTATTCCGAGGCCCGCTGCCGCGCCGGCTCTCCGCGGAACAGTTCGCCGACTCGGTCTCGGCGATCACCGGCGAATGGCGGATGCTCGAGCCCAAGACCGCGGGTCCGGCGTCGTACGCGCGCGACTGGCAGTTGAAGTCCACCGCGCTCGGCCGGGCGCTCGGCCGCCCGATTCGCGATCAGGTCTTCACCGATCGCCAAACGAACCCAACCACGCTGGACGCGCTGGAGCTCGTCAACGGCGCCACGCTTTCCACCGCGCTGGCACGGGCGTCCCGGCGTCTCACCGGTACACTGGCGGAACCGCCGCGCCCGCTTTTCGATTCCGGCGTCACCGGCAATCAGAAAGTACGCATCGACATCGATGTCACCGGCGCCACCAAACTCTGGCTGCTGCTCGAGAACGTCGACTCCTACGATCCCGAACGCGTCATCGCCGGCTGGGCCGATGCGAGATTCAGCGGTCCGGGTGGATCGGCCACGCTCGCCGAGGTTGTGCGCCAGACCGCGCAGCCGCTCTTGTTCCGCGGCGACAAAGCTCCGCTCGACACGGTTCGCGTGAGGACGCCATCGACGCTGGTTGCCGGCATCTCCGGGCGCGGCTTCGAGAAATTCCAGGCGTTCGCCGGCGCCGATGAGGCGTGCCTGCAAAGTGACATCAATCCACGCCTGCGCTTCTTCGTGTTCGCCAGCGAGCCGGACCGGCGCCGCCTCCATCCCGCGGCCGGCGACCCGCCCGCTCCTCTGCCCGGAGCCGAATCGAATCGCAAGCGGCTAGTGCGCCGTCTCTACGTGCAAGCGTTTTCCCGTGAACCTTCCGGCGCCGAAGCCAAGCTCGCCGAAAGCATGATAAAGAGCGCGGACGGTCTGGAAGATCTGCTCTGGGCGATATTCCTCTCGCCCGAGTTCCAATACATCAGGTGACCAAGATGTCTTTATCGCGAAGGGAATTTCTGGCCGCCTCCGCCGCCGCGCCGCTGGCTCCGGCCGCCGCGAAGATCGAAGCGAAGGCGGACATGCTGATCCTGTTGTGGATGGCGGGCGGCATGGCGCAGACCGAAACGTTCGACCCCAAGCGCTACACGCCGTTCGAACCAGGCATGGACCCGAACCGCGTACTGTCGACCTTTCCCGCCATCGACACCGCGGTGGACAACATCAAGATCTCGAAGGGTCTCGAGCGCATCGCCAAGGTAATGGATCGCGGCGCCTTGATCCGCACGTATCAAGCCGGCGATCTCGGCCACATCCTCCACTCGAGACACCAGTATCACTGGCACACCGGCTATGCTCCGCCGCAGTCGGTGGCGGCGCCACACATCGGAGCGTGGATCTCGCGCACGCTCGGGCCGCGGCATCCGGACGTGCCCGCGTTCGTCGACGTGGGGCAGAGCCTCGAGATCGGCGCCGAGTCCGATTCGCTGAAGGCGTTCCACACAGCCGGATTCCTCGGGAGCGAGTACGGTCCGTTCTTCGTGTCCGATCCGATGGATGCCGCGTCCAGCGTTCGTCCGCCGGCGCACATCTCGCACGAGCGGTTCGAGAGGCGCTACGAACGATACAAGAAGCTGCTCGAGGCGAGTCCCGCTCTCGGCGAAATGTCCAGCGCGCGACAGGATTCGTTGCGCAAGGCGGTCGACAACGCGCATCGCCTGTTGAACTCGCCCGCGGCGAAGGCGTTCGATCTCACCCTGGAACCCGCCGCCTCCGCCGCCAAGTATGGCGATTCGCGCTTCGGACGCGGATGTCTGCTGGCTCGACGACTGGCCGAAGCGGGCGGCCGCTTCGTGGAGATCACCACCGAGTACATTCCCTTCCGCTATTGGGACACGCACGAAAACGGCCACACGCGCGCCGCGGACAACAAGGCGCTGATCGATGGACCGGTGTCGCAACTGGTGCTGGACCTCGAGGAGCGAGGCCTGCTGAACCGCACGCTGATCGTGATCGCGTCGGAGTTCGGCCGCGACATGATGCAGGAGGGCAAGCCGAACCGGCCCGTCAAGGATCAGGTCAAGGTGCCGGACCGAATCTCGGAGATCAAACACTACGGCATGCACCGTCACTTCACCGAAGCCGGATCGGTGCTGCTGTTCGGCGGTGGCGTGAAGCGGGGCCATTTGCACGGAACGACGTCGGACGAGCGCCCGTGCAAGGTGGTGGACAACCCCGTGCGGATCGAGGATCTGCACGCGACCATCCACCACGCCATGGGCATTCCGCCGAACCACGGGTACGAAGTGGAGAAGCGCCCCTTCTACGTCACGCGCGACGGCCTCGGCAAGCCGGTCCGCGACGTGTTCGCGTAAACCTTATTCGATCGTCAGCAGCAACTGCTTCGGCTCCACGCTCTGGCCGACCTTCACCAAAAGCCGGGTGACGCGTCCGGCAATGGGCGCGGCGACGGTGGTCTGCATCTTCATCGCCTCCATCACCAGCAGCTTGTCGCCCTGCTTCACCTGCTGATTCGGCTCCACGGCGATCGCGGTGACCGCGCCGGGGATCGGCGCGCCCACTTGCCCGGGCTTCGCCGGATCCGCCATCTCGCGCTCGGCCTCCTGCACCTTCAGCGCGCGATCCCGCACACGGACCTCGCGAGGCTGCCCGTTCAGTTCGAAGAACACGGTGCGCGTCCCGTCCGGATGCGGATCGCTGATCGTGAGGAACTTCACGATCAACGTCTTGCCCGGCTCGAGTTCCAGCGCCGCCTCCTCGCCCTTCGTCATGCCGTGGAAAAAGCAGGGCGTGGGCAGCACCTCCACCGCGCCCCAACTCTGCTGATCGCGGGCGAACTTCAGGAATACGTCCGGGTACATCAGATAGCTGAGCGTTTCCGTTCGAGCGGGCGTGCGGCCGATTTTCTTCTCGATCGCGGCATTGGTCTCCGTGAAGTCCACCGCGGGCAGATGCGCTCCGGGCCGTCCCTTGCGCGGCTTGCCGCCCTTCAGCACCACCTCCACCACCTTCTTCGGCCAGCCTCCTTGCGGCTCGCCGAGCGAACCCGAGATCATGTCGATCACCGAGTTCGGCAGCGTCACGTTGTGATCGGGACCGAGCGCCAGGAACTGCCTGGCGCTCATGCCGTGGCTCACCAGGAACAGCGCCAAATCGCCGACCACCTTGCTCGAAGGCGTCACCTTCACGATGTCGCCGAACGCCGCGTTCACCTCGGCGTAGGCGCGCGCCACCTCGGGCCAGCGCTCGCCGAGCCCCATCGCGCCCGCCTGTGCCTTCAGGTTCGTGTACTGGCCGCCGGGCATCTCGTGCAGGTAGACCTCGGCGGTGCCGGTCTTAGGCGCCTCGTCGAAGGGAGCGTACCAACTGCGAACCGCTTCCCAATAGTCCGCGTAGCGCTGCAACGCCTCCATGTCGAGCCCCGTATCGCGCGGACCGTTCGCCAGCGCCGCCACGATCGAGTTCAGATTCGGCTGCGACGTCGTGCCCGACATCGACGATACCGCCGCGTCGGCCGCGTCCACGCCCGCGTCGGCGGCCTTGAGGATCGACGCCGCGTTGATGCCGCTCGTATCGTGCGTGTGGAAGTGAATGGGCAGTCCGGTCTCGTCGCGCAGCGCCTTGACGAGCTTCGCCGCC
>SXGU01002638.1_pt1 | contig 14263 bp, 15 predicted proteins | sample 3174531 | NCBI WGS metagenome assembly SXGU01 (sample SAMN11356863, study PRJNA531348) | freshwater metagenome | isolation source: freshwater sample F1-140 | place: China: Fuxian Lake, Yuxi | collected 2017-12-25
ATCAGACTTAAAAAAATTAAAGAGAGCTGTAAAGTGATGATCGAAGATCATCCCAAACAAACAAAGAAATAACAGCTCAAGATTATGTCTGATATAATCGCGAAGCGATCAGACTTAAAAAAATTAAAGAGAGCTGTAAAGGTGCGCCCGGCATGGGCAATAACTAGTTGGTGAAAATCCAACCATAACCCTTAGGGAGGGAAAATGTAAACGAAGTGGCAAGGGTGTCCGAAGAAACTCTCACTTTTTACGAACGACCTGGAGACGAAGAATTTTTTTTTTTGAAGTTCAGAAACTACGTTCGAAGTAGAGCCAATGAGGAATCTGAAGGAAGCCTAAGTTAAAGATGTGGCCTGAGCGAAAGCGAATCTCCGTAAGGCTGTGATAATGGACGAGGTCTCCTTCATGACTAAAATCCAATATCCCAAAATTAAAATTATTGCAGTAGTGGAGGCAGGTAAACATTGAAAAAGTTATTGCTCTTACCCGGGGAAAGAGCCGTCGGTATTCCGAGACACCATAACTACGATGGATGATCTCTAAGTTCGATCAGTAATGATCTATTATGGGCCGAGGGTTTACAGATGAAACCGTAGTAGCCATAAAATTTCTAGCCGATGAAGATATGGTGACATATCTGAGGGTAAAACTAGAGGTAAGTTTCAGGATGATAAAGGTGAAGGGTGGAATAGTTCAAATGGTAAGTCATTGTATAAAGCATCAGTTTGTCGGAGGTTCAGTGACCGATGAAGACAGCTGCAAAGAAAGGGTGAAATGCAATTAAACCTACCAATCAACGATAGAGAAAATCTCTTCGATGTGATTGTCAGTCTCGAACAACTCAAGCTTGCATTCCGCGAGGTTCGCAAGAATAAAGGTGCTCACGGCATCGATGGCAAAACCATTGTAATGTTTGAGACGAATCTCATAGAAGAGTTAACACAGCTGCATCAAGAACTGATGAGTTGGAGTTATCTTCCAATGCCGGTACGTCGAGTAGAAATACCGAAACCGGATGGCAAAGGGGTGCGACTTTTAGGAATACCTACAATTAGAGACCGCGTTCTTCAGGCATCAATAAAATTAATTTTGGAACCCATTTTGGAGCCAACGTTTAGTCACAGCAGTTTTGGTTTTCGACCTGGTCATAACCAACACCAAGCTATATTAAAAGCACAATCCATAGTGAAAAGTGGCAAAATTTACGTTGTAGATATTGATTTATCAAAATTTTTCGACAGAATAAACCACGACAAAATTATTTTTCAACTGAGGAAGCATGTGAATGACAAGCGACTTTTTCGTCTCATCGGAATGATTTTAAGAAGCGGAATATCGGCGGGAGGCTCCGTGCACCCTTCGCTCGAAGGCAGTGTTCAGGGAAGCCCGCTGAGCCCACTTTTAAGTAATCTTATTCTAGATGAACTCGATAAAGAACTTGAGAAAAGAGATTTACAATTTTGCCGTTTTGCGGATGATTGCAATATCTTCCTTAAAACTGAAATAGCTGCAAATCGAGTAATGGACTCAATCAGTCGATTTATAGAAAAGAAACTGAAACTTGTTATTAATAAAGAAAAAAGTAAAGTTGCACTAGCCCGTCATGTGAAGTTCCTTGGCATGACTATTACTGGGACTGCTGTCGCAATCTCAAAGAAAGCCATGGAAAAAGCATATGAGAAAATAAAGCTGCTGACTCCTCGAGGGAGCAGCGATTCCATTTACACTCGTGTAGAGAAATTCAATGAGTGGTACACAGGTTGGAGTAATTACTTTTTACTGACGCAATTTCCAGTTCAATTTAATTCTATTGAGTCGCATTTAAGACGCCGACTGCGAGCCATGTTGATCAGTCAACATCACCGTCGTCGCTTTTTATACAAAAAGTTCAGAAGTCGAGGCGTCAGTCACAAAATTGCAAAATCTTGCTACGCTCACAAGCGAACATGGGCGCTTTCAATTACATCTGCTGCTCACAAGGCATGGTCCAATGAGTGGTTCTCTGACGAGGTCGGACTCATTTCTGTTTTAAACAAACGCCAAAAACATTGGTTCAGACTAGATCGTATGCCAAGATTGAATTAAAAAGCCGTGTACGGAACCGTACGCACGGTTTTGTGGGAGGACGACGCGCTTGCGCGTCTCCTACCCGATTGATGATCGAAGATCATCCCAAACAAACAAAGAAATAACAGCTCAAGATTATGTCTGATATAATCGCGAAGCGATCAGACTTAATCTTGAGCTGTTATTTGTTTTTCAATTCTTTTATCTGGATAAATCCAAAGAAGTGCAATTATTGCGTAAATAGCAACTGAGAGTAATGGAGCCCAAAAAGAAAATAATAGCCCTAAAGCATAACTCACCAATGAGATTCTCTCTTTAAATTTATTTCCAATAGCCTTGTGTATTGTTGAGTCGAGAGAGTGGTTTTTGAGTAATGTTAAAGTTAAAGCATAATAGGCAAGAGCACAAAACAAAAGTACAATTCCATAAACCACAACGGTTAAACTTTGAAATTCATTTTCACCCATCCAACCACTTGCAAAAGGTATCAATGATAAACTAAATAATAGAAATAAGTTTGACCACAATACTCGACCATCAATTCGTTTTACTGATTGAAATAAATGATGATGATTGTTCCAATAAATCCCAACATAAATGAAGCTCATGATATAGCTTAGAAAAACAGGAAGTAATTTGTAAAGTGCTTCAAAAGTTACTTCATGTGGTACTTTGATTTCCAAGACCATTATTGTAATTATTATTGCTATAACGCCATCACTGAATGCTTCTAATCGAGACTTATTCACAAATGAACCCTCTTAATTAATTGTCTTCCGCTTAGATTAGTTAATCAAACTCAACTTGAAAGGACAATTAAATTTTAAAAACATATTTATATATTTTAGTGTTCTAAGGGTGGAAGATCCATTTGTTTTAGTTCTTCAATAGCCTGTGTTTGAAGTGTCACAGCTTCTTCTTCGGTAGTTCCAACAATTTCACTATATTCATGAATCATGAGTGCCGCAGATTGAATTGGAATTTCTTGATGATCTACTTTTTGACTAATTGAATGTGCACTTATGCAAAACTTATTTTTAGGTCGATTTGCAATACTTGCATCAACAGGCTTGTTTTCGTAATCATAGCATGGGCCATCGTCTTCAATATCAGGAGATATTTTCTCTACTGCATTTAAAATATTTTTTGGACCTGCAAATATTTTGGAATATAAAATATGTTCTTGATCATTCATTTGGTTAGCTTGAAATTTTTCTGACTTTTGACCAAGGTAAAGATTAACAAATTGTCTTGATTTTTTTATAAGCTCTTCAGCTGTTTCTGAATCTGTAGGAGCAACAGGTGGAGTTGCACTTATCACATTTCCGCCACCACCACTTACACCACCAAACTCAAGAAGCTTATGTGCAGAAGATGAAATTGATGTCATAATTACTGCGATTGAAAAAAATATTTTTAACATAATTTCACCCCGTACTGATGTTGAAGCCCCTGTTTTAGGCGCTAATCAGGATTTCTTCCATTTTTAAACTAATCCCCCTTGATAATAAATTCAATTTAATTTAACTAAAATGAATATTAGTAATTTAAGTATTACTAAACTAAGTATTACTTAATTCTAAGTATTACTTTGTTAGGAGATTTCATGAATCATTTATCTATTTTTGAATATAAAGATTATAAAAAATATATTTTAGAATGGATGGAACAAGGGGCTCATCAGGGGCGGGGAATGCGTAAACAATTGGCTGAGGCAATTGGTTGTCAGATGGCTTTTGTTACACATGTCCTTTCTGGAGATTATCACTTAAGTATGGAGCAGGCTGAAGCTTGTTCTCGATGGTTGGGACTAAAAGAGTCTGAGAGTGATTTTTTTATAATTTTAGTAATGTATGAGCGCGCAGGGACTAAAGGGTTAAAAAATCTTTTACGAAGACAAATTTCCGAACATAGAGAGCGACATACTAACTTAAAAACACGAGTTAAAATTTCAGAGACTTTGTCTTTAGAGGATCAAATGACTTATTATAGTAGCTGGCATTATGCAGCTATTCATATGGCCGTAATGAACCCAAGTCTTGCCACAGTAGAATCCTTGCAGAAGCATTTTCAATTGCCTTCAAATAAAATTATGAATGTATTAGAATTTCTATTGCAACGTGGTTTTTTAATTAAAGAAAAAGAAAAATTAAAAGTATCAAAACCAGTATTACATTTAGAAATGGATTCGCCACTTTTAAATCAGCACCACTCTCATTGGAGATTAAAAGCGCTTGAGTCATTAGGTGAGAATAATTTTGAAAATCTACATTATTCAGGGGTCATTTCATTATCCCAAGAGGATTTTGAATGGCTACGAGAAAAACTGTCTGGATTACTTCAAGAGGTCATTGAAAAACTTGCTAGCTCTCCCGATGAGAAACTAGCGTGTCTAAATTTCGATTGGTTTTCTGTTTAATTTTCAGGAAGGCCGCTATTAATCCAGTTAATCATAAATTTTATTTGTTCAGGAGAAAGTGGAGTATCTTTTTCGGGAGGCGGCATTAGTTTTTCATTTTCACTATCCTCTTCATCATTTGGATTCAAAGTAATATCTTTATTTTTGATAACAGGAGTAACACTTTTTACGATTTTACTTGATTCTCCAGGTTTTAACCAAAGATGTTTGCGATTTAAAATTTCTTTATACGGATAAAATAAAATCCCAGCTGCTTCTAAATCTTCTGATTCAGGATTGTGGCACTTAATACATTTTGGTTGGAGAATTTTAGTAAGTAAAGTTTGATAATTGAGAGGCAATTGCGAAAGTGGAATTTCTTCTTCTGGAGAGGTGGTATCAGTGCCGGAATTGCTGCTACATCTAGCTAAGGTACTTACTTTAATATCAGTTGAATCTGGAGCGTTGGCATTGATCCAAACCTCTAGAATCTCTTTTTTGCAATCACTTAATGGAGGGTATCCATCGCTCGCCTTAGGCATTCGGTTTTTTAAAACAGAATCTAAAATTTCATTTTTATGTTGCTGAACTAAACTTAAGCTTTCTAAATTAGGTTTTTTATTGTTAAGATGGCAATCCATACAATTTGATAAAACTCGAGTTTTAATTAGTTCCCAGTTAATGGTAGCTGAAGTGTCAATGACTTCCAATTTATTTTGATTTTTTGCAAGGGCATTTGGATCTTTAATCACGGTGTAATTGCAACCTATAATAATGAAATTTAAAAATAAAATAATAATAGTTTTCGATAAATTAAAAGTAGAATTAAATTTTTTTTTCATAATTTCTTTCTTCTTACAAATATTACATATAATAGTGGAATAAGAGCCAAGCATAATCACCCTCCTGTTTTGTCCAAGCTCCACTCAATTCAATATGAGGTCTTGGATAGTATTGAAATCCCAACCCTGCTCTTGTTGATTTGTTAGGAGTAAGAGTCTCAGAGAGTAAAAGTAAATCTAAACCTTTAGTTATTGTATAACCAAGTTTATTATATGATACGGTAGTATTTTTTTCAGTTTGTTTTATCCAATCAAATTCATTCACCCAAAATAAATTTTGTGTGAACCCAAGAATACTCCAAAAACCCCAAATATTTTTTTGGCTAAAATTATCTTTGCGTGACATATAATTTGCAGCAATTTTATATTTATCTGCAAAAAAATATTGTATTTGTGTTTGGTTAGACTGCTCTTTAAAACCAGCGAGCGATTTTTCTGAATGAGAAATATTCGCAGTTATTTTTTCATCAGTCCATTGTGCTTCTATTGTATTTCTTGAAGATTGCAAGCCAAGATCTAAAAAAGATTTTATAAATGCAATGTGATCCGAGATTGTTAAGCCATATTGTGGTGTAAACTTTCCCGCACGAAATGAGAGTTCTTCTCTTGGTTTGTACATTATATAGTATGTATCGGAATAAGGTTTCCAAATTCTGTTTTCAAAGTTTCCAAATTTTGAAACTGCAGCCCACTGTTCACGAACTAACCCAATTGAAAATGAAGCCTCCATTGGAATAAATCGGCCTTTTTTAATATAAGCATCTTCTTTATGAATTTGGACTGCACGAATATCACCACCAAACTGTATCCATTCAGAGACAGAGCTTGTATCTATTACTCCATTTAAAAATTGAGCTTCTTTTTCGCTTCCCCAGCTGCTGAGGACTTCATTTGATAGGCCTCGCCCATATTGAGTGAGAAGTCCGCCACCACTTGGAGAAACGTGACAGGCTATACAATTATTATATCCATGGCGAACGAGTTCAGGAAAACAAAAAGCTTTATTTATTTTTACAAATATGAAAATTAATAAACCCATTAATATCTTTGATTTCATTTTTTTATCACTTTCATTTTCACTTTTATTTTTATTTAGTGATATCAAAAACTGATTCTACATTAACTTTATCAGCAACTTTAATTCCCATATAAGATGGTATATCGATGTTATAATCACTTAAGTTTAGGGAATAGCTCGCTTTTATAGTAATTTTGTTTTCTTCAGATTGTGGAACCATTGCAAAAGTACCTTCGACAGGTTTAGTTACTCCGTGGAGTGTGAGTTGCCCTTTAAAATTTTTACCATTAATAGGTGATTTAATATTTATTGGATTTGCTTCAGAATCTAAATTTAAATCTTGTATACTTAACTTTGCTGAAGGAAAGTTCTCTGTTTGAAGATAATTTTTTTTCATATGTTCATCGCGAAGTTCAATTCCAGATTGAAGTGTCGATAAATTTACAGTGACTTCGCCAGATAAATAATTATTTGTATCTATTTTAAAAAAACCAGACGGGCCTGACCCTACTCCACTAATACGTAACATTGCTGGTTTGCCAATTGCCGTAAATTGAGTTTTTCCTCCCTCAAGCACACGCAATTGTTGAATTGCTGCTTGGCTATGAAACGTATTTACTGAGATGAGCAAAATAATTATCAAATTGAATTTTAAACTAAATATCAGTCGAGAGTAATTCATAATTTACTTTTCCTTATTTTTAATTTCATTAGTTCTTTATTTGTTTGGGGTGATTTTTCATCACCCCAAATTAGGAGTTGGCTATTAAAAACCTTGTGATAAAACTTGTCCGTTTTCATCCATGTGAATAAAATAAGTTCTGCCGTCATTTAAGTGCGCAGCCATTGCAACGCCGGTTGCTTCCTTTTGAAGATCAACAGCAATAGTTGTTCTTGCAATAACAATGTTGTCTGCAGCTGCTGACAAGTGGTCAACAATTGCTTCTGCACCTAAATCAAGTAGAACTGCCGCATTAGCTCCAGTAAAAACTGGTCCTTGTGGATATTTAGAATTAAACTGAGCTGTAGCAACACCTGCTTTTGCATTTAGATCAAATGGAATTTCAAGACGATTTGGATTTTTTTCGTCTGCAGAAGGAGACTGCATAATCACTTTATACCCAGTTTCATCTTTAGAAACTGTTAAAGTAGAAATATCAGTTAAGTAACTAGCATCAATTTTTCCTTTAGTAACTAAGCCACTTATTTGATAGGATGCTTTTTCTACAACGTGCATTGGTGTTATTTCTTTTGCCATTGCTCCAATTGATAACAATGATACTGCGAACGTTAAAAATATTTTTTTCATAATTCCCCCTTTAGTACTTACCAGTTCATCTGGTAAGGCTTGTATGACACTGTTTATCTCTTTGATTTTTTATGAGGGCAATTTTAATTTATTAAAATAATAAGGAGTTAATTTAGTAATACTAAAATTACGTTCTATTGTGATTTAAATTACAACTTTTTATACACAGTCATTTTATTATAAAAAATAATCCAGTGTGTATATTTTATTTTCAAATTTAATAAACCTAGTTTTTTTGCTTTTTAAAAGTTTACTATTATCAACTAAAAAATAGTTGATAAGGACTATTTTTTAGTTGATAATAAATCAATGGTTGAAGGTCTATTTGGAAATAAAACAGCAGAAAAAGTCTTATTACATATTTTTCACTATGGAGAATCCCATGCTTCAATAATCGCATCGGATTTTAAAATTGCAACTACTCCTGTTAGAAAACAATTAAATCGTTTTGAAACTGCTGGAATTCTAATTTCAAAAGAAGTTGGAAAATCCAGAGTTTACACCTTTAATAAAAAATCTGTATTTACAGGGCTTATTAAGAAAATCATTGAAATTGTGTATGAATCAATACCTCTTGTCGAGAGACAAAAAATATTTCAAGTTCGAAGAAGGCCTAGACGAAAAGGTAAACCTGTAATTTGAAAACTCCAAAGTGGAAAAATTGTACTGAGGTGTGCGTCCGAAGGTTCACCTGATGTCTACAACGAATTGCTTTTGAAAATAAAATCCAGATTGAAATTAGGTAAAAAGTAAATCATAGCATATGATTCTAGTTATATTTGTAGTTATTCACAAATTGAAAAATTAGAAATGTTAGAGACTATATTTTTCCAGTCCATCAAGGAAGTGTCCACTATACAATTCTTTAATCGACTCAATTTTAAAGAATCTTTCCTTTTTTGTTGTGACTCAAAAAATGCATTAATTGCAGCTTCAGGTGAACCATATAATTCAAGAAAACCTGTTTCCCATCCAACATCATTTCTTTCGACTCGCTTCAGACTTCGCTTTTCTAATTGTGATTTAGGAAGATCAAGCAGTACTGTTTTGAAATTCATCCGAGACAAAATTTCATCTATAGGTTTTAATAGTTCCCAATCTATACCTAGAGCATAATAGGAATGATGAAATCGTTCTAAAATAATGGAATCACAATCTTGGTTCAATTTATCTATTACATTTTCTAATCTTTTTATGAAATGTGCCGAGGGAATTTTACCTTCTTGAATTTCTGAAAACAACTCTCCGAGAGTATGTTCTTCTGTAACTATGAGTGAATTTTCAAAGCCTACAGCTTTCTTTAAAAGTTCAATAGCTGTTGTTTTTCCGGTGCCGGCAACACCTTCTATTATTAATCGTTTCATGTTATGAATTTAGCCAAACCATATATTTTTGTCATTACTAGAATAGTATTAGCTACTGTGTTAGATAGGAGGTTGATCTTAAATAAAATTGTAAAACCATAACGAATATAGTTGTAGATTAACAAACAGGAGAATACCAGATATTTAAATTTTAAATTTTAAATTTTAAATTTAAGAAATTTTACTGAGTTTTTTCTTGTTATTAAGAAAGGAATGCTGACTCCAATGACAAGTGCGATTGAAATAAAAGTTACATTCAATCCGTTTTTTAAAGTTTCATTAAATAAATTAGCATCGGACTCATTATTTTTATTATTGAGTAATTTAACAAAGCCAATCATCATTTGATAGGTGAGTACTCCTGGCACCATTGGAATCACAGAAGGAATTGAAAACACAATGTGCGGAGCATGTTTTAAATGAGCCGCTTGAATACTTAAAACTCCAATTAGAGTAGCTCCACCAAGAGCACTAAAAACGGGCCCAATATCAAATTGATCTTGTAGTATTATTTTTGTAATCCCGCCAGTTGCAGCTAATAAAAAAATTGGGACTAAGGTTCTTTGGGGAACGTTAAACAAAATGGCAAATCCAATTGCCCCAAATCCAAACCAAATCATTTTTTCTAATAAATAAATCCATATTGGCATTTTTTTGATCTCTTTTTATAATTTATAAATTGTTACAGTTAAAAGCCAACCTAAGGCCATAGCAAAACAAATCAGCAAACTGTTTAAACCTCTTAGAAATCCATTAAGTAAATTTCCATCTATGAAATCAGAAAAAGAATTTATTAGAGGTATACCTGGAACTAAAAATAAAATCGAAGAAGCAAAAGCATGTTCCATTGTTATTGTCGGCAACAGTTTAAGAAAAAAACCAGATATTAAAGTAGATGAAAATGACGCCGCAAAAATTGAGAGATAAAAATTAAATTTTGCTAGAGTCATTTTTTGCCGTACGAAAATTCCAGTTAAAGTTGCAATAAAAGTAATTGCCATTGCTTTAAAATCACCACCAAATAATCGGCAGAAAGATGCTCCAGATAATGATACAAATAAAATAGTAATCCAGTTTGGATATGTTGAAATTGCTTTTAATCTTTCTACTTCTTCTTTTATTTTTTCAAAAGGCCAGTTCTCTTCAACGATAGCCCAACTCATTCTGCTAATACCAGATAAAATTTTAAAATTTACAGAATGAGGAGAGCATCTTTTAAGATGACTATAAACCTGTTTATGATTTTGGCTCATTGTCAACATTAAGGCTTGGTGAGTAATGAGTAATTCTGATTGAAAACCAAAAGCCTCTGAAACTCGATTTACATTTAAGCGAATCCGCTGAGTATTAGCCCCTGACATCATTAAAAGAGTGCCAATCTCTAGTAATAAGACTCCGATTTCTGATTGAATATCTTGTAACTGATTTGAGGCTGTGGGTGATGGATTGGTCATTACTTCATTTTCAGAAGAATTAAAATTCTATGCAATAAGCATATTGGACGTCTAGACTTTAGTATTACTTACTTATCAAACAGGAAAAAATTGCTTATGTTTATGTCTGATATAATCGCGAAGCGATCAGACTTTATCATGAGCAGTTATTATGAAAATACAAACTTTAGTTTGGATTTTCATAATTCGGGGTGATTAAAAATCACCCCCAACAAACAGGAAAATAACTGCTCGTGATAATGTCTGATATAATCGCGAAGCGATCAGACTTTATCATGAGCAGTTATTAAGAATTTAGGTTATGATTTTCAACTTTAGTTTGTTGATCAGTCAATGAATGTAATTTATCTTTGGTGCGTATAATATGTTTAAAAACACATAATACGCACCTTGACTGTAGGAATGTGGTGCGTATAATATGTTTTTAAACACATAATACGCACCAAGGTTGAAGCAGGAAAAAATGAAATTTTACAAAATATCTCAAAACTCACATTTTGTTGGTCGTCAATATGAACAAGAACGACTTAATCATATCTATTCAACTAGCCAGGAAGCAAAATTACTTATTTTTTATGGTAGACGACGAGTAGGGAAAACTGAACTTATCGAGCAATACTTTAGGAAAAAGAAAATTTGGAAATTTGAAGGTATACAAATTCAAGATGATGATCGCAGATCAGACAATGAAATAAAACAATTTCAAATACAAATGATTTTCCGCCAGCTAGCTCATTATTTAAATAATAAAGTATTAGAAAAAATTAGGGCAGAATCATGGACTGAGTTTTTCGAACAAATTGATATGATAGCACGAAAAAAAGAAATTGTTCTTTATTTCGAAGAAGTTCAGTGGATGACAAATTATAAGAATGATTTTTTTGCAGAACTAAAACCATTTTGGGATTCTCATTGGCGTAAAAACAAGGGATTAACCATTGTATTTTGTGGTTCTTCTACTTCATTTTTCGTTGAAAACCTTCTTTTTGATCAAGCTCTATATTCAAGAGACCAAGAGGAATTCCATGTGCGAGAACTCAATCTATCAGAGTGTGCAGAGTTTTTAAAAAGCAAAGGGAAAAAGGAAGTTCTTCAAGCTTATCTTATATTGGGGGGTATTCCAGCTTATTTAAAAAGAATATCAAATAAAGGAACAGTGCTATTAAATATTTGTGCTAATAGTTTCACTAAAGATTCCTTTTATTCAAAAGAGTATGATAAGATATTTGTGAGCCGAATGAGTAGCTACAAATATTATAAAAAGATTTTAGAATTTTTATCTCAAAATAAAGTTGCAACGGCTTTCGAAATATATAAATCAGTTACTAAAGTTAAAAGTAAAAAAATTAGTGGTAAATTTGTTGAAGTGTTAAAAGATTTAGCGGATTGCGGATTTATAAGATCTTATGCTCCATTAAATAAGAGTAAAGATTCTAAATTACTTTTGTTTCGCATAGCTGATGAATATCTGCATTTTTATTATAAATTTATAAATCCATTAAAAGATAAAATTGATAATGGATTTTATAACAGTAATCCGTTATTAGCTATAAACAGAAACAGTTTTGATAAAGCAATGGGCATTGCTTTTGAAAGATGGTGTCTTAAGAACGCTCAAATAATTGCAAAAATATTACAAATTGATAGACTCAATTATCGATCGGGTTCTTTTTTTAATCGAAAATCTTTTGAAAGCAAAAAAGGGTTTCAAATAGATTTAATGTTTATTGTTGAAGATATCAAACTAATTTTTTGTGAAATTAAATACTATCAGGATCTTGTTGGTAGCAAAGTTATTTCTGAAATGGATCAAAAAATAAACTTTTTTTTGCAAGATAATCCAAAATATAAAAATGCAACAATTGAAAAGATCCTAATTACAACTGAGGGTGTTTCTGAAAAAAATAAAACCCAATTTGATTCTGTGATAACTCTGCAGGATTTATTTTCATAATCACAAATAGTTCTTATTTGTTAGGGGGCTAGACTTAAGTAGTGCTAATTTTAGCGTTCGTAAATGCAAACTTTCACTTCTATTGAGGTGCGTATTATGGGTTTTGAAACATATTATACGCACCTACAAAATAAACACTTCCCAAAACATAAAACATCATTGACGATAATATGCATGATCGAATTTAAAAATGTAGTAAAAAAATTTGGTGAGCGAACAGTTTTAAAAGGTCTCACATTCAAAATTAATCCTGGTGAAATTTTATTTGTCTTAGGTACCTCAGGTACAGGTAAGTCTGTTTTGTTAAAAAACATTGTGGGCTTATTAAAACCAGATGGAGGCGAGATTTGGGTGGATGGACAAGAAGTATCAAAATTTTCGGAAATTGAATATTTCCCTGTGCGAAAAAAATGCGGAATGGTCTTCCAACATCCAGCATTGTTTGATTCGTTATCAATATATGAAAACGTTGCTTTTGGTTTACGAAAACATTTTAAATTAAGTGAAGAGGAAATTAAAACTAAAGTTATAAAGGCATTGCAATTAGTAAACTTAAGTGGAATTGAAGCCAAGTTTCCGGCACAGATTTCATATGGCATGCAGAAGCGAGTGAGTTTAGCACGAACCGTAGCTATTGATCCTAAAATTTTACTGTTTGATGAACCTACAACGGGACTAGATCCTGTTACCACTCAAGCAGTAAATAAATTAATTAAAGATTTATCGCATGAACTACATACTACCTCGGTTGTAGTCAGTCATGATATGCAGTGTGCTTTATCCATTGCAGATCGGATCATTGTTTTAGATAAAGGCGAAATAGTTGATCAAGGAACTCCAGCTGAATTACTAAATTCAACTCAACCACTGGTTCAAGATTTTTTAGCGGAGGTAAAAGAAAATGTTCAAGTTACTTACTGAAATTCTGACTGATATAGGTGGTATGATTTTATTTATTAAAGAACTGATTTGGACTAGTTATCATTTTCCAACTCGTCTTCATGATATTTTTGAGCAAACAGTAAAGGTAAGTATCCAAAGTTTGCCTACTACTGCACTCGCTGGTTTCTTCGTGGGTGCAATTATGACAGTTCAATTTGCAATGCAAATGAATGAGTTTGGAGCCCTGGCATATCTAGGTGGTCTCTCCACCAGTGGCACAATTCGTGAAGTTGGGCCGTTGTTGATTGCATTTTTATTAAGTGGAAAAATTGGAGCCTACACATCTGCCGAATTAGGTACTATGAAAGTCACCGAGCAAATAGATGCCATTCGATGTTTAGGAGCAAATCCTATTCAAGAAATTATTGTGCCTAGATTTATAGGGATTATTATTTCTAGTTTTTTGCTTTTGGGGGTTGGATTACTAATGTCGATTATAGGAGGATTATTGCTTGCTGTAGTGTTTGCGGGAGTAACTCCTGAGCGATATCTTTTACATATTCCAACCATCGTAACATTGCCGTCAATATTGAGTGGAACTCTGAAGTCATTTGTTTTTGCAGTTATTCTAGCAACAATTTGTACTTATAAAGGATTCATGACCTCAGGCGGAGCAAAAGGTATTGGTAAAAGTGTTGTGCAAACTGCAGTTTCAACAATGATTGGCATTGTGGTAGCGGACTGGATTACTTCACAAATAGGTTCTTCTTTTTTAAACTTTTGGCTAGAACTGTAGATTTGGATGGATCAAGATTTTTTAAATTTTCTTTATTTTCTTAATTTTCTGTACTACACTAAAAGGACTATACTAAAAGCGTAGTTCTTTTAGTGTAGTACAGAAAGGCTAATTAAAGATGAAGCAATTTTATTATAATGTTTTGGTAGATAAAGAAGATTTGGCAGACCGTAAAGAGG
>SXGU01573428.1_pt1 | contig 14263 bp, 9 predicted proteins | sample 3174531 | NCBI WGS metagenome assembly SXGU01 (sample SAMN11356863, study PRJNA531348) | freshwater metagenome | isolation source: freshwater sample F1-140 | place: China: Fuxian Lake, Yuxi | collected 2017-12-25
CCCTTGAACCTTTCGTTGACAGGTCAACTTTCACTCGAGAATAGCGGGTTGATATTCTCCCTTGATTCTCAAATTCGTCCTGTTGGATTGACACGATTTTTCGTGCCATGGGCTTCCGAAGCCTTCGAGCATCAAAAGACCAATTCGATGGTGGCCCGGAGCGACGTCAAAGGTAACTGGCTGAATGGACGTCGGGTGTTTTTCGGAGAAGCAGGATGCGCTACTTGTCACACGCTCCGAGGGGAGGGCACGGCTTTTGGTCCGGATTTATCCAACCTAATACATCGGGACCGCGAATCCGTCCTGCAAGACATCGTTAAACCCTCCGCCACGATCAATCCAGACCAGAGCGGCAGCCGTGTTCGGTTCAAGGATGGAACCGAGCTTAACGGGTTGATCACGAGTTTGACTCCCGACCACATCACCCTCCAGCTTCCTGCGGGTGTGGAAAACCGTCGTGAACGCCGAGAAGTAGCTGGCATCGAGCCTTTGCAAGGCTCGTTGATGCCCGAGGGCCTGGGTGACGTTCTCAACGCGAATCAGTTAGAAGACTTACTCACATTCCTCCTGATAAATCCTTTGGAACCCGCCGTGATCACTCGACTCGACCCCGGTCTTCCACCTGCCCGGAATCGCGAGGAAGTGGCGAGTTTTATTCGCCCAGAGGTCATACCTCGAAGCAGCCTCAAACCCCTCCATGTCCTGCTCTGTATCGACAACCAAGATCACGGTGTCGATGAGCATGATTATCCCGTTTGGCAGAAGCGGTGGTCCACGCTGCTTTCTTTGGCTGATAAGGTGACCGTGTCCACGGCTCAAGGGTTTCCTTCGCGCGAACAGCTCACTCGTGCGGATGTAACCGTGTTTTATTCGCGGAATTCAGGCTGGAATCCCCAGTCGGCGTCCCTGCTGGATGAGTATCAAAAAAGAGGAGGTGGACTAGTTTATCTCCACTGGGCAATGGAAGGTGGAAAGGATGCCGAAGGATTCGCGACGAGAATAGGTCTCTCTACTGGAGGCTCCAAATACCGGCACGGAGAGATTGAACTCAACTTCACGCAACCCTCTCACCCGATAACGCAGGGCTTCACCCGTTTGTTAATGACGGATGAAACTTACTGGGCCCTTCATGGAGACCCTAAGCTTATTTCACCATTGGCAACCGCCCCAGAAGAAGGTTCAGCCCGCATCCAACTCTGGACATTTGAGCTGAAAAAAAGCCGGGTATTTGGTTCCATTCCGGGTCATTACACTTGGACATTTGACGATCCGCTTTACCGAATCATTGTGCTGCGCGGGATCGCTTGGGCAGCCCATGAGAAGGACGTGAACCGGCTCACGGAACTCGCTCTCATTGGGGCACGTTTCACTCCTTGATCTCATGTCACACCAGCGAGTTGACACATTTTCTCAGATTCAGCGAAGCTCATTTACACCATGAAGGTTCTGCTCTGGACCAATATTCCATTCTCTCTTGCGCATGGGGGTGTTCAAACCCATATGGACAACCTCTTCAAGCACCTTCCATCCTTCGGCGTCGAGACCGAGCCGTTGCGATGGTGGGATCAAACACAGACGGGGGACATTCTCCATACGATCACGCGGCCAGAAACGGCGGTGGTTCGATTGGCACATGAAAAAGGCATGAAAGTCGTCATGAGCGACATTCTAGACGCCACCGCCTCTCGTTCGAATTTCCGATTGTTGTTACAAAAAACTACCATCCGGTTGGCGAAACGGTTGGCCGGAGGGTTGACGGCAAAATTAAATTGGGAAGTGTATCAAGAAGTGGATGAGATTGTTTTCGTTCTGCCAAGGGAACAGCAAGTGGCTCAATACCTTTTTGATGCTACTCCTTCACGATGCTCTGTGATCAACCATGCGGTGGAACCCGAGGCGCTCGAACAACTGGCACTGCCTGAACCTCAGGGCGACCACCTAATCTCAGTCGCCACAATCGCGCCTCGAAAAAATACGCTGGTCCTTGCTCGTGCCGCACACCTCGCGAAAGTGCCGATTGTTTTCCTAGGCAAACCTTTCAGCGAGGATGACTCGTATTTCGCGGAGTTTAAAAAACTCGTGGACGGCAACTATGTCCGCTATCCGGGGTTCGTCTCACGCGAGGAGAAATACCGACTCCTAAGAGCCGCAAAAGGGTTTTGTCTTCTCAGCTTTGGCGAAACGGGATGTATCGCGATCCATGAAGCGTCCGCGGCAGGCCTCCCTCTGTTTTTATCCGACCTCGCATGGGCACGTCACGGTTACACCGCTGCGAAAACTGGCATCACATTTGTCACACCCACACAACCTGAGGTGGTCGCCGATCAACTGACCAATTTCTACAATCAATCGAGGAGATTGCCGCATCATATTTTCCCAGTCCAATCGTGGCGCGATGTGGCTGAGCAATATGTTCAAGTTTATCGGCGAGTCTTGGCTCAAGATAGAGTCGCATGAAAATTGCCTTCCTCGTTCCTGACAACCGCGACGAGTTTGGACAATATGACATTCCGGAACCCTTCTTCGGTCCCGCACCTTCCGCGTTGCTTGAAGGATTCGTCAACCTCCCGGGATGTGAACTCCACATCGTTGTGTGTTGCAAACGGGCGATGACAGCTCCTTCACAACTCGCACCCAACATCTTCTATCACCAATTGGTCGTTCCTAAAATGGGGTGGATGCGCTCGCTTTACGATGGTTGCTCACGTGCGATTCGAAGTAAGCTCAGAACCTTGCAACCCGACGTTGTTCACGGCCAAGGCACCGAGCGTTACTGCGCTATTTCCGCTCTACGATCCGGATTCCCTAATCTGATTACGATCCATGGCAATATGCGGCGAATCGCAAAAATACAAGGTGCTTCGCCGCTAAGTTTTGCATGGCTCACAGCTCGTCTCGAACGATTTGTTATCCCACGCACCGATGGGGTTTTGTGTATTACCTCGTACACTCAAAAGTCTGTCGAAGCTCTCGCACGAAGGACTTGGGTGGTTCCCAACGCTGTGGATTCGGGGAGTTTCGCCGTTGTCCGTCGTCCCAGTGAACAAGCCGAAATTCTTTGCCTTGCAAACATCACCTCCTACAAGAATCAGATTGCCCTCTTGCGTGCACTGGAGCCGCTCACCCAAACTTTTTCGTTCCAACTCCGATTCCTTGGTAGAACGACAGTAGGGGATCCTTATGGGCGTGAATTCGAGGAATTAGTCAAAACCAAGCCTTGGTGTTTCTACGCGGGAAATGCCAGCAAAGCCGAGGTCGAGGCCGCACTTGCCACGGCTCATATTTTGATCCTTCCAACGTTGGAGGATAATTGTCCCATGGTTGTTCTCGAAGCGATGGCCGCTCGATTACCCGTCGTTGCATCTAAAATCGGTGGCATCCCGGACTTAATACAAGACAACATCAACGGCCTGCTTTGCGATCCTGAGTCTGCAGAATCCATGCGCGACTCAGTCGCACGCCTTCTTAGCAACCCTCAGCAGGCAGCGCAATTGGCTCTTCGCGCTCGTTGCGATGCCGAGCAACGATTCGCACCTCGATCGGTCGCTCAGCGTCATTTAGAAGTTTATCAAGAGCTCCTCAACCAAAAGGGTCACTGATCGAACTGTGAGAACAATCGCTGAGTTACTTTAAACTCGGCAGCCAACGATCAAGGAGGTCTCGACAGACCACCACTTTTTCTACGAGATCCAAAGGGACGTAGTAATAGTGATTGGTGGCTTCGAACCCGATCCTCGAATCCCGTGATTGGATGGCGAGCAACCTTTTCGCCAGAGTTATTTCGCTTCGCAGGATTTGTTCGAGTTCAGTCACTAGATTGTGGGTGGCTGCCTGATCCTTCGTCCCAATCACTTGGTTTCTGGCTCGAACGAAGCGTGCTTGATTGGCAACACTTTGAAAATGAATGGCCGCAGCCTCGGCGACATCCATTTCCTTTGCCAGAGGTTTTTGAAAAACAGGATCTAATGTCAATTTGGAAACGGAAGCCTTCAAAACTGACAAGGCGGTCTCGAAACCGGAGGAGACCTTCTCCAACTGGCCGATGAAAACCTCGGGTGGATAGACCGCTCGCCAAGCATCGAGGTGGTCGTAGGGCAAGCCAACCATCGACGCCTGATAGTGGGTCGGTTTTTCCCAAAGGGGGTTGGACGGGCCAGCCTGTAATGGGGCTGAATAGACCAAACCTCCGTGAAAAGGGAATTCACTAAAGGCTGTGCTATAGCTCTTCCATGCAGTGACGACACTTGTTGCCGATGCTTTTCCAAACCGCCGAGTGGCAACCCGTTCCAGTGCTTCATCGGAGGTGATCGTCGGAGAACCAGCGACCTCCGCCACGACCTCGAGGTTGGGTGATGGATATCCTCCCAACGTCCAGCCCAACATCAGGCCATTGACTCCAGCTCCTCGAAGATTGGTCGCGTGGCGGGCTACATTGTCGAGAGCGGGAATGTAGGGCACTGCGGAGAGTTCCCATGTGTTACCTGCTTGTATTTTCGCGAATGTGTTGAGGCCGATCTCGCGTGCGATTTGCCAATGACTAGTTGCCCGTGGGCCGGGACCGACTGTCGAAATGGAATACTCCCCGATTTCGGTTTTCACTCCGCCTCGGTTGATGGGAATTCCCCATTCGCTCACACTCATGAGAGTGGCTTCCTTGGGCAGTTGCCGAATGACGTCGCCAGCCCAAGCAGAACTCCAGCCCCAGTCCCAAGCGATCAAGCGGCCTTTACTCCCCGATGATTGAATCCCTTCCACGATCAGTCGATTCACTTGGGAGATCACCTCTGCGGGCGTCCGTTTAGCACATCGAGGACATGCTGCACCGCTTCCGTGAGACCAACAGTTCGTAAGGTTTTCAGAACCTGTAATCGTGAAGAAACCGGCTAAGTCTGGGACGGCTCTGCAAATGTGAGCGATTGAGTCCTGCAGAAACTTTTGGACACTGGTATCGCTTGTGCAAAGTGCTGCATGATCTCCTTCAACTACTCCTTTCAAATGCGGCCTCGCCTCATAAAACCTCAATGGCATGGATCGTGGTTCGTTCAAATAGAGATAGACCCCGATTCCATGTTTGCGCGCTCTAGTCACGAGGCGACCAAGGTTCTGCAATCGCTCTTGGTGGCGGTGGCTCAGTTGGGGATCCCATGGGAATGGCGCAAGTTTTTGTAAAACCCCTTGAAGCCAGACTCCGTTCACGCCCGATTGAGCGAGTCTTGCTAGGTAGCCATCAGGATAGGGATCCGATTCGGGTTCGAGCAGTGGATCTCCATAAAGTGCGAAGTAGGAATAACAATAGCGAGTGGTTGGATTTCCCAATTTACCTTCGGTTGATGTTGAGGGTGGAGTGGCCGAAAGATCCTTCACGAATTGGAACAACGGTTCAATCTGTGATGGAAGCCCTTTCGGGAATTCCTCCTTAAGCACCCGGTTTATTTTTTGTGTATGCTCTTCCAACGCAGAGCTTGGCTTGGAGTATTTGATGGGTTCGCACTGCGGTTTGAGGTTCCCGAGTTTGACATAAAGAAAATCATCCTCACGCAATACGTAAGCCATTTCTTCAGGTGTCCAGCCGAGCAGCATCAACAATTGGTCGTATGGAAGCAGATGCCAGTTCCTTCGGATGACCGTGATGTAGGATCGTCTTTCCTGATCGCGAGTGATGGGGAGAGGGGTCTTCAAACCCATAGCTTGTCCTAATCGCAGGATGTCACCTCGTTCCGCGCCAACGACCATCGCCATTCGATCAATCGAAACGAGGGTCCAATTACGCCAAACAAATGCCTCCAATCGATCATGAAAATGTGGCGTTGCGACGGGATTGGGAGCACCACCCTTGGGTAGATCTTTTACAGAAAATGAGGAGGACTCAGCAGGACTTTCGACCGCCACCCGTCCTAACACCACTGCAGTCGGAACTAGAGTGGAGGCCTTGACGAAGTTACGGCGACTCAACAGTCTTTTTTGTGGTGTCATCCATTAAGATTAGAAGGGGCCCAGTAACCATGGCGAGGACTAATGTAGGCTGGTAATGAAAGCAGTTCTCTCTTGGACATAGACTTGCGAAGAACCGCTTTCGTGATAGGGATGCGTCATGAAAGATCGAGTATCAGACGCCCCACCGGAATGTTCGGAAGGGATTGGGATCTACGGAGCTAGGGTGCACAACCTTAAAAACCTGTCGTTGACGATCCCTCGTGGGAAATTTGTAGTCATCACTGGGGTGAGCGGATCTGGTAAAAGCACATTGGCATTTGACCTGATTTTTGCTGAAGGCCAGCGGCGGTTTTTGGATGCGATGAATGCCTACGCTCGTCAATTCGTGGAACAACTCGCTCGGCCCGAAGTGGACTTGATTACCGGCCTTCCTCCAACAGTCAGCATCGAACAACGGAATAGTCGGGGTGGAGGAAAGAGCACAGTGGCAACGGTCACTGAGATCCAGCATTTTCTACGGCTCCTTTTTTCGAAACTAGGAATTCAATTCTGCCCGGATTGCCAAGTGGCGGTTGCTGGACAAAGCCGAGATGCTGTATCCGCAAAACTTCTCTTGGAGAGCAAAGAGCGTGGGGACCTTCTGTTGCTTGCCCCGGTGGTGCGGAATCGAAAAGGCTATCATACCGAGGTGGGAACTTGGGCCGCACAACACGGCTACAAAGAGGTGCGGGCCGACGGTAAAATGGTTTCGACAGCAAAGGAACTCCGATTGGATCGTTTCCGCGAGCACGACATCGAAATCGTTACAGGAGTGTTGGAGAGCAAAAGCTCAAGAGTAGAGCAAAAGTCGCCGCAACAACTCATCGATAAAACCTTGGATTTAGGAAGAGGAACCCTTCTGGCTCTAGGAAACGATCGGAAAATCACCGTGCATTCTACGGCTCGCGCCTGTCCTGATTGCGGACGATCCTATCCGTTACTTGATCCAAAGATGTTTAGTTACAACTCCTCACAGGGTTGGTGTTCAAAGTGCCGCGGGTTCGGCGAAACGTTTTACTTGCCGGATGTAGATCGTGGGGCACGAGCCGAAGCGATTGAGGAGTCATGGTTCTCTTGGCAGGAAGGAAAGCGCGAGGTCTGCACCGATTGCGGCGGAGCCCGGTTGAGCCCGCAAGCTCGAGCGGTTCGGCTGCCGTTGCCAGTGAATTCTGCCGGAAAAACATCTCGACCGTCCTCATGGCCGACGATGGATTGGTTCGCCAAATCATCGGTTGCCGAGGCAGAAGTTTTATTCGGTGGCATTGAGTTTCAAGGGCGTGATGCTGAGATCGCGCGCGATATCCTTCCAGAAATTCGCGATCGGCTGAAATTTCTGCGTGAAGTGGGACTTCACTACCTGCAATTGGGCCGAAGTGTGCCAACCCTAAGCGGCGGGGAGGCGCAACGTATCCGGTTGGCAGCACAACTCGGATCAAATCTGAGTGGTGTGCTTTACGTGTTGGATGAACCCACGATCGGACTTCACTCTCGCGATAATCAACATTTGTTACACGCCCTAGCACTTCTGAAGGAAAGAGGGAACTCCTTGATCGTTGTCGAGCACGACGAGGCTACGATGCGCCAAGCAGATCACGTCATCGATCTGGGACCGGGAGCTGGAATTTTTGGTGGCGAAGTGGTCGCATCTGGAACGTTACAAGAGTTGTGCGACAATCCAACGTCGTTAACCGGACGATTGCTGAGTCAGAAGAAACAATTTCCCGCACGAGGATCACGGCGGAAAATTGTCATAAAAAAACGAGGAAAAACGATTCTTCCTACGCTCATATTGCATCGTGCAGTTGCCAACAATCTGAAGAATTTGAAGATCACATTCCCCTTGGAACGATTCATTGCGATCACGGGTGTCAGCGGATCGGGAAAAAGCTCTCTGATCATGGAATGTTTGCTCCCCGCCGTTCAAGAGGCACTCTCGAGAAAGACTGCGAGACGGCGCAATGGCAGTCCCTATGTGACGGGGAGCGAGTCCTTGAAAATGATCCATGCGGTCGATCAATCGCCGATCGGGCGCACGCTGCGTTCGACACCAGCGACCTATGTGGGTTTTTTCGACTTGATCCGTGAGTTATACGCTCAGACACCCGAGGCGCGCCTGCGGGGTTATTCCGCTAGCCGCTTTTCGTTCAACAGTTCCCAAGGTCGCTGCACGGTTTGCGAAGGCACCGGTAATCTGAAGTTGGAGATGAATTTTCTTCCGCCTGCCCTTGTTGTTTGCGAATCCTGCGGTGGGCTGAGGTTCAATTCAGAGACGCTCGATATCGAGTATCGAGGCAAAACTATCGCGCAAGTCATGGATCTGAGTGTGGCTGAGGCAATCGCCTTTTTTGACTCGATTCCTAAGATCAAGCGGGCGTTGGTGGCCCTGCAAGACACGGGCCTTGACTACATCAAACTCGGACAGACCAGCCCTACACTGAGCGGAGGGGAGGCTCAGCGAATGAAGTTAGTCACCCATTTGCTCACTGGGTTGGGGGATACTGTGGATGGAAAGGTTACCGCGTTACGAAAGAATCTTTTTCTTTTGGAGGAACCGACCATCGGCCTTCATTTGTCGGATGTCCGGAAATTGGTTGAGGTGATTCAACGATTGGTGGATGCAGGGCATACGGTCATCGTCATCGAACACAATCTTGATTTGGTCGCCGAAGCAGATTGGGTCATCGATATGGGGCCGGAGGGAGGAGATTCCGGCGGGCAAGTGATGGCACAAGGATCTCCGGAGGAAATCGCTGAATGTGAAGAATCACATACAGCTCGTTTTTTAAAACTACATTTGAAGTCCTGAAGCGAATCCTCACATTGGATTGAGTTCAGAGGGGCAAAAACTCGACGGTGATCTCTGTTTTAATAACGCTTAGGATTGCTACGCTTCGCGGTTGTTGGAATTTAGGTCTACCGGAATATCCCGGATTCAAAAAGAGGCACCCATTCAAATTCTCACGGCACTGTTGATGCGTGTGTCCGAATACCACAATACGCGCCTGTGCCTTTTGGATTTGTTGTTCCAATCCTCGATCGAGATAATTGCGATCAACAATGTGGTGCAGGAGAAATGTTTGACCTCCCAGTATGATTACCTCCGTCTCTCGATAATCAAGGCCAACGTCCGTGTTACCAATCACCGCCGTGGTCGGGGCAATATTCTCTAGGGCGCGGATGATTGTGAAGTTTCCGATATCGCCAGCATGGAGGATATGGCTGACACCCCCGAACAAGCTTGGAATCTTGGGATCCAGAAAACCGTGGGTATCAGAGATCAACCCGATGCGAAGGATTTGGTCAGGGTTCGATGGGTCCTTTGCCACAAGCAGTGGTGGGTTTTACTTGGCTGGTTCCGTAGTGGGTCCAACGTCTGGAACCTCACTTTCAGATTCTTCTTTAACGGGCTCCTCGGACTCCACAGGATCGGAAAACTTCATCGCAACCGAGAACAACCCCGTGAACAGGCCACCGCTCATCAACGTATTCCGAAAGAATTCCCACGTCGCAGGAAATCCCGGACGTCCAACTGTGAGAGCCTGAAACCAACCTCCAAACGTTTTGGCATAAGCAGGATCTGCCAGCCATGAAATGGTGTTTGTGACGATGTAGAATACAAGGGCACCAGCGACTCCTCCTAATGCGAGTATGATCCAAGGCCAGCGTCGGGAGAACTTTGTTCCGAACCAGATTATCGCACTGAAAGTAGCCAGACTTATCAGGCTATAGACATTAATGACCGAGGCTCCGTATTTTAAATTGAGGAGAACATCCGTCAGTCCTAGCGTCAAAAGAGGGAGTATCCAACGGGTGGATCCAGAAAAATAAACCCCTGCGCAAAAAGCGAGGCCGTAGGCTGCGCTAAAATTCGATGGCATCACGCCAGGCCATCGTGTCATGGCAAAAACGACCATGAGAACAACGGGCAGGACAGTTTTCCATTTAACTTTCAACGACTTGGAGAGTATGTCAAAACGGGTTGATGACAAGTCACTGTATAGTCCCGGTTCAAGGGATACGAACCAAGAATGGTAGCCACACCCAAGAGTGCGCGAGGGTCAATGAAAGTTGATCCGCGATTGGATATACTTTTTGAAGACGATGATTTGCTAGTCGTCAACAAACCCGCCGATTTGGTCTGTCACCCCACCAAGGGAGACGAATACTCGAGTTTGATCAGTCGGATCCGCCTTCATCTCGGCAACGAGGCGCCTGCTCATTTAGTGAATCGGATCGATCGTGAGACGACAGGGCTTGTGCTGGTTGCCAAAACCGAGATGTCGAATCGCCAACTGCGCATCTTGTTTCAGGATCGGAGGGTCGAGAAAGAGTATCAAGCTATTGTCCATGGGCATCCAGCAGAGGATCAGGGTCTGATTGACGCCGCACTTGGATCGGATGTAAAAAGCACCGTAACGATTCGAGATTGCGTCAGGCCAGATGGGGCATCCTCTCAGACTGAGTATGTGGTTGAACGAAGATTTGAACGGTCTGAGGGAGCATTTTCGTTGTTACGTGTGCGCCCAGCGACTGGTCGAAAGCATCAAATTCGCATTCATTTAGGGCACATCGGGCATCCCATCGTGGGGGATAAGCTCTACGGATTGGAGGAACGCTTTTACTTGGATTTTATCTACGACCGGTTGACGTCTGAAGATTGGTCCCGACTAATCCTTTCCAATCAAGCATTGCATGCCGAGGTCTTGAAGTTTGTATGGCAAGGTCGTGCCTATAGCTTTAAGGCCGATCCAGATCCTGTGTTCAGTGGCTTTTTAGCAGGAGAGCCCGTAATTCGTACTGCCACCGTGCGACCGATGAAACCTCCGTGCAAACTGCCCCAAGAATAGGCACACGACATTTCCAAATTGCTTGGCACTTCCGTCTCGGACATTAGGATGATCCACACAACCTCCGTGTCGATTAATCACGATGGTTGGTGGCGTTGTATGCGAACATTTTTCATTCTATCACTCCTTAGCCTCAGTGCCTCGGCTTTCTCAACCATCGCCACCCACGCGATTGATCCGCTATGGCCTCAATTTCGTGGCACGGGGAGCCGGGCAACTGCTCTCGGTTCCGGGCCTTTGGTTTTTGGTAAGAACACTAATCAATTGTGGCGGGTAGAAGTCGGGCCCGGCAATTCCTCACCTTGTATCTCAGGAGGGTTCATGTTTCTCACCACCCATCAATCCAACCGGCTCTGGACGGTTTGCCTGAATCGACTGGACGGTAAGGAGATTTGGCGCGTTGCTGCTCCCACCGAAAAGCTAGAACCGACACACTCCCTTGGAAGCCCGGCAACCGCTTCCCCTGCCACCGATGGAGAACGTGTGTATGTTTATTTCGGCTCGTTTGGTCTTCTTGCCTATGATCTAAAAGGTCATGAACTCTGGCGAAAACCAATTCCTCCTCCCGTGGTAGAGTTCGGAGCCTCGGCTTCCCCAATCATTGCAGGCAAGATGTTGGTCCAAGTCTGTGACCAAGATACGGGCTCTTTTGTTTTCGCGCTAAACAAGCTGAATGGAGAAACGATTTGGCGGCGAGAACGGCCTGAGTTTCGTCGCAGTTTTGCGACACCATACGTTTGGACTCATAATGGCACCGAAGAGCTAATCGTCCCTGGTTCCATTTGGCTCAAATCCTATAACTTGAGCGATGGCACTGAGCGTTGGAGTTTCAGTGGAACGTCTAGAGTCGCCTGCAGTTCACCCACAGCCAGCGAGTTTATGCTCTTCTCCGCAAGCTGGAATGTGGGTGGGGACGAGGGTGCTCGAATCACAATGCCCAATTGGGAAGAATACATTAAAGCCCACGATCTCAATCTCGATGGGCGTTTGACCCTCAGCGAAATGGATCCGGGTCCCGTTCGTGAACGGTTCACCCAAGTCGATCTTGATAAGGACGGTTTTGTGACAGCCGGGGAATGGAAAAACATGGCGGAAATGTTTCTGAAAGCAGGAAACGCCCTCGTTGCTTTGAGACCCGATGGCAATGGGGATATCACGAGCACACACCTCGCTTGGAAAAGCACTCGTAGCCTGCCTTATGTGGCCTCACCCATTTATTATTCCAACCAAGTTTACACCGTTAAAAATGGCGGACTCGCCTCAGCTTACAATTCCACAACTGGCAATGCGCTGTTCCAAGATGAACGACTGAACGCTCCCGGGGATTATTTCGCTTCCCCGATCGCCGCAGACGGGAGGATTTACTTCATTTCGGATCGAGGTCGGATCACGGTATTAGCCGCTGAATCAAAAATGAGAATCCTTGGCCAAATAGATTTGCAGGAAACAGTTCACGCAACCCCGTGTATCGTCGAGAACACGATTTATATCCGTGGAGAAACACACCTTTCTGCTTTCAGGGAATATTCCGCACCGAATCTTTGAGCCTACTCCAGTTAGGTTGAACCACGAATCCTCATGAACAGCGGAACGCGATGGGTAATTATTGATACCGAAACCGACGGCTTGATTGCACCCATTCATGTCGTCGAGTTGTGCGGTCAGTTAATGGAGGGCTGGCATCCGGTTGGGGTTCCGTTCCGGATGTTACTAGATCATGATATTCCCATCCCCAGCGGAGCTACTGCTGTCCATGGCTACACGCGCCAATACCTGAAGCAACATGGCCGGAACCCGCGATTCGTTCACTCAGCTTTCAGGGAATACTCCCAAGGTTATCCGTTGGTGGCACATAACCTGAATTTCGACTGGGATCGTTGTCTAGTTCCAGAGTGGGCTAGGTTAGGATTAGCACCCAGCGGGCAACGAGGTTTTTGTACCTTGATGCTGGCTCGTCGATTGGCGTTGAACGCTTCCAGCCACCGTCTTGATGATTTAAAGTCCCACTTTAAATTGAGCAAGTCGAGGAGTCATCAGGCACAAAACGACGTTTTAACCGTGGTGGAGTTATTCCAGACTATTTACAGATCCCGCTTGGAACTTGCTGGATTGCATACGTTCGATTCGATCAAAGCATTTTCAATCCGCACCCCAATTGCTAGATGTGTAGAAATAATTCGAGGTGCCAACGAGACCAATAAACGTGAGCAACGATAGTTCCAACAACCGATCCGAATCCCGTCCTTGTCAATGCGACGTAATCGGATCATCGTGACCAATCAATGAACCACCCCTCGTCTCGTTCCTTGTCGCGCCGTCAAGCGATGCAGACAATCGTAGGTGCGGGAGTTATCTCCCTCGCCCCAAAGTCGTCTTCGAACGCTGCATCAGTGAGTTCACAAACTCGGATTCAACGTGAGAATACTCTGCTTGGCACTAAAGATTGGATGCTGACAAAAACCAGAGTCGATCCAACTTCCCGCTATCGGTGCCCTTGGATCGAAGGGTATTGCTCGCGAACAAGTATTCGGCGGGGAGAGACGATCTCGTTCCACGTCAGCACAAACCCGGTTTCTCGCTTCACAATCGATATATTCCGACTCGGTTATTACGGAGGAACAGGAGGGCGACTGATGAAGGCGATGGGATCCTTCGAGGGGATTACTCAGCCGGATCCGCCGACAGGCACTAAGCGACTCCGCTCATGCGAATGGAAGCCAGCTGCACGGCTTAAAATTCCTCGCGATTGGACCAGTGGAGTGTATGTCGCCAAACTAACCGCAGAGCGTGAAGGGTTACAAAGCTACGCTATTTTTATCGTCCGAGATGATCGGAAAGCAGATTTCTTGTTCCAATGCTCGGATTCGACTTGGCAGGCCTACAATCGGTGGCCTTCGCAATTCTCTCTCTACGACAATGGCAAATCGGAATGGTATTGGGGGGGAAATGTGCTGGTTAGTTTCAACCGACCTTACGGCAAGTATTGCCAAATTATGGATCAACCCCTCTCGGTGGGTTCCGGGGAGTTCTTCCTTTGGGAATTTCCCATGGTTTATTGGCTCGAATCGATCGGACTGGATGTTACTTACATCTCGAATCTCGATACCCACTCGGATCCGCGCGGATTATTGCGTGGTAAAGGGTTTTTGAGCGTTGGCCATGATGAGTATTGGAGTATCGAAATGTTTCGAAACGTTCAGTCCGCGATCAAAGCCGGGGTGAATGTCGGTTTCTTCTCAGGCAATGCAGTTTGTGGACGAATCCTTCTCGACTCAACCCAGCGGACTTTTGAGCGCGTGGGCGTTTATGGCCCTCCGGGAGGAACGCGTGAATTTGAATCGATGAGTTCAATCATGCACGAACGACCCTACGCAAATGAATTAGTCGGTGCCCACAGCACCGGTCCTGTCACTGGCGGGGCCGATTGGATTTGCACCAATCCG
>SXGU01070947.1_pt1 | contig 14258 bp, 13 predicted proteins | sample 3174531 | NCBI WGS metagenome assembly SXGU01 (sample SAMN11356863, study PRJNA531348) | freshwater metagenome | isolation source: freshwater sample F1-140 | place: China: Fuxian Lake, Yuxi | collected 2017-12-25
TCCAGCGCGGTCAGGGTGGGAATCAGATGGAAGGACTGGAAGATATAGCCGATCTTTTGCCGCCGGTACCGGGCCATCTCGCTTTCGGCCAGGGCCGTGATCTCGACTCCGTCCAACAGGATGGAGCCGGAGGTGGGCTTGTCCAGGCCGGCCATCAAGCCCAGCAGCGTGGACTTGCCGCTGCCGGAGGGGCCGACGATGGCGACCATCTGCTTGTCCGGAATCTCCAGAGAAAGATTGTTGAGGATCGTGACCGGATGTCCGCCGGCGCTGAGGCACATGAAGAGGTGTTGAATGACGATCATGTCCGGTCCTTGTCAGGCTGCTGAAAATGTCCCCCGATTTTGTTCTCGGCCGCGCCGGATGGCCCTTTTGAGCAGCCTGAGCTACATTGCTTTAGTTCGTATATGCGCGTTGCGACAAAGGCTATATTATACTGTATGCGTCCTTTCACAAATCACTTTTGCCGATAGCTCAACATACCTTGCTCAGAACTCTCACAATAGCAGCGCTTTATGCGGTTCTTCTCGGTTGCGACCAAACGTCGGAGCCGGTTCCGACATCCGCGCCTCCTTCGCCCATAGCTTCTGGTCCGACGGACGGCATCGGACAACGGCTCGGCACCGACGTCACCAGCCAGCCGGGACGAAGCGGCGCAGAACTGCGAGCCGAGCGTCCGAAGATCGTCGCCTTCGGCGACAGTTTGACGGCCGGGTTCGGGGTATCGCCCGACGAATCCTATCCGACCCAGCTCCAGCGAAAGCTCAATCAAGCCGGATACCGGTACCAGGTTATCAATGCCGGAGTCAGCGGGGATACGACCGCGGGCGGGGTGCGCCGGATCGACTGGGTGTTGAAAAGCCGGCCCCATATCGTGATCGTCGAACTCGGCGCGAATGACGGGCTGCGCGGCCTGGACCTCAAGGAGACCGGATCCAACCTCGAGCAGATTCTCCGTCGGCTCCGGGCTGCCGGTGTAACCGTGGTGTTGGCCGGGATGAAATTACCGCCTAACTACGGCGCCGAGTACGAGGGACGATTTACGGCTCTCTATGGGGACTTGGCGCGACGATACGGCGCAACCTACCTGCCGTTTTTCCTGGAGGGGGTGGCGGCCCATCCGGCGCTCAATCAAGCCGATGGCATCCACCCGACGGGGGAGGGATACCGTCTGGTGGTGGATCATCTGATGCCGGTCCTGGAACCGCTGCTGGAGAAACCCCGGCCGCCCCCTTCATAAGGCAACGTGCCGGGGAGTCGAAAGCACAGTAGAGTGCGCATGGCCGGACGACCGTCCAACCATGCGCACACCGTGTGGAGATTGAAAGAGACCTGAATGAATCAGGACTTCTTCAAGAAGGTATCGTAGACGCCGTAGGCGAGGATCAGGCCGATGATCGTGTAATACAGGCCCGTGACGCCGCTGTAATCGGGCGGATGGTCTCCGGACGGCGCATTGGCCATCGCCAGGGATGCACTCAACAGCACCGACCCGCACGCACTCAGAACGCCTGTCACTCTTCTGTTCATGGGACCCCCTCCTGTGTGACCACCCCTCCCCCAGACGGGAGGCGACAAACGGGGCAAATTCTACAGAATTGTCCCGGGCGGACGCAAGGGGGATATGTCGGGCCTGATTGTGCCCCCCAAAACCGGCCTTCTTACGCGGCAAACATGTACTCCAGCAGTCGCTCCTGATCGTGGCTCCCGATGGCCGTGAACTGCATACTGACCGAGGAGCCCTTCTCCGGCTGCCCCTGGACGCGGACGACCTTGGCCTGCGCCGGCACGACCCCGCTCGGCAACCCGATCCGGAGCGACACCGTATCCCCCACCGCCATGGGACGCTCCGCGACAAATCGCATGCCGCTCCCGGAGATATTCACGGACGTCAGATCGAGCTTGGTCTGGACATGGTCGGTCTCGCGCCAGTAAGCCACCGGCAAGGCCACGTCCACCCTGAAGTAATCACGCCGTTCTACATCGACGCTGTACGTTGCCATCTCCCCCCCTCCCTCATAACTGGCCGCCCGACCATCAACCGTCCCCTCGGTCGAGACAGTACCTATTACTCCCCTTCCTTTGGCTGCATTGTCTTCATCGTCCGATTTCATGAAAACTTTACCGGCCCGCCAGGAAACCGGCAGACCATTCAGCCGAACAGGGTTGGACCCAGAGGGGCCCCCTGTCGAAGGCCGGCGAGAGATTCTTCCAAACCGATTGGAATCTTGTGGAAATCCTCGAATTCTCTGCGTACAATCGCCGCTTTGCGAGCTGAAAGGATTTTATCCATGTCGCAGTGGATCGGTATCTGGTTTCAATGGGTCCATGATTGGGGCTATCCCGGCATCATTCTGCTGATGGCCATGGAGAGCTCGATCTTCCCCATTCCCAGCGAGGTGGTGATCCCGCCGGCCGCCTACTGGGCCGCGCAAGGCCGCTACAGCTTTGCCGGAGTCGTGATCGCCGGGACCCTGGGCAGTTACCTGGGCGCCGCGGCCACGTACTGGGCGGCCCGCTGGTTGGGACGGCCGCTGCTGATTCGCTATGGGAAGTATCTCTTCTGCCCGGAGGATAAACTGCTCCGGGCCGAGCGTTGGCTGGCGCGCTACGAGGCAGGCGGGGTTTTCTTTGCGCGTCTCGTGCCGGTCGTGCGGCACCTGATCGGCATTCCGGCCGGCCTGGTCCGCATGCCGTTCGGCCTCTACAGCGCCATGACGATCGTGGGCGCCGGGCTCTGGTGCTGGGTCCTGGCTTGGTTCGGCGGCGATCTGCTGGGCAGTCAACCGGACCTGGTGCAAAATCCCTCGCAGCTGGTCGGGGTGCTGCAGAAAAAATCGTGGTTGGTGGGAGGGTTTGCGCTCCTGCTCTGCGGCCTCTACGTCCTGGTGATGCGCCTGACCGCCAAGCCAGCCTCCGCCGGCTCGTGACCAAGCCCGTCAATCCAGCCGCAGACTCCGCCAGAGGTACCAGGAGGCGACCGTTTCGTAGGGGTGCCAGGGGCGGCCGATTCTTCGGATCGTCCTGGCGGCCGGCAAGGTCTTGAAGCCGTACCACCGCTGGACCGCCTTTCTGATTCCCAAATCATCCACGGGCAGCACGTCCGGTCGGTTCAACGAGAACATTAGAAACATCTCGGCGGTCCACCGGCCGATGCCGTGAATGGACGTGAGCGCACCGATGATCTCCTCGTTGGACTGTCGGCTCAGTCCTCCGGTTCGAATCCGTCCGTCCAGAAACCCCTTCGCCAAGTCCTTGAGATAGGCCGCCTTCTGCACGGACAGGCCAGCGGCGCGCAGCCGTGCCATCGACGTGCGGGCCACGGCCCTGGGCGTCGGCCTGCGGCGCGGGTAGAGGGAGGCGAACCGCGCGAAGATGACCTCGGCCACCCGGGTGGAGAGTTGCTGGGAGATGATGGAGTCGCAGAGCGTCTCAAAGTAGGCGCGGCGCGGCCTGAGCGTGCAGGGGCCGACGCGGGCGATGATCCGGTCAAGGCTCCGATCGGCCCGGCTCAGATGCCGCACAGCCGCCCGGTGCCGATCGGCACGGCCGACGACGCGATGCCGAGACGCTCGGGGGTTCAGCAGCGCCACGGCCTATCCGCCTGATCGGGTTTGAAAGGAACGGGGATTACAGGCGGGAATGCGTGCCGTCGCAGAACGGCGGCTTCTTCGTGTGCTTGCATCCGCAGAAGGCGACCCGCTTCTTCTCGGTGAATTCCACTTCCATCGGCGTGAACGACGTGCCCGTGTGGGAGCCGTCGCAAAAGGGTTGGTTCTTCGAACGGCCGCACCGGCACCAGTAGACCTTGCCCGGGCCCACTTCCACGACATACGGAGTCCGTTGCGCGATCACGACTTCATCGGCCATGTTCTTCTCCTTAACAATGCGCGTGAGGTGCGAACGGACGCATTGTACTCGATAGTGGAAAGAGAAGGGAACGGCAAATTTACCGGCAGCGCTTCGGCGCCCCCTGCGCCCCGATCGGCGTGAGCCACAGATAATCGGCCACGGATTCCCGCATCAGACCGCGCAGTTCTTCCGCGCGGCCCGGCTCGAAGGACGTCAGGTAGATCGTGGCCTGCTTGACTGAGCCCGAGCGCCGCCTGAGGACCCGGTTGGGCACCGGCAACTGATACTGGATATGCCCGCCTCCGGTGTAGCTGACGATCGGACCGGGCTTCGAGTTTGCCTCCGAAACGACGCCTGTGTGCTCCCGGCGCAAGGCTCCCGCGATGACTTTGGCCATCCCCTCGTCGCGAAACATGGAGGCTTCATACATTCGTTGGTAGGCCTCATCGGACAGGCCGCCATGACATTGCCGCAGCGGTTTCACGATCATGCCGCGATAGGCCGGCTCATCCACGAGCGTTTCGTCCTTCATCCCCCAGCGTTCCATCTCCGGATCGGCCAGGGCCTGCGCCAGCCCCTGTTTGGCCACCAGCCGCACCAGTTGCTTGGGCGGGTTCAGCGCCAGCACCGGGAGTCCTTGCGCGCGGGCAAGGGCCACCAGCGGTTCATAGTCCCCGAAGGAACCGCCCCAGCTCTGCTCCCAATGTGACTCCTTGAGGAACGAGTCCCGTGTCCATTCCTTGTCGGCTAGGTACCGGTCCAGTGCCGCCTGCCCGTCCCACCCGAACATCTCCAGCGCCAGGATCGGATGCAGCCCTTGAAGCAAGAGCGCCCGGAGAATCTGGCGCGCAGCCTCGACATGCCATTGGTTATGGTGCTCCTCGCCGAGATAGATGACGTCGAGCGGGCCCAACGCCCTGAGCAGTTCCTCAAAAGACAGGACCAAGCCGGTCTTGACCTCCCAGATCTGCCACTCCTGAAAGACCGGAGCCGCAACCGCATCAGTTGAAGGGCCGGCGGAAAGGGCGATCGGGCAGACGAGTGCAACGACGAGGACCGGCGCAACAAGGAACATCCATCTCATCATGGTCAGCTGCTTACCACAGCAAGCCACCAACAGCAAGCCACGGCCTTGACGGACCGGAAGGGCGAGGCTATGCTGCCTGTCGGCTCTCCCCGCAGCAGCAACGTTAAAGGTTATTCCCTGCCCGATGACACTCGATCCGCAGCTTGACGCCGCTCTACTCACCGAGTTCAAAGCGCAGCTCACCCGGTCGCGGGTCGAACGACCCGAGGCCTGGGACTCTTCCAGTCGCCTGGTCGGGCAAGCCCATCTGCGCGCCACCTTGCCCAGGCTGGTCTCCGCCATCCAGGCCTCCTCCTTCCCTCCATCCTTGCGCGAGGCGCTGCTGGCGGGATTGCAGAGCGGATCGGTCGAGCGGGTGCAGGACCTCTCTGCCGACCGGCTCAAACATCTGACCGGGCTGCCCGCCACCAAGGCGGTGCGGGCCCTCTGTGTGTTGTTCAAGATCGCCGACTCGTCATCGGCCGCTATGTCAGTCGTTTCGATGACCGAGCAGGAGATCGAGGCCTTCGTCCGCGCCAACCGCAACCCCTTCGACCTGCTGTTCCAAGCCAAGACGCCGTCGCTGCTGGACCTGGGGGCCGGCGACCTGACCTTCGCCGACGAAGTCGCGGCCCGTTGTCTCCCGCCGCTTCAGTCGCAGGGCAAACCGCTGGTGCTGCACTGCCTGGACCGGATCGATCCCCATTCGAAACTGGCCGGGCCGCTACAAGCCAATCCGGAGAGGCTGGCCCGGCTGCGCGCCCATGCACCGAGTACGCTCGACTTTCGTTACTGGGGCAACCAGGACTGCTTCGATCTGCGCCAACTCAAAAAGCTCCTGCCTCGCTATACGATCGTCACCTGCAATGCCCCACCGACACCGACGGTGGCCTATGAACCTTCGCGTCTGTCTGCCTCGGTCATCGAGGCCCACCTCCAAAAGACGAAGGGACGCTTTCGAAAAGTCCGCGTCCAAGGCGAAGAAGCTCTGGAGGTGCTCGACGGGGACAAGGCCTTGTTGTTTCCGCCCTGGAAATTCGACATCAAGGGGCCGCTGGCCTTGCTGGAAGTCATGGCCGGCAAGGGCCATCTCTGTGTCCTGGGGGCAGTGGACAATGAGGTGTTTTGGGAAATCCTGGCACAACTTCCGTCGGATGCCCGGTACCGGCCGGCGGACGTGATCTTCACCCAGACCACTGTGCGGGACCTGTTCGGCTCCCTCCATGAGCAGCTTTCGGCCTTACCGGTCGGCCAATCCCTGGACTTGGGCAGCCTGACAAATCTACGGCGGGACTTCCCCCGTAGAGTGGATCAGCGCGGCGGATCGCAAGCCCCTTACCGCTTCCGGCATGTCGAGATTCGCCGGGGCGCGACCTTCGAAGGGTTGCCGGCGGGGCGCACCGCCCGGCTCTTCAAGGACATGAAAGACGAAGCGCCGCCTTGGATGCTGCTGCTGGTGCCGGAACAGTGATCTTCGACCAGCATGCAAGTATTGCAAACACAGAAATAGCCTGGATTTTGGCGAAATTTATTCAGGTTTTAATGTGATATGATGAAGCCTGCTCTCAGACATTTGAACATCAGAATACTCTTGAAGTTATTGCCTACAGGAGTATATTAAACCGCACCTTAGAGGTGCGATCTGTCAAGACGAACGGCAAGAGAAACGGAACTTTCCTACAAATTCCGTTTCAAGATTCTTGATTTACTAGGGGCAATCTCAACCCAATTTATCGCCTGGGGAGGATTCTGTTTCATTGCTTATCAATTGTTCGGAACTTTGAGCACATATGCAGGAAAATATACTTTTGCCGATATAGGAATTAGCCTTCTTGGTGATTTCAGGGTCAGTGAAGCGCTTATCTATATCTTGGGAGTGGGCGGTATTATTTATGGATATGGAGAACGACGCTTGCGCTTAAAAGCCATAGAGCGACTTGCCAATCGGCAGATTGAATTAGAGAAGCGTATTGACCCTGGACGAAGTTCTAGTGGGCTAACCCCACAAGGAACTACACGACCGGAGGATATACCATGACATCTTTAGAACACCTTACAGCAGCATTGCAGCTATTCTTGGCCTTAGCAACGATTGGTATTCTTTGGTTCCGCTGGCGGACCTATAGGATAGACGCACTACGTCAAAAGCTATTCGCTCTGCGAGATGAGCTTTTTGATTATGCGAACGAGGGAGCAATTCCATTCGACGACAAGGCTTATTTGTTTTTAAGACATAAGCTAAACGGAATGATCAGATTTGCTCACCAAGTTTCATTTGCTCGTTTAGTCATGAGTTTACTTTTCTTCTTTTCATCACGGCCCGACTTTGTTCAAAAACAACATAGGGTATGGCTAGACGCACTCGACCATGTCAGCCCTGATGCACGCAAAAAGCTTCTCGCAACCGACGAACAAATGTCCGTGATCATCGTTCAGCACATGGTTACAGGTTCGCCCATTTTGATTCTGTTTGTGGGAATATTTGTGCCTTTGGCTGTTTTCTCAGTAGCTGCGATGCATCTATGGGGAGCCGTTTCCAGGAATATTCCGGGGCTTGACTTGTTAGAAGCTCAAGCCTTCCAAAATGAGGCTGCTTAAATAAATTTGAAGCCTCGCCTAAACCGCTTGTATTTTCATGACTCCTTAGACGCTGAAGATCGCCCGATAAGTTTTTCACACACCCCGCCTCATGTTGCCAGATCATCCAAGGTTCTCTGATAGAAAACCTTCTTTTATGGATACCAGCAAGACCATCCGCTCGCTCCAGGCCAATATCGAACAAGTCATCCGAGGCAAGCCTCTGGTGGTGGAACGGGCGGTCATCTGTCTGCTGGCCCGCGGCCATCTGTTGATTGAAGACGTGCCGGGCGTCGGCAAGACCACCCTGGCCCACAGTCTGGCCCGTTCGCTGGACTGCTCGTTCAAACGCATCCAGTTCACCAGCGATTTGCTGCCCTCCGATATCCTGGGCGTCTCCATCTTCCACCAGCCGTCGCAACGTTTCGAGTTCAAGCCGGGACCGATCTTCGCCCATATCGTGCTGGCGGACGAAATCAACCGCACCACCCCCAAGACCCAAAGCAGTCTGTTGGAGGCGATGAACGACGGACAGGTCACCGTGGACGGTCAGACCCATCCCCTGCCCCAGCCCTTCATGGTCATCGCCACCCAGAATCCCATGGAGCACCACGGCACCTTTCCCCTGCCCGAATCGCAATTGGACCGGTTCCTGATGCGGATTCAAATCGGCTATCCGGACGTGGCGGAGGAAAAAAAGATCCTGGATCGGCAACAGGCCAGGCATCCGGCCGAGGAACTGTCGGCCGTCCTCTCCGCCGACGACGTGCTGGATCTGCAACAACAGGTGGAGAAAGTCCGCATGGACGAGAGCCTGGCTGATTACCTGTTGGCCATCGTTGCCGCCACGCGCCGGAGTGCGTTCCTCGGCCTGGGCATCAGCACCCGCGGCGCCATGGCCTTGCACAAGGCGGCCAAGGCGCGCGCCCTCTTCAAGGACCGGGACTACTGCCTGCCCGACGACATCAAGGACCTGGCCCCGGCGGTGCTGTCGCACCGGGTGATGCTGAGCGCCGGCCAGAGCGCGGGACGGGCGGGCGGCCACCGTTTCGAAGAAGCCGAGCGGGTCATCCGCGAGATTGTGGAGTCCGTGCCGGTGCCGCTCTGAAATAGCCGTCAGCTATCAGCCATCAGCCGTCAGCACAGAACACAAGAGGCTGATCCTGCTGAAAGCTGATAGCTGAAGGCTGATAGCTTCGATGCGCTTCGAAAAAATCCGCGAGTTCTTCCGCTGGTTCTATCGTTACCGGTCCATCCGCCTGACGCCGGACGGCACCCGGTTCGTAATCCTGACGCTTGCCATCGGGGTCGCGGCCATCAACACCGGGAACAACCTGCTCTATCTCCTGCTGGCGATGATGCTGAGCCTCATCGTCATGTCGGGCATCCTGTCGGAGCAATGCCTGCGACAGTTGGAGATCAAACGCCTCCTGCCCCGGGAGGCCTTCGCCAACCGACCGACCGCCGGCGGGTTCTCGATCGCGAACCGGAAGCCGCGTCTGCCGACCTTCTCATTGCGCGTGATGGATGTGTTCGGCTCGACCGCCATCGACCGGGGCGTCCATCTGCTCCACCTGCCGCCGCAAGCCGTGACCGTCCAGTCCTATCCGCTCCTCATCCCCAAGCGGGGCCGCTACCGTCTCGACGGGCTCAAACTGCTCACGCGCTTTCCCTTCGGACTCTTTTTGAAAGCCGCGAATCTCCCCTTGGAGGACGAGCTGGTGGTGTACCCGGAGATCAGGCCGCTTCCGGAGAGCCTGGTCCACGACCTGACGGCGCTGGGGCATGAACAGGCCATCTCTCGCCGCGGGCCCGGCGTGACCCTGTACAACCTGCGGAGCTACCAGGCCGGCGACGAGTCGCGCGCCATCCATTGGAAAACCTCGGCCCGCCAGGCCAGGCTGATGGTCAAGGAGACGGAAGCGGAAGATCAGCGGCAGGTCACGCTGGCCCTCCCCACCGCCATGCCGGAAACGGATGACGCGACATTCGAACAGGCTGTGTCGTTGACGGCATCGCTCGCCGCCTTTTTTCACGAGCAGGGCTATGCGATCGGCCTGATCCTCGGAGCGACCGTCATCCCGCACGATTCCGGGCAGACACACCTACACCGGCTGTTTCACGCCCTGGCCCTCTGCCGGCCGGACCAGGCCTCGCCCTCCACCGCCTTGCCGGACCCCTGGCTGACGTTGGGCGAGCGGACCGGGCAAGGGGACCTGACCCTGCTGGTGCTGCCCTGGAAGGATCCCCGGTTAGCTCACGTACAGACACAGGTGAGCCGGGTCGTGACGGTTTCCGAGGCATCATGAAACCAGACCAAGCCCTGCACCTGAGCTCCACCGTTCTGGCCGCCTCCGGCTTCACCGCGCTGGCCTTGACCGGCGAACTGCCCCTCGCCCTGCTGGCGATCGGCGCCGCGGCGCTGCTCGCCAGCCTGGCTCACATCGCGCCCTGGAGAAACCCAGGACAGCCGACTCCCGTCGAGGCCCTGTTCCGCCTGTCGCGGCCCACCTGGAACGTCCTGTTGCTCATGGCTTTCGCCGGATTTCTGGCGGACTGGCTGTGGATCTCCATGGATTTGCTGCCGGCCGGGATTCACTTCCTGATCCTCCTGATGATCAGCAAACTGTTGACGTTGCGGGAACGCAAAGACTTTCTCCACCTTTATGCGATCAGCCTGCTCGAACTGCTCTCGGCCGCCGCGCTCACGACGGAACTCTGGTATGCCGCCGTCTTCGCGGTCTTTCTCCTGGCCACCATCTGGACCCTGCTCTTGTACCACCTGCGCAACGAGGCGGAGGATCTGGCCTCCTCGCGGCCTGCTTCGGGAACCGCGGCCGACCTGGTCCATCGGCCGGGGCCGCTCACCAGCCGTTTCTTCTGGACCACCAACGGCATCGCCGCAGGCGCGTTCTGCCTGACGCTGGCGATCTTCTTCCTGACGCCGCGCATCGGGGCCGGGTTCTTCAACAAGAATCGGGTGGAACAGATCCGGACCACCGGCTTCTCCGAGCAGGTGGATCTGGGCGCCATGGGTGCGATCAAGCTGGACCAAACCGTCGTCATGCGGGTGGAGTTTCCCGAACATCAGGAGCCGCTCCCGCCCGCCGAGCGGCTGTATTTCCGCGGCGCCGCCTTCGACGTCTACAACGGCCGGTCCTGGTCCAAGCGTTCGGCCTCTCGGCGCTTGGTCGGACGCGCGCCGGACGGCCTGTTCACCCTGTCCGCCGATGCGAGCCCGCGCGGGAAGCAGACCGGCCTCAGGCAGGACATTCTCATCGAAGCCTTGGACACGACGACACTGTTCGGGGTCTCCTTCGTGCAGTCCATCAAAGGCTCCTTCGATTTCCTCCGGGCCGACGAATTGGGCGCTCTGTCTTTGCCCTACATACCGATGACCCGGTTCCAATACAGCGCCTGGTCGTTCCCCGACCAAGTGCAGGATGAGGAGCGGACCGCCCAGACCGTCTCGTATCCGCAAGAGATCGCCGATCACTATCTCCAGCTCCCCGAGCTCAGCCCCAGGGTGGATGCCTTGGCCCGGCAGGTCACGGCACAGGCGCGCACTTCCTATGAACGGATCGTCGCGGTGGAAGGACATCTGCGCAGCGCCTATCAATACAGCCTGGACGTCGGCACGGCGGCACCCGTGAATCCCGTCGAGGAGTTTCTCTTTGTCCGCAAGACCGGCTACTGCGAGCACTATGCCACGGCCATGGTGATGATGGTGCGCCGGCTGGGCATTCCCGCGCGCCTGGTCACCGGATTCCTGCCCGGCGAGTGGAACGGGTTCGGGCGCTACTACACGATCCGTCAACGCGACGCCCACGCCTGGGTGGAAGTCTATTTCCCCCGCTCCGGCTGGGTGACCTTCGACCCCACGCCCAGCGTGCCCGCCGCGACTTCGAACCAACTGTGGGCCGGCGCGGGCCGGGTCATCGACTCCATCCGCTTGAAGTGGGACCGGTTCATCATCCAGTACAGCCTCCGCGACCAGATCAAAATGGCGCAAGGCATGCGTGAACAGGGCGAGAAGGTGCGGGGGCGGGCCCTGGGCCTCGCTGCAACCGTTCACCGATGGACGGCGAGCCTGCAGGCCCGGATCAAGCAGCTCACGCTCTCGCCGGAGAAGCTGTTGCCGGCCGTGTTGGCAGGTGGGCTGCTCCTCCTGCTCGTCATCGCATGGGGCTGGAACCAACGCCGCCGCCCGTCCGAGTTTCCCACGCTTCGACAAGCCACAGCCGTCCGCCTCTACAGCCGGATGTTGCAGCTCTTGGCAACACGCGGGATCGTCAAGGCACCGGGCGCGACGGCCATCGAATTTGCCGACACGATCGCCGTGGAATGGGCCGACGCCGGCCGCTACGTGACGCCGCTGACCGACCTCTACTGTCGAGTCCGGTTCGGGCAGGCCCCCCTGTCGCCGGAGGAATTGCAGCAGGCGGAAGCGCTGCTGGGTGGATTGCGCAACGCCGGCCCGCAGGGAAATTCTTAAGAGGTGTCTGGATGCTCTTGAACGGCTCTGCTTCGTTCGCTCGACTGGCAGGACTCTTCGTGGTGTTGCTGTTCCTGCCGGCCTGTACCCATTTCAACCAAGGACTGACCGCGTACAAACACGGGGACTTTCAAACGGCCCTCCTGGAGTTTCGCCAGGCGGCCGAGAGCGGCGACGCAGAGGCCCAGCACAATCTGGGACTCATGTACGTCCGGGGCCAAGGGACCGAACAGAACGACATGGAAGCGCGCCATTGGTTTCGCAAAGCAGCGGAACAAGGTACCGCCGCCGCTCAGTACAACCTCGGGCTGATGTGCGCCAACGGACAAGGTGGCCCGAAGGATACAACGGAAGCAGCCCGCTGGTACCGCAACGCGGCGGACCAAGGGGACCCGAAGGCCCAGCTGAATCTTGGGGTTCTGTACGATGAGGGCGACGGGGTCTCGAAGAATCAGACAGAGGCGGTCCACTGGTATCGGAAAGCTGCGGATAAGGGATTGGCCAAGGCCCAATTCAACCTGGCCGTGGCCTACGATAAGGGCGAAGGCATCGCGCAAGACGACAAAGAAGCGGTCCGCTGGTATAAAAAAGCCGCCGAGCAGGGAGACCCCCATGCCCAGTACAACCTGGGCCTGATGTACGACGAGGGGGAAGGCGTGCCGCAGGACGACAAGGAGGCCGTGCGCTGGTACCGGAGGGCCGCGGAGCAGGGCGATCCCCATGCCCAGCACAATCTGGGGTTGATGTATGCCAAAGGCGAGGGGATCGCCCACGACAACGTGTCGGCTTACCTGTGGCTCACGTTAGCTACGTTTGGCGGCTATAAGGACCCACTAGACTCTCAGAAAATGCTCGCCAAGAAACTGAGCGCTCAGCAACTGGCGGACGGCCAGAAGCTCGTCAAGGATTGGCAGGCCAGACTCTTGCCGGCCCCTTCCCACGACGACCATGCCGGAACAAAAGCCGAGGCACAGGGAAAGTCAGCTCCCCGCTGACCCCCTAGTCGCTGGTTCAAGTTTTTAAGAAAAAGCCCGGAAGAAGTGAAGTATGGAGCGGGAAACGGGATTTGAACCGCGCTCCGTCGTCGACTCGGCCCTGGCTCCTGCCTCGTCGCCTCCTACGGAGGGGGCCGGCCCCCTCGTAAGCTCCCCACGAAGGGGGCATACCCCCTTCGAAACCCCCGGTCGCGGGTTCATACCGGAACACTAAAGATGAAAGTGAAGTATGGAGCGGGAAACGGGATTTGAACCCGCGACCCTCGCCTTGGCAAGGCGATGCTCTACCACTGAGCTATTCCCGCTCTCAAAACCTGCAGAAGGGGCCTGATTCTACTCATCGCATGACTCACTGTCAAGCCAACCCAGTCCTAATCTCATCCCGATCCCCATCCTCAGAACCAAATCAGAACCGATCATGTTGCCACTTTGATTGAGCCGGCCCTAAAATTTTCTACCCCAAATCCGCGTAACGTATCACTGCCTTGCTACCAAACAGTATCACCACAAATTAATATCACAAGATATTGATTTAATTAATATTTATTACTTTATAAAATTGAGGCCCCCTATTATGTTACGTTTTATACTCAAATTGGCCCACCTGTCGCAAATGCCACCCCCAGGAATGATATAAATTTGTCAGTTTTATCATTGTCTTATATAATTTTCATGCACAGAGCTCCATGCCTGATTTTGGTTTCATTATTGCTTTTCTTCACAGGCCCATGAGGTCATCATCACTGTGTCCATCGGCCATTTATTGCAGGAAAGCCGGGAAGGTTTCCAGGGCTTTGGTCGGGCGGATGGCGCAAATCCAACGAAGAGGGGAGGTGATCGGGTTCAGTTGTTTTGGTGTTAGGCCTTTTGTGCTGGAAATCCAGCATTCAACTTAGGAGGTGTTTTCGATGTTTTTATCACGGAGACAGTTTTTGAAGGTCTCGGCCGGGACGGTCGCGGCGGTGGCGGTGGCCGACAAGGCCCTCGCCCTGACGGCGCTCCAGCCGGTCATCGAGGTGGGTAACCCCCTCGGCGAGTACCCGGATCGGTCCTGGGAGCGGGTCTACCACGACCAGTATCGGTACGATTCCTCGTTCACCTGGTGCTGCTCCCCCAACGACACGCACGGCTGTCGGGTGCGCGCCTTCGTGCGCAACGGCGTGGTCATGCGCGTGGAGCAGAACTACGATCACCAGACCTATGAAGACCTCTACGGCAACCGCGGGACGTTCGCGCACAACCCGCGCATGTGTTTGAAGGGGTACACGTTCCA
>SXGU01398585.1_pt1 | contig 14256 bp, 13 predicted proteins | sample 3174531 | NCBI WGS metagenome assembly SXGU01 (sample SAMN11356863, study PRJNA531348) | freshwater metagenome | isolation source: freshwater sample F1-140 | place: China: Fuxian Lake, Yuxi | collected 2017-12-25
CGAGCATGGGGAAAAGATGGCGTTGCAAATTGTGGAAGATCGTCGTCAGGTCGAGCATGTCCAAAAATCAGCGCGACTCGTGCCACTTCACATGATCAATTGAAATCTCTCAACAAATCCGAGTTTTGAAAGAGCCTCGATTCATACTGATAACATTTTGCTGTTAGACGGGTGGAACAATGGGGCGGACTATCTTCGAACACCTCTACTTCAATTGCTCAATTCACCACACAAATTGCCTGTCGAACTCATACTCACTGAGCGCCGAAGCAGATGCATCAGTGCCGCCGACAAATTTTGTGGCGCATCCCACGGTTTTCTCCCGTGCATTCACGAGTTGGCGGTAGCGGAGCGCGACTGTGCTGAAAGCCAGTCGCAGCAGTATCGCTGGCTCGTCCTCACACAGCAAACCTCCTGCGGCTGGTGCTGCGCACACAACCGCACTCCTGGCCGATAGCCAAGTTCACGGACAATATCTGGAGGCACCCGGTCTTTCCCAGTATGGGCGAGCTTGCGCTTGCCTCGGGGCTAAACAGCTTCATACTTCGCCGGCTTTTGAAGAAAAACTGAACTATGAATTCGACACCTATTCGTGTGGCCGTGACTGGCGCTGCCGGTCAGATTGGCTATTCCCTGCTGTTCCGAATCGCCTCTGGCGCGATGCTCGGCCCCGACCAACCCGTGATTCTGCACCTGATTGAGATTCCTGATGAGAAGGCCATGAAGGCTCTCAACGGCGTGATCATGGAGCTGGAGGATTGCGCATTCCCATTGCTCAAGGGATGCGTTCCCACGAGCGACCCGAATGAGGGGTTTCGCGGTGTGAACTGGGCTCTGCTTGTAGGCGCCCGTCCGCGTGGCCCCGGCATGGAACGGAAGGATTTGCTGACCGCCAATGGTAAGATTTTCACCGGCCAGGGAAAGGCCATTGCGGCCAATGCCGCCAGCGATGTCCGGGTGCTCGTGGTGGGCAACCCGTGCAACACCAACGCCTACATTGCCATGAACAGCGCGCCAAGCGTTCCGCGCGACCGATTCTTCGCCATGACTGCTCTTGATGAAAACCGGGCCCGCACCCAGCTCGCGAAGAAGGCCGCCGCGCCAGTGGAAGCCGTGACGAACCTTTGCATCTGGGGTAATCACAGCTCCACCATGTATCCCGATTTCTTTAATACGAAAATCCACAATCGTCCCGTCACCGACGTCATCGGCCATCGCGAGTGGCTCGAGAAGGATTTCATCACCACCGTTCAAAAGCGCGGCGCGGCGATCATCGAGGCGCGCGGACTCAGCAGCGCGGCCAGCGCGGCCAATGCAGCCATCGACACGGTCCGACGCCTCACCACTCCCACGCCCGCCGGCGATTGGTTCAGCGTTGCGGTCTGCTCCGACGGCAGCTACGGCATCGAGAAGGGGCTCATGTTCAGCTACCCAATCCGCACGGACGGTAAAAAGTGGGAGATCGTCCAGGGCGTCCCCCTCAACGAATTCAGCCGCGCAAAAATCACGGCCACCGAAAATGAACTCAAGGAGGAGAAATCGCTCGTCAGCGAACTCCTGCCCAAATAATGGCGTATGGTGGATCGATCCATCGCGGCCGGCTCTGGCAAAGCTAAACTTCCGGAGCCGGTCGCGCTCGTACCCTTGGTTGCAATCTCAACAGTCTTCCATGAGCTCAATCTCCACAGCTAAAGATCTCGCAAAGCTCATCGACCATACCTTGCTCCGTGCGGACGCCACCGCGCTCGAGATCGAGAAACTCTGCGAGGAAGCACGACTGCATGGGTTTTTCAGCGTTTGTGTGAACGGATCACACGTTGCGCGGACATGCGCGTTGCTGGAGGAATCGGAGGTGAAGGTTTGCACCGTGGTGGGGTTTCCGCTGGGCGCATCCGATTGCGACGTGAAGCGTTACGAAACCGAAGTGGCGATTGACAACGGAGCCTCCGAAATCGATGTCGTGATCAACATCGGCAGGCTGAAGGATGGTGATGATAAATTCGTCCTTCGCGAACTGCGCGACGTTGTTGAGGCGGCGGATGAACGCCCTGTGAAAATCATCATCGAGACGGCGCTTCTGAGCAACGACGACAAAATTCGCGCCTGCCATCTCATCGCCGACTCCGGTGCCAAATTCGTGAAGACCTCCACCGGCTTCGGTCCGCAAGGAGCGACCGTTGAGGATGTCCGATTGTTGCGCGAAGCCGTCGGCGCTTCGTTTGGAGTCAAAGCTTCCGGCGGGATTCGTGACACGGCGACGGCTCTCGCGATGGTGGCTGCGGGAGCTTCGCGGCTCGGCACCTCTGCAAGTGTGGCAATCGTTCAAGGACTCCCGGCGGCCACCGGACCGGCATCCTATTAGCACTCTTCCACTTCCCGGTTGCCACAACTTTCCTGCGTCGGGAACACTCAGAAGTGAACGCTCAACGGAAGATTCTCACGCCGGAACAATTGACTGTGTGGCGCGATTGGATTCGTCAGGCAGGCCGCTCCCTGGTTGTGACCAACGGCTGTTTCGACCTCCTCCACGCTGGTCATGTGACCTATCTCGAACAGGCGCGCCAGAACGGCGACGCCCTCCTCGTGGGCTTGAACAGCGATGAGAGTGTCCGCGCGCTCAAGGGAGAAGGTCGTCCGCTGAATTCCGAGATGGACCGTGCCATTGTGCTTGCCGCTCTCGAAGCGGTGGACGCCGTATGTGTGTTTCAGGAGGCTGGCGCGGACAGGTTCCTTGCCGCAACGAGGCCGGACGTGTGGGTCAAGGGAGGCGACTATACGTTGGAAAGCTTGAATCCGGTTGAACGCCATGTTGTGGAGAGCGCGGGTGGCCGGATCGTGATCATCCCATTCGTCCCCGGCCGATCGACGACCAGCATCGTCGGGAAAATCCGGCGGCAGAACTTCTGAGCTGAATGACTCCGACTGGGTGCGTCCGTGCATCCCGGAGGTGTTGGTTGGAGCGTCGTCCGCAGGCGTCTGCTCCCTCGCCCCGTCGGGACGGGGAGAGGGGCTTCCAGGCAATCTGAACGGCCCTCCTCTCCCCGACCCTCCCTCCGAGGGAGGAGAGGGAGAATCCACCACCAACTCGGGATGCACCCGGGTGCGTTCTCGCCGGCTATTGCGCTTTACGTTTTTGAGGCCACTCGTATCGTCCGGCGCGCTGAACTATGAACGCTAAATTGCTTTTCAAGACGGTCTTTCTGATGTTGATCCTGCTCCTCCTCGTGATGATGGGCATGAATAACAAAAGCCCTGTTTCCTTTGCGCTTCCCCCGATATTGCCGAAGGCGGTCACGCAACCGGCGGCTTTGATGTACTTTGGTTTTTTTGCGGTCGGCGTGATCACTGGAACTGTTTTGACCGCGGGACGGGCCAGCGGTGGCGCGGGGACTTCGGTCAAACCGTCCAAGAGCGGCAAGTAATCAGTGATGCGGAGACCGCTTACGTCGGCAGATCCACACGCCACACCTGTTCGGTTTGACTGCCAAGAAACCGGTTCGCCAGATCACCGAAACGTTCTACTTCATCCGTGACGAATGGCCTGATCGTGCCTGGGCGCTGCCGCTCTCGCGCGAGAAGCTGGAGCGCCTCCAGTTTTTCTCGAACGTAAGCCGCGCAACTTTCCGCCGAGTCCACCAATGACACTCCCGGACCGGCGACCTGCTGTAGAGCGCCCTTCAAGAGCGGGTAATGCGTGCAGCCGAGAACCAGCGCGTCGATTCGGTTGAGCATCAGAGGCGTCAAGTATTCTTCCAGCACGAGCCGGGTGATATTGTCGTCGAGCCGGCCTTCCTCCACGAGAGGGACGAGCAACGGGCAGGCTTGCGAGAACACCAGGGCATTTGCGTCGCTGGCGAGGATCGCCTTGTTGTAAGCCTGGCTGCGGATCGTCGCGCTGGTGCCGATGACTCCGATGCGCCGGGTTTTGGAATGCTTCAATGCCGCCTCGGCTCCAGGAATGATGACTCCGAAAACCGGGATTTGAAACTCGCACTCCAGCGTAGGAAGCGCCCACGCCGAAGCTGTGTTGCAGGCCACCACCACGGCCTTGACGTTTTGCTGGACGAGAAATCGCGTGTCCTCGGTCGCAAACCGGATCACGGTCGCCGGAGACTTGGTGCCGTAGGGAACTCGTGCCGTGTCACCGAGGTACACAATATCTTCGTGCGGTAACACGCGTCGGATCTGCCGGACGACTGTGAGGCCGCCAACACCAGAATCGAAGATCCCGATGGGAAGTTCGGTCTTGTCGCTCATCCGCCAACCAGACGTTTATAGGACATGATGCCATCGGCAATCGCCCGCGCCGTCCGCTGCCGATGGACTGGATCCTTGATCCGGCGCATTTCCTCGGGATTGGACATGAACGCCGCTTCGACAAGCGCCGCCGGTTTTTCGGCCAGCTTGAGCACTACAAATTGCGCGTGGCGCACGCCCCGGTCATTTGATCCGAGCTGGCGCACCATCGCTTTTTGTATTTCGTAGGCGAGCAGGATGTTCCTCGAGGAATTGCGATCGCCTGGCTCCAACCGGTTGTTCCGCGCGCTGCCACCGTTCGTGGATGGCGTGCCCGGCAGGGTGTAGCAGTAGGTTTCGCCCCCCTGCACTTCCGGGTTTTTCGGACCGGCGCTGTTGTAATGCAGGCTCACATGAAGATCAGCGCGGCGGCGGTTTCCTGCATCAGCTCCGTCTTCAACCTGAACATAGCGATCGTCGTCACGGATCATGATCACCTTCAGGCCGCGCTCGATCAGCTTCTTCCTGACTTCGCGGGCCAGCAGCAGGGTGTGCCTTTTCTCGAACTCCGGCCCCACCTGATAACCGTTGTCCTTGCCGCCGTGACCGGCGAACAGCGCCACCGTCCTGATCTTCTCGGTGGGCTTGTAACGCGCCGGACTCAGGAGAGGCATCAATACATCTCTCGCATCCCGGAGGGCGATGTGAGCCTCGCCGGCCTTGAGCACGACCGGAAATGAGAGGAATACAGAGATGTCATCGACCTCGGCTTTCTGAGAATTGACCTTGAACCAAAGCTTCGCTGTGCCGTTTGTCAGTTGAAGCTCCTCATCCTGGCGAACCCACCGCATGTTCATCTGCCACCGTGCCGCAAATTCACGCAAGGAGAGATATTCGTGCCCGGCAATGCGCACCACGCGCTCCGGTGCCACGGTGGCGCCATCCGATACGATCGCGGACCCAAGCAGCAGGCCAATGCCAAGCAACACTGCCAACACAACCCGACGGACTCCGAATGACGGCGATCGCCAATCTCCTGGTTCAGGGGCGCAAAGCGCATCATCAATCGGGGAGTTCTGACCAGGAGAACAATGAAGCAGACGCGCCCATGCCGCCGCCGGGATGTGGAGCATATCCCGTTGTCTTGGCAGTAACAGGCGGATCATGTGTTCAAGCAATCTGCCGGTCGAAAATCCTGAATTCAATCTGAAAACCGGAATGGAAATCTGCTCAACTCTGCGCCCTTCCCGACTCTGCGGTGCCGAAGTTGATGTTCCAAAGACGACCACTCGCACCCATCAAGTCAGAGCTCCGAGGACCGGGTTACACGAGTCCCGTTCTTGAATTTCCGTTACCCTAAAGGAAGCAGCGGCTGTGGCACCGCAGAGACGGGAAGTGCATACCCAAGGAGCGCGGACTTCAGTCCGCAGTAAGTATCTCGGTGGAAGGGTGCTCCGAGTTCAACCAACGCGTCTCGCAATGCGAACGTTCCTGGGCAATAAATTCAGCGCTCCTTTCACACGGACACAGCGCCCTACCGACAAAACGAATTCAGTCCCGCATCCGTGAAATCCTGCCATCCAAGACGTAAGACGTTAATCGCACGCCCACCGACTGGTTTGGATAATTCAAACACAGCCACTGGACCAGTGGATCCGGCAGAGATTGCGAAGCATCCTGCGCAAAAGGCAGAAGGGAAAAGGGCGTGCCCGCGGGATTGATCATCAGAAATGGCCAGATGCCTATTTCGCCGAATTCGGGTTAATCTCCTTGGCCTTAGCCCGGACCCAAGCGGCCAGCTCTCCATGAGACCACCGACCGGAAAGCCGGATGCGGGAAAACCGCCAGTCCGGTTTGGAGGGGCAAGGTCTATCCCTTGTTCCTACCCCTATCGTGCGCCAATCGCGCCCGGTACACCACCGGAGCGCGGAATTTCCGCGCTCCAATTGCTTTATCAGGGTTTAGAATGAGCGTCCTGTTTGTTGTTTGTGCTTTTCGGGATCCAGCGGGTGGTTGCATCATCCCGCCGATGATAAACACGACCGGGTCGGTTCATTTTGTAGGAATCTGTGGCAGCGCGATGGCAAGCGCGGCTGCCGCGTTGAAGGACCGCGGGTTTCGTGTCACCGGCTCGGATCAGAATGTTTATCCGCCCATGTCGGGCTTCCTTGCCGAACGCGGCATCGAAGTCATGTCCCCGTTTGCCGAGGCAAATCTCGCGCACAGGCCTGACTTGGTGGTCATCGGCAATGCCATTTCCCGGGGCAATCCGGAGGTCGAGGCTGTTCTGGAACGAAAGCTTCGCTACTCTTCGATGCCGGAGTTGCTCAAGGAATTCTTCATCCAGGGAAGGCGCTCACTCGTGGTTGCTGGAACCCATGGGAAGACAACAACCACTTCCCTGCTCACCTGGGTCTTCGAAAACGCAGGCTTGAATCCCAGTTTCCTGATCGGCGGCATCCCCGGCAATCTCGGTCAGGGCGCTCGTTTTACGAACAGCGATTGGTTCATCATTGAAGGCGATGAGTACGACACGGCGTTCTTCGACAAGCGCAGCAAATTTGTCCATTACATGCCCGAGGTCGCGATCATCAACAACCTGGAGTTCGATCACGCGGACATCTTTGACGACCTCCGGGCGGTGCAGACCGCATTCAAGCGGCTCATCCAGCTCGTGCCTCGCAATGGCCTGCTGCTCGCCAACGGTGATGAACCCAATCTCCAGCCTTTGCTGGATGTGAAGCACTGTCCCATTCGACGCTTTGGACTCGGGGATCGCAACGATTCGCAAGCGACCGGGCTGGAGCTTGGCGGATTAACCTCGTCGTTCAGGCTGGGTTCCAGCCGATTTACGATCCCGCTGACGGGCGAGCTTAATGTCCGGAATGCGCTGGCTGTGGCGGCGTGCGCCCTGCATTGCGGCTTGAGCGACCGGCAGGTTCAAAGCGGATTTGATACGTTCACCGGAATCAAACGCCGGATGGAAATTCGAGGCGTTGCTGGCGGAGTCACCGTCGTGGATGATTTCGGGCACCACCCGACGGCCATTCGCGAGACGATGAAAGCGCTCCGGGTGCGGTTCCCAGGGCAGCGATTGTGGGCGATCTTCGAGCCGCGATCCAACACGACGAGGCGGAACGTTTTCCAGCGGGAATTGGGGGAATCCTTGGGGCTCGCGGATGGAGTGGTGGTATCGGAAGTCGCGAGGCTCGAATTGCTCGCCCCTGGTGAACGACTCGACCCCAATCGACTGATAACGGATCTGATCCAAAGCGGCAGGCCCGCCGCGTACCTGCCGGATGCGGATGCAATCGTGGAACACCTTTCGCAAGTGGCGCGTTCAGGAGACGTGGTGTGCGTCTTTAGCAATGGCGGCTTTGGCGGGATCCACGGCAAGCTCCTGGAGCGGTTTGGAACAACAAGCGCGGCCATCTGAAATGAGAACATGGCGCGGACTCCGTTTCCACGGTCCGGCGGAATTTCCGCGCTCCGCTATCGTCAACTTGCGGATGCACGCCTGCGGGTTTTAGCGGAGAACTAATTCTTGACGTAAGGAGAACAAATTCCTTAACTCACCCCCGATTAACCCAGAAACTCTCCCGGCAACGCCAAATTTCCGATGCGTCGAACCTGTTGAATGGATTCATGCGCATTGAAGCCGGCGTGATCATCGGGCGAGACGCAGGAGAAAAACAGTATGGCCAGTGGCAAAGTCAAATGGTTTGACCCGAAAAAGGGGTTCGGCTTCATCGCTCAGGACTCCGGCAAAGACGTCTTCGTCCACCACACTTCCATCCTTGGTCAGGGCTACAAATCGCTCGACGAGGGGGATTTCGTTAACTTCGAGATTGTTGACAGTGGCAAGGGGCTGAAAGCGCAGAATGTGGAGCGTCAGCCGCCGAGTCAGCAAACGTAGCCTTCCACCGCCGAAAATCGACGGAGGCGGAATTCATTGTTCACAAGCCTGAGACAGGCTATCAACCGCGCATGTCTTCAAGGCCTGCTGCGCCTGCGCGCAGTTATTATGTTCACGTTCCGTTCTGCGCCCACAAATGCGAGTACTGCGCGTTCTACTCCCATCCACCGGGCGGCGACCAGATTGACCGTTACGTTGCATCCTTGATACGTGAGTTTGAAATGGTGCCGGGCGAAGTGCGACCCAGGACCATGTTCTTTGGCGGCGGCACGCCTTCCATTCTCAACCTCCGTCAGTGGGAGCAATTGCTGGGAGCCATCGATCGCCTGTCCCTGGTCAAACCCGAGGAATGGACCGTGGAATGCAACCCAGCCACTGTTTCCGCGGACAAGGCGCGGCTGCTTCGAGATCACGGAGTCAACCGCATTTCGATGGGAGTCCAGTCATTGGATGAAAAGCTTCTGGACCGCCTCGGCCGCATTCACTCCCGGGAAATGGTATTCAAGTCATTTGACATCCTGCGTGCCGCGGGTTTCGGGAACATCAACGTGGATCTGATGTTCGCCATTCCCGGGCAAACGATGGAAATCTGGCGATCCACCATGAGTGAAGCCATTGCGCTCGGAAGTGAACATCTCTCCTGTTACGAGGTGATCTACGAGGAGGACACCCCTCTCTTTGCGCAGCTTCAGGCCGGAGAGTTCGACGTGGATGATGATCTTGCATGCGACATGTTTGAAGAACTCGTCTCGACCGCCGGCTCTCATGGTTTCCAGCAATACGAAGTCGCCAATTTCGCCCGCCACACGAATTCTCTCCCATCGGACATCCCCGATCGTGCGTGCCAGCACAATGTGAATTACTGGCGTGGCGGATCCTTTCACGGTCTGGGCCCCAGCGCCACCGGCTACTTCAATGGAGAGCGAACGAAAAACTGCTCCAACACCACCCTGTACTGCGAGCAGATCGAACGAGGTGTTCGCCCGACCGAGTTTCGTGAAAAACTGTCACCACTGGCGGGTGCGGGCGAAACGGCGGCATTCGGACTGCGAATGAATGCGGGCTGGCCTTTTGAACTCTTCGAGGCAACCACAGGCTTCGACCTGCGACACGAATGGGCGGCAGACATGGCCGAACTTGACGAGCATGGCCTTGGAATTCTGAGCGACGAAGGATTCAAGTTAAACGGGCACGGACTGCGGCTGGCTGATTCTGTGGCTGAACAGTTCCTCCGTCCGGATGAGTCGAAGCAGGCGGCATTCAAGCGGCAACGGAAAAGCTCCGCGCTTGAAACCGCCAGGCTGATTGCAAGCGGCGCACTCTGACCACTCTGACTGGCAGTCAACACGGCCCGACCACTCTCAGACCTTGTGAACACTCGTGAATTTCTCGAGATCGCCCGCCGCCTGATGTCGCACCCGGCGGTGCCGTATCACGAACATGCCGTCCGCGTGGAGATCGAAGCCCTTTGTCGAGAACACGAACTCAACTGCCACCGCGACCGCTTTGGAAACCTGCTCGTGAAGCTTCGCGCTTCCCGCGTCAGGCCGTTGGTGCTCGCCGCCCACATGGATCATCCGGGTTTCGAGATCATCGAAAGGAGTTCGCCACCGAAACTACTGAGGAGACCGTGGGATAGGCTACGAATGATGGCGAGCGCCACAGATGCAGATGCGAGGCGCGAACGCGGGAGGATGCCCGCAGCGGCCTCTGACCAAGTGAGCAACGAAGCAGGTGCGTCTGTGCCGCCGTCAAGATTTGCAGCCTATCCAACGGTCTCCTCAGTAAGTGCCCGTTTTCGTGGTGGAGTTCCTCCTGCCTTCTTCCGGAAAGGAACAAAGCTCCGACTGCAACCCGGGATGCTTCCTGCCCGGCTTGGCCGCAAACTTCGAGGCATCGGCGAATTCGAAGTCATCCCTGACGAAATCATCCAGGAAACTCCGAAGTTCGCGGTCTGGGATCTCCCGGCATTTCACGCATTGAATGGCCGTATCCGTGGACGGGCGTGTGATGACTTGATCGGAGTTGCCGCGGTTCTGGCGACGTTGATCGAACTGAAGCGCAGCCGTGCCAAGGTTCATGTCATCGGAGCAATCTCGCGGGCGGAGGAAGTTGGATTCCATGGAGCGCTGGCACTGGCATCCTCCGGCATCCTGCCGAATAACGCGCTGATCATCTCTCTCGAAACCAGCAAGGAACTCCCACCGGTGAAGATAGGGAACGGCGTGATCATCCGGACCGGCGACAAAGCTTCTGTGTTCAATTCCACCGCCACCCGGTTCCTGGCGGATGGTGCCGCTCAACTCGCAAAACGAAGAAGGTCTTTCAGATTTCAGCGGGCGTTGATGAGCGGTGGGACATGTGAAGGCACCGCATATCAGGAATTCGGTTACGAGACAGCCGCTGTTTGCGTCGCTCTGGGGAACTACCACAATTGCGGTCCGCGCGACCGGATTGCCGAAGAATTTGTCAGCGTCAACGACGCTCTAGGAATGACATCGCTGCTCGTCCATGCCGCGCGCGAAATGTCACATTTCAACACCCACACAAAGAAACTCCGCAGGCGGCTCGACGGACTGTTGCGTGAAGCGAAAAAGCGATTCGCTGTCGATTGACTTACCGTTTCTCCCCGGATGCATAACCAGTTCGTAACGTTCAGCTGCATTCCAGCAGGTGCCGCCGCTGGGTATATTGGGACTGACTAAATGCGCTTCTGAAAGGTTCACTTCTTGACCCGGCTGCGCGGGAGGCTGACAGTTGGGGCCAGGGAATGCCCCCGTTTAACATGAGCTTCCAGCAATTAACCAAGGCGAGGATCCTGTGGATCCTACTGCTTGGAGCCATTCTCATCTTCGGGCACGGGCTGAGGGAGGGCGCTCCGATGTCACCCACCCCGACGCGATCCCTCGTTCTGACTCTGCCAGAGCCATCGGTCCAACATCCGTCGGCCCTCCCTGCCGTCGAGTCCGGAGTTCCCGCACTGGAGCCAGACGCGGATCTCTTTGAATCACCGCAGTTACCCCGTATCCGGATCGAACTTTCGCGAGCGGCGATCGGTGTCCTCCGCGGGTACCAATGGAACTGGGGCGGCCGCGATGACCGTCCGGAAGTCAAAGGCACAATCTACGAAGGAGACCGCATCTACACCAATGTAGCCATTCACCCGAAAGGCAGCGCGGGAAGCTTCAGATCGATTGACGACAAGCCGGCACTGACGTTGAATTTCGATAAGTTCGCCCCTGGACAGAAATTTCATGGCCTGAAGAAAATCCACCTGAACAACTCGGTCCAGGACGGATCCTATCTGGCGGAACTGATCTCCCGTGAAATATGCCTGGCAGCGGGCGTGCCAACGACCCGCGCAGCACATGCCATGGTCTCGATCAACAACCGCAACCTCGGTCTCTACGTGCTGATTGAAGGCTGGAACAAACAGTTCCTCAAACGCCACTTCAAGAATCCCGACGGTGTTCTTTATGACGGCGGGTTCGCCAGCGAGATCAACGACCGGCTCGATGTTCTCTCCGGCGACAAGGAGACAAAACGCGCGGACCTGAAGGCAGTGGTCAACACGATGCGGAAACCGGTGGATCAGCGTTTTGCCCTGCTCGACAAGCTCGTGGATGTGGATCGGTTCCTTTCGTTCGTTGCCATGGAGAGCATGCTTTCCCATGGAGACGGCTACGTCATGAACCGCAATAATTATCGTGTTTATCACGATCCCGATACCGACCGACTGGTATTCATGCCTCATGGAATGGATCAAATGTTTGGCCGTTTCAATTCGACTACCGCGGCCAGGATCATTCCACCGCTGAACGGCCAGGTGGCTCAAACCATCATCGGCAGCCCCGAGGGACAAGCACGCTATCTCGAACGCTTCGGAACACTTTACACCAATGTCTATAAGACCGAGATCATCCACCAGCGCCTGGACGACATGGCAGCGCGCCTCCGACCGTATGTCGCTGAGGAGGGCGACTGGGCCATCCAAAGTTTCCGACAATCGGTGGCTGACCTTCGCCGCCGCATCGAGCAGCGCGGCAAAAGCCTGGCGCACCAACTGGGAGCCAAGCTCGAGATTTTGCAATTCCCACCAAGCGGCGAAGTGCTTATCAAGAAATGGCAGCCGAGGGAGGATCAGGGGAACGCGACTTACAACCGACACGACTCGAAGACCGATGAAGGATTGCTTGTAATCGAAGCGAATGGTGGAACGGGCTCGTGGCGTTCCCAGGTGACGCTGCCACCTGGCACCTACGAATTTGTGGGACGCGCGCTTGTCGATGGGATTGAAGTTTCACCCAATGACCCGCGATCGGGAGTTGGCCTTCGGCACTCCGGCGCGCAGCCAGGGCAGCGAATCCGGAGGCAGGCCGACTGGACCGAGCTGCGTCACGAGATCGAAGTACGGGCAACACTGGAAATCGAGCTGATCTGCGAAATAAAAGCGATTCGAGGGAAAGCGGTATTTGACGCGAATTCGCTCAAGCTGGTGAGGAAGTAATTTCCCGGTCTTCCAGCGGGGCCGCGCCTGGGATCGCTGGCATCCTTGCCAGCGATTTCTCCCTTCGTGCATCCTTCTAAACTCACTGCCCGCGTCGGCAGGGATGCCGGCGCTCCCAGGTCGGACCCGGTTCATCTCTCACCCACTTTTAATCACTCCCGGGCTTCCACCACTTTCAATCGTTGCCTTTCGGCTGCCTTTGCAAAGGGGTAGTAAACCAGAATGGCGATCCCGATCGATACCGCGCCCCAAACGGCGGCCTTCCAGTCTCCGCCCGTCACCAGGTAATGTCCGATGATCGGCGGCGTGGTCCACGGCACGTTGACGAACGGCTTCTGGATCAGCCCCCAGTCCATGAGCAGATAGGAACCGGCCGTCAGGATCAGCGCATTCAGGATGTATGGAATCATGAAGACCGGATTCAACACGATGGGAAAACCGAAGAAGATGGGCTCGTTGATCTGGAAAATCTGCGTCGGGAGCGAGATCCGGCTTACTTTGCGGAAGCTTGGATCCTTTGAATTCAACATGATCAGCGCCAGGGCAATCGTGGCTCCGGTGCCGCCGACGTTCACAAAGCTGGTGAAGAAGCCAAGCGCCGTCACGTAAGGCAACGGCTGTCCTTGCGAAACCGCTTCCACGTTTGCCGCGAGGTACTGGAGAAAGATGGGAGCCACGATGGCGTCCATGGTGTTGTCACCATTGATGCCAACAGACCAAAGGAGAGTAACCAGGAACGCATAGACGAGAATTCCCGGCAGCGTGTTGAGCGCAAAAACGAGCGGTGTGAACACCGCCTGCACTCGTTCGTTGATGTCGATGCCGAGCGCAAAGCGAATGAGCCAGAACGCGACCATGAGAAAACACATCGGAACCAGCGAGAGAAACGATTCATAGACGACCGGCGGCACGCTCGACGGCAGCCTGATGACCAGATTCCTGTCCGTGAAAAATTTCTGAACCCGGACACACACCAGCGCGACGAGAATCGCGGTGAACAGTCCCGCCGACCCGAGACCTTTCATCGAGAGAGTCTGCTCCTTCAGCTCGATCTGGAGCATGAGGAAAACCAGCGTGGCCATGGATGCGCTGACAATGGCTTCCTGCTTGAGCCGCTTGCCGAAATCGTAACCAATGGCGAAACACACAAACACGGCCAGCAAACCGAAAGTGGCGGTGACCGGAATCTGGAGCAGATTCAAATACGGCTCGACCCTTTTATCCCAGCCAGCAAGGGGCAGGTACGAGACCACCATGAACAGGCCTCCAATTATCGTCAAAGGCACCACCGCAACCATGCCAGCCCGGATCGCGGACAAACACACGTTGTCGCTCAGCGCCGTCAGCACCGACACCACGCGTTGGTTGAATGCTCCGGTTGGCTGGCTCATGACGACCGCCACTAACCACGCCTCCCACGAATCCTCAAGCGCAAACACGCGTAACCAGGCGACTCGCAGCGCGTATGCATGAAGGGGATTCAAAGGGAGGGACGCTTGCGAGAGACGAAGCGCATGGCTTTGGCGAGATTGTTTTCCCCCATGTCAGCGTGGAAGTCGGTGATGGTTTTGTATTTTGGGTTGGGCTGTCGTTGACG
>SXGU01075263.1_pt1 | contig 14255 bp, 10 predicted proteins | sample 3174531 | NCBI WGS metagenome assembly SXGU01 (sample SAMN11356863, study PRJNA531348) | freshwater metagenome | isolation source: freshwater sample F1-140 | place: China: Fuxian Lake, Yuxi | collected 2017-12-25
GTATTAGTATTCTAATTTAGCTCATCATAAAAAAATTGATTTAAACATTTATGATGAATACATATATCATCTCATCAACATACCGTTGAAGTCCTGTTATTATCGTTCGTATTCGTTCAACAACTCTCATAATGTCTTCTGCTGCTGATATGGTTATCCCCGGTGCATCTTTCAATTCCGCTACTGATATGAAATACTCCAAGCCCAAGGTGAATTCTCTTGGTGGTCGCAGTGTTGGTATTATCAACGCAAAGACTGGCACGGTTCTCAATTTGTCATCTCCTCTGATGCTCACGTGGGGTGTTCAGTCATTTACGGATGACAAGTCTGGTAAGGTGACGTATGATCTTGCACTTCAGTTTCCCAGCGAAGGCTACGAGACGCCAGCTGCCAAGAAGTTTCTTGCAAATATGACTGCGTTCGAGAAGCGCATCAAGGAGGATGCAATCACGAACTCTAAGGAGTGGTTCAGCAAGCCCAAGATGACGTCGGATGCGGTGGATGCGCTCTGGACGCCGATTCTCAAGTACCCCAAGAACAAGGATACTCTGGAAGCCGATTTGACTCGTGCGCCTACAATCAAGGTGAAGTTGCCCTTCTGGGATGGTGAGTGGAAGGAGTTGGAGCTCTACGACGTTGAGATGCGTTCGATCTTCCCTGATCCCTTGAACCCGTCTTTGTCTCCCAAGGATCTGATTGCAAAGGGAAGCAATATCGCGGTGTCGATTCAATGCGGTGGAATTTGGTTTGCCAATGGTAAGTTTGGCGTTACCTGGAAGTTGTTTCAGGCGATTGTCAAGCCCAAGATGTCGTTGAAGGGTAAGTGCCATATCAGGTTGGACGATGACGAGAAGTCGAAGATTGTTTCGCAGGTGGTTTCAACGGATGTCGACGGTGATGGCGACGAGGATGGAGGCGATATGGTTTCTGCGACAATCGAGGATTCGGATGATGAGGTATCTACACCTGCTCCGGCTCCTGCGCCTGCGCCAGTGAAGCAAGCTGCGGTGGCTGCGGGTGGTGATGCAGCAGCCGCTGCAAAGAAGAAGATCGTCCGCAAGGTCTAAATAAAATCATAAAATCATAAAATCAAATAATAAACGGTTAAATCATTATAATAAGGTACGTCATCACATAATAAATAAATGTTATTCACAACATTTCATCACACGCGTTTTGCAGGTCATTTCATTTCATTTTTTTATTGTAATAAAATGAAATACTTATAATGACGCATCGCGTCAAGGTGCGCATACGTGCGTGCATACGTGCGTGCGTCGATCATACGACAAGTGTAGTGGGTAATTTTGCAACCAGACGAAATACTGCATATACATTTGATTTATTCGATGCATTATAGATGTCGGAATTGCTTACACGCGATAGTCCATTACTTCCATAGAGTCGAACGCATTGTTTGGTTTTTGTTTGAAAACACACATCGCTTGCATACAACTCATACGTAAACCCGTGCGCTTTTGTCTCGTCATCGATTGTAATGTGTATGACCTGATTATAGAATAATTCGTATATATCTACATCAATATTGTTAATGAATATGTTATTATGTTCGTCGATCGTAATATGGGGCGGTAGTTCAGGGTTACAAAGAACGATTATTTCGGCTTCTTCGACGGCGGCAGCGTCGGTGGCGTCGTCATCGGCATCAGCGGCATCAGCAGCGGCATCGGCAGCAGCGGCAGCATCGCCGGCTGTATTCTTACGTTTGAAATGCAGCTGACTATGCCATAATGGAATATAATACGAATGTCCATTTTCACGAAGTATATATACTTTATCCAGTAACATATCTAATATTGTAGGATTCAAGTTGATTATCGTGTCATTTTTCATTTTGGATTCAACAATCGAATTCAGTTCATCCATAATCTCTCGAGAGATTGAAAATAACTCCTGGTTTTCCGAAAGAATTTCATAAATCGCAACACACGAATGTTTATCCATACTACGAAATAATATAACAGCCGATTGAACACCTTTACTTATAATGGTCTGAATAATTGCATTGATGTTCATTTCATTTTGTTCGGGGTGCATCGGTTTCTTGGCGAATTTAAATAAAAGCGATTTTACGAATATACCGAAAATGGAGTTATAATCAATATTTTCTTTGCATCCAGACTCGGCGGCGTCGGCGAACACGTACTCTTTCACCAATTTATGCGCCTGATTGATTTGTTTGAATAGTTCATCCTCGCCGGTGTGGCCGATTTTATCCGGATGATGCTTTAATGCCAGTATATGAAATCGTTTATTCAGTTCTTGTACCGACGTTGGTAATTCTTCTGTTTTATACCCAAGCACGTTTAATGCATCTTTTATGTCTTTTGGTACATACGCATTTGTTGTTCTATATTTTCTATTATCTTCGGATGTATGCTTACTACTGTTTGACATCTGGATGAATATGTTTATATCCGTGTATCTTGCATATTAATATTAATACAAAATTCTCTAAATGATATATCGGGCGATAATTATTATTGAAATACTGAAGAAATGTGAACATTTTAATCATAATATCGTCCATATATTCGCGCCGAAGAAGCCCATCCTGGATTAGCTTTTCTAGGATGAACCAAATACACTCTTGTATATCAATATCGTAAATAAGCAGGTCATACAATAAATCTCTCAGTACATCGAATTTTAAATGAATCGTTGGTGTCTTTATAATCTCAATGATCTGATTACAAATATTTTCGTGCGGAACCAATAATTCTGTTATATTCGCCTTTAATGATTTTATATTTGTAATATTATGTAGCTCAAACTCTGATGTAATGCGGACAGGTGACTTTTTGATTACCTGGAATATATCTGTCGGGTGTGTGTGCGGGTGTGTGTGTGTATGCGGGTGTCCCGCAGATCCAGCAGATGTCGACGCCACTGCCACTGCCACTGCCAGTGGCTTATACAAGGACGCAGCCGTACCTCCCGCCGATTTTACAATGATATTCTCCGTTGCATTTTTTAGATCATCGATGACGTAATTTCGATTCACCGGCGACTCAGCGGGTTTTACATCAAATAAACATTTATTATACGCGGTCATTGTGGGTCGTTTAAAGTGAATGATTTGACATCGCTGTGTTATATTATCCGGTATAAAGCTTACACTGTCGGTTATTATTACGAATTTCAAATTGACATATTCGATGTCGTGCATATAACTATAAAATGTCTCTAATAATTCGCTATGTATCTTGTGGAAATTCTTGCACATTATGATTGCGGTAGTATTCGTTCTAGAACTCACAATATCTATAATCTGATTGTATATCTCATTCCAAATATGCTTTGAATTACAACCCAACAATGCCATATCTACTTCAAAGTGAATATCGCTTATTTTCACAAAAAACGTTTCTTTATTGTATGAAACTGCAATGCGTTTCTCGTATTTCAATTGAGACGGGCTATATTTTGAAATCAAATACAATGACTGACTATATTTTCCAACCCCTTTTGGACCGTATAAAATCACATTTTGCAGGTCGGATACGTTTTTCGGAAATGTAGAAAAAAGGGTTTTAATGTGGGGATGAAGCGAAAATGCCTCTACTTCTTTTACGTACTCATCATAATGGCTTTCAAAAAATTTCATTTCTCGTCGTCGTCGTCGTCGTCGTCGTGTATTATAATTATTTTGCATATTTCGTTTATATTGTATTGGATTTATCGTGAATATTCACAGAAAAAAAAGGACACAGTTTGATTCTGTAATTTATTGTATTGTATTGTATTGTATTCACACGCGCGCAATTATTTACTCGAAGCTGAACTCATCGGAGTCGTAGTCGGTTTCTGTCTCTGAGTCGGTGTTGTCATTGTTTATCGCCGCACCACGAACCGCGGTAGGCACTTCAACACCAGTGATTTCGGCAATCACGTTCTCGAACGATCTAGTCTGTGCGAAAGCATTGACGATTGCTGTGATTTTCGCGTTGAAATCACTTGTGGTGGCGTTTTGGCGATTTCCTTTGGTTAGTCTCGCAAACAGTGTGTCGAGAAAGTTCTTGTGATCGTGATTTGCCTTGACGAACTTCACCCACATTTCGTCATCGGTTGAGCCGCCAACTCTGACACTCTGAATCCAGCTGAAAAGCATACAGCCGAGTGTTGCCGGAATTTTGTTGAAGATGGCGCGTTTGGGCTTGCTGACGTTGGGAATTGCGCGTTCGATGATTCCGAAAAACCAGCGCAGACACGAATGGACACGTTCGATGTCTACCGGCTTGACTTCCGTGGCGACCATTTTTGGACCATTCAATGCGTAGGATGTAGTGATGCAGTCAGTAGACATTTGAATGACGGACAGAACAATCGCAGCAGCTTCTTTCAGCCCGGTTCTCGATTTGCCAGAACCCAATTTGGGCCAGCAGATCTTCTCGATCAGAATGCTAAATTCCGACGACTTCTTCAATGATTCGACCAGCTGCATTACCGGAGTGCTAAGACGTGCGTGAAACTTGGCATTGTCAGACAACGGCTTGCCGCTGTTCAAGCGTTCGAACATATCTGCGATGATTTCGTCAAACTCGCGTTCGGTAGTGTCTCTGGTTTTCTCGATGTGCTCCCAGCTGATTTGATACGTCATAAAACGCGCACGTTCCTCTTCAGAGTGGTCTTTGAAAAAGCGGCCGTCGGATGCTGGGAACTTGTTGTTGGCAAACTCGTGAAGTGCCGTCAGACGCGTCTGACCGTCTTGAATGTTGAAATAAAGCCCACTTGCATCGATGTGCGAAGTCACGATAATTGAGCCGAGAGGAAAATCCTGTAAAATAGTTTCAACTAATTTTTGTTTTTGTTTTAGTGACCAAGTGTCGAATCTCTGGTGGGTGGGGATCCGGATGCGCCTAGTTCCAAGATTGCGCGATTCAGTCGGGTCAAAGAATTCGATGATGATGATGTCGGACAAACGTTTGGTCGACCTTTCGCGTGTAATACGGGGACGGAATGCTGGTTGCATAGTAATTGACGTTGATGTATCTGAATCAGGAACACTGATGTATGCTGTATATACGTAAAAGCATTTCAATTTTTTCTGATTACGAGTAAAAACGGACGTATCATTAAAAAAATTGAAAATCACACGTTGAAAAAATTCAGTCAGCGGTGAATTTTCGGTAGTTTGCAGAACAACGTAGAAAAATATTGTCTCATTATGAAAGATTTAGAAAATGGGTTTGCGTTGTTCTTACAAAATGCCGACGTGAAAATGTGCGGAAATAAGTTCGACGGCGGGGCGTCCACATTATACTTATAATGCGATACACGCGCAATATTATTTTATAAGTTCATTGTATTCATTCATTATAAAATGGCATCCAAACGGACCGGGTCAGGGTATCGACAAAAAACGAACCATTACAATCGATCCATCAATGTATTCTATTTCCAAGAAAACGGAACGAGATGAAGCATATTCCGCTACACACAATTAAAGCGCGGTTGCACAAGAAAAACCTGTTGAAAGTCGGATCCATAGCGCCGCCCGACGTGCTGCGCGAGCTTTATGAAACCGCGGTATTTGCAGGAGATATTGAATACGAAAATGAGGGAACGCTGTTGCATAACTTTTTAACGTCTTCGGAATCCTCATCGTCGCCTGAAAATGACTCAGGTTCTTCGTAGCGCGCATACGTTAGTTATTTCCACGACGCTGACGACGCGTTTTAGCTATTATATACAGACGACGCTTATTGGTTCCTTTTCTTCCTTTTCTTCCAATTTTTCGGGCTCTTGTTCGCCCACCACCAAGTCTACCTAAATTAGGCCCACTAATCTTGGAATCTGGTATATATCGTGAACTTCGAGAAGATATCGGCCTTTTATTTTGAAAGGGTGGAGGGACTGGGGTTTGGTTTAATCTATTCTGGCCCATCCCAGCTATGACATCTCTGGCTTCTGCTTCTGCTGCTGCTTGTCGCATACGTGGTGTCGGGCTTAAATCGGGTATCTCATATGGTGTCGGGCTTAAATCGGGTATCTCATATGGTGTCGGGCTTTCGGGTATCTCATTAATAGGTGATAATGGTCTCTTCGTCTGGAATCTTGACATGTTTTTTATGCGTAACGCTTGTACACCTTTAAATCCGGGGCTTATGTTCATTTCAACAAGTCGAGAAGCAAGTTGAGAATTTTTGGGAATTGTCACTCTAATCATTCCTTCTGGTATTTTTGATCCTTGTGGTATTTTTGCTGCTGGTACCGGCGTTGCTAGCGGCGACTGCCCGCTGTTTCTGTGTCGTGGTGCCGCAGTTGATGGTCTCATCAATGATGATGGAGGATGAGGAGTATGCATATATTTTAATTTTTACTTAATATAATACAAAAATAAAATATTATATTAATAATTAAATAATTAAAATGATACTAAAGCTAATTTCTTAGTGTACGAGGTGGTTTGTTTCCGCGACGGAGACGCGTTTTAGCTATTATATACAGACGACGCTTATTGGTTCCTTTTCTTCCTTTTCTTCCAATTTTTCGGGCTCTTGTTCGCCCACCTTTCTGTGAATTATGATAGTGCCTGGTGATCACCACAGCAACTTATCCGCCAACCAGCCATTTGTCCATTTTACGTGCCGGTCCCTTTCGTGACGCATTTTATAAAGACGCCGGCGGGTTTTTGCAAATGATATACCGCGGGTTTTGATATAGGTCGGGAAATCATTCATACCATTTGCACCGACACTTGCGATTTTGCGGTTCTTGCGAAAAACATCGATTTTTTTATTCGGGTCGGTCGACGGTTTTACAGTCACACCGATTTGTTTGGCGCGTTTTCGCGTATAAGTTGTAATATGGTACGCAGCAGGCATCAAACAGGGGATAGACCGTAATCGACGGAATAATAATAATCACTTAAATCGAAAGTATATATTTATATAGCGGAAATTTTATTATTATTATTATTCAGGTTTCAGGATTCTAGATTCGAATGAATATTGTTCTAAATATAGCTGACATTGATGAAAAATCTATTTATTTTACAGATGCAAAAGCAAATACTCACTTACCCAATAGCACATTTAATCGCATCACATATTCAACCGACAATTTTATTATGTCGGGTATCTACGTTTATTTCGAATTATACATTAAAAATATTGAAAATAACTATAACAATGTTTACAATTACAATTATGACCCGACATACGAACATAATAAACAAATCATAAATGCATTTCATCAAATTGAAAGAGGCATATTGAATAAATGGTCAAGGTTACATTCGACGTCGCATTCGCTTTCGCATTCTCATTCGGATTCTAAAATACCCGTAAATGAATTAACCACACAAATGATGCAAGGTATGATTAGTGTTTGGAAACACGAAGTAGTCGTTACTGATAAACCTGCATTTTATACATTTATTGTTAAAATATCGGGAATCTGGGAAAACGAAAATACAAATGAAAATGGGCTTACCTATAAATTCATTTGATTACCCGTCGGTTACTTCATTTCGCAGCTTATATTCATTATAACCCAAAAATACAAATGTACATATCGCAAGACCTAAGCATATCCAAGGGCCAATCTCGACGAATCGTGATTTTTTCTCGCCATTTTGACACAACTGTTCGTTGATATATTTATAATAGACCATTATCTGGATAAGTAAAAATACACCAATAGCACCATCGACAAACCCGTAATTTGTTGGGGCTCGTTCATTGATAATATTATAAAAGTTTACATTTTGATAAATCAACCAGAATAAAATACCGATGATTAATATTAATGGATAATAATTTGTATAGGTCGATTCTACTGTACATCCGCCTGTCTGGGATGAAATAGCAACAATATTTATAAACAAACAAAATGCCCATATTAACGCCATATAAAAGAGAACATATGCTTTAAAATTATAAGAACCGGAGGAATCAGGTCTCGCAATAGCAGATACATCGCTAAACCTCGAACTTGAATATGTATATTGAATTAGATACTTAATGGCAATCATTATTACCAATAATACAACAAAGAACTTAAATGATGGAATCAGGTCATTTGACGCCTTTGGCAATGTGATTGTTGTTGTTGCATTTTTTGAAGTGGTATTCGTTGGTTTATTATTCGTAGGTGGTTGCTTCATTTTATTTATATAAATTGTGGTTATATTTTATTTGTTTTATCAATACATCCACCGGAATATTGATAAAAATCTATTCTATTCGAGTATTCTATTCTTATATCTTACGTGTGTTGTTGGCACGAATTCGGCGAATATATTTTCGTGATATTATGTGTTGTTTACTTCCGCCGGTTTTTTTGGGACTATTCGAACGACTAGGACCAGGATTAGGAATACGGTCGATAACAGGGCTACGTGCAGGGAGAAGACGGTGGATAACAGGGCTACGCGCACGGCTACGAGTACGTCTAGGACTACGACTAAGTCTATTACTATAAGGAGGACTAGACTTGATAACAGGACTACGTGCAGCGAGAAGACGGTGGATAACAGGGCCACGCGCACGGCTACGACTACGTCTAGGACTACGACTACGTCTATTACTATGAGGAGGACTACGCTCGATAACAGGGCTGCGGCGAGGGAGAAGACGGTGGATAACAGGGCTACGCGCACGGCTACGACTACGTCTAGGAGTACGACTAAGTCTACTACTACAAAAAGGATGGGGGCTGGAACACACATGATCAATATCAGGGCTACGTGCACGGCTACGAGTACGTCTAGGACTATGACTATGACTACGTCTATGACTATGCGGTTTACTCCGGTCTTTTGGGAAAAAGATTGCATCATATTCGGCCATAGATCCAATATCGGATATACTATATGGATGTACTGCTTCATCGCGTACATCTTTTATTCCAGCGCGGACTGCTATTTGACATACTTCACATCCACATCTATCACATAAAGAAGCATTAACTGGTAGTTTTTGTTTTGAAAACGAGACGTGGTGTGCTTTAGAATCTACACCGATAACTTGATAAGCCGCGCGAAGTTTCTGATGAAGTGAATTTTTTAAAGTATTACCCATCATATCGTGTAACTTGTCACGTTCAATCTTAACCTGATTATGATAACTAACATTTTTAGAATGGCTAGCAGGCGTTTTTATATCTAATGCTCCTCGCGAAAAAAAAGTTACATTACTTAATCCGCTACGCACTTCGCGATATCGTTCTTCAATTTCACGAATAACATTATCTGCAAACGAAGTCGGTAATCCAAATTGACTACCGCCTAAAAACAATCTTAGATTTCGTTTCAAATTTTCGATAGTGTTCGCCGGTGTTTTTTTATGTGATGCCGATGATTGACCCGCTTTTGAAAATAATAATCGCATTTTGTTATATATATCTTCAAAATAACATTGCTCGAATGCATAGATAATTATTATTATATTTTGATGCTGAGCTTGTCTATCCAATTCATTGGTGGAATGTGCCGATTGAAAAGGCGGGCAAGATACATCAATACTTGTAATGTTTTTCGGAAATTCACATATAAAATTGTCGAGTAATCTTTCATATGGGGACGTGAATTCTCGTAATTTCTCTTCTTCTTTAAAAAAGAGTACAGAACCAATCATATTAGATTTGAAATCGGTGAATGTCATAGGAAATTCGAGCGATTCTAATCCTGGCGGAGCGTGCGAACTTTGTAAAAACTCACATAATTTTGAAACTTTATTCACATTTAATGTATAACCAGAAACCTTCTTCGTTTCGCGTATCATTACATTTGTAAAACGTACTCTTCTTAATCTTGGAAGGATTGACAAGTCAATTTCACTCGGGGTTAACTCTGTTATACCTCTTGGCGACGAATGTTCTTTTACTGAAACTTCTTCATTTGCGAATAGTGTATCAAATATTTTAAAATCAATTAACACGTCGCTCAATCTTGGAACATTTGAAAAAAAATCGGAATAATGCTTTGGATCTAACACATTTTTATTTGTGCGCAATACGCGCAAAGATGGTGGTAATATAAAAAGATTGGTTAACCCACTTGCAATGCCATCGTGTTCAACTAGTGTCAATAATGTAAGATTAGGAAATCGCGACTGTAAATCGAATCTACACGTGCGCGCGAACTCGGGTCTAATGTTCCATAACGTGCCAAAGCCCTTGCCTGTCTTATCAATGAAGTATTCAGATAGTCGTCCTCCAAGTGCTTGTAAAGCTTCATTTGCAAAATCTAATGTTAAATTGACAACTTCTGGAAATGTCGCAGATGGTGGGCTGAATCTTGGGCGATCAATAAGATGAGCTCCAGTGGGCAATTCTTTTGGTTCAAGTTCGGGTATAACAAGCATTTCCATAAGTGTTACTAATTCGCACGCACCTTCATTACTATTTTTAACTATAGATACGAATTCTACAACCGGAGAATTAAGCTTTTTCTGTAATTTCGCTAGATTTTCTGGTGTATGAAAAATACATACGTGTGTAAACGTATTATTTACACACCCTATACATTTCGTTTTTGTATTTGGATGTTTTTGATGGTTGGACGGTTTTTCCGGTGGTTGTTCACTCATATTCGCTGATATATATTATTATATATAATGTATAAAATAATGTATAAAATAATGTATAAAATAATGTCAACCGGTTATTTACATAAGTAAAATTATATATTCTATAGATGTTTTTTCGATTGGTGTACGTGTATTTCACTTCTTTTTCGTTGATGAAGCAGAAGAAGCGATAATCCATTCTTTTAATAATGCAATATCGCATTTCGTATAATCGCCGTTCTTTTGTGCGAATCCCTTCAATGGAATGAAATCCGGCTTCGACATCTTGGGCGTTTTGTAAAATATATAAGGACCGAACCGTCCATTTCGGATAGATGAATGGTCGTCGATTACGCGCGCGATTAGCGCGGACGCTCCTCCGGCACCGGCCGGGTCTTCTACATTTGTATTCGTAGTTTGTTGTCCTTGAATAAACTCGATAATATCCTTCAACGTCAAATCGAATTCTGATTTCTTTTGGGTTGGTTCTCTTTTTGCAAATTTCCCGGATTTTGTAGAAGATACGCCTAATAGTGACCGCAACGAGAGATTTTGAGCACCCCAATTCACATATGGGCCATATTTGCCGGTTTTTATAACTATATTATTTCCTTGATATTGTCCTACTAACCGGCCACCGTTGACACTGCCGGCGACGACACTGCCTGTGGCTGCTGCTGCAACAGTTGATTCGCCTGCCGCATTTTCATTCCCAAGCATATACTCGAGAGAATATTCACCTCGTAATATCTTGGCATAATCAAGGTCTTTACGAACCGGTTTGAATATTACTGTTTGTTTCGTGTCGTCAAGAGCAGCAGCGTCTACACTATCGACGTCACTGCATTCTGATTCGGCGTCATCGCGCGCACCGTCATCGCGCGCCCCCCCGCCACGTTCGAGAGATTTATGTATCCCTGGCGACACACTGCATTTAATAACCGGTCCAAACTTCCCCATAATATACGAATGTTGGTCGTCAATTCGTATTTCCTCCTTGACAATGCCGCGTTCTTTTAGTTCTTGTAGTTGCGTAGTCACGTCAAACCAGCATTTATAGCACAATTCGTGCCACACCATCCCGTCTGTAGCAATTTCGTCCAATTGTGTTTCCATATGTTTGGTAAATTCGTAATCAAATAATGGTGCAAAATGCTCCATTAAGAATTCTGTAACTATAATACCTAATGGTTGTATTACTAGCTTTCTACTCTCTCCGCCAATCTCTCGAACATCTGTTTTCTTTTCTATTTTTTTATCTTCTTGAAGAATAAATTCAGTACATTCGAGAGATTTGCCGCGGACATCTTGTACTTTCGCATATCCGCGTTCCTGGATTTTTTCAATGAGACTGGAAAATGTGGATGGTCGGCCGATCCCCATTTTTTCGAGCATTTGAACCAACCCGGCTTCTGTATAATGCGATTTCGTATTTCGCATTGAGCATTTTGTTGTTATTTTTTTAAATGGAAAGGTCTGTTGTGCTAGTGCAGCCGCTTTCTTTGTCGTGAGAAGCGATGCAATATATGTATATTCTTTTGCCTCTGTATTGTATCCAGCAACAAGCTTCCAACCTGGCGTGATTACTTGTTCTGCTGTATGCCGGTATTCCGTATCGAGCGGATAAGGCGAATGAATCGACATTGTAATTGTCTGGACTGTTGCAGCAGTCATCAAGCTCTCAAGCGTATTACGATGAATCATTGCGTATAATCGATGTTCTCTAGGATGGCACGATTGCGGAATCAGTGTTCGCGTTATATCGGTCGGGCGAATTGCTTCGTGTGCTGTCGCAGCGGGTCCGGCCCCGGATACTGCCGAGAGATTTCCGAGCAGCAGCGACTCACCTGAGCCGCTTGAGTCACCTGAGCCACCTGAGCCACCTGAGCCCCCCGACTCGGCATTTCCCCAACGTTTTATGATATATTCGCGAGCTTTCAATACAAAATCTCTCGAATACACCTTACTATCTGTTCGCATATAGGTAATGTAACCCTGTTCATATAACTTTTGCGCAGCCGACATTGTATCCTTTGGTGACATATGCATCTCAGTATTCGCCGATTGCTGTAACGTGCTTGTAGAATATGGCCGAGGCGGAGCGCGCGAGGATTTCTTCGGTGCAGCAATCGACGCGGTAAATGTAGAATCGGGTGCTGCCGCTGTTTCACGCATTAATCTCTCGACATCTTCTATACTATCCAATTCTTTTGAGAGATGAAATGTCAAGTTTAATTTTGTAAAGATTCCGACGACCGAATAAACCATAACGCTTGGTGATGCTTCTATTTCTTTATAATTTTCATAAACAAGACGTAATGCCGGAGTCTGACAACGACCTGCCGAGAGATTTGTTCTCGCGATATATGTCCATAATACTGGTGAAACCTTGTATCCGACAATCATATCTAAAATCTGACGGGATTGCTGTGCGAATACGACCGACATATTGATCGTACGCGGAGCGGCAATGGCCGCTTTTAATGCAGGTTCCGTTATTTCGTGAAATATAATACGTTTTGTTGTATTTACCGAGAGATTGAATACCTGGCATAAATGCCACGCGATTGCCTCGCCTTCTCGATCATCATCTGTCGCTAGAATAACCTCCGATGCATCCGCGATCGCCGCTCGTAGTTTTGTGACCTGTGACCACTTCGATTTCATTATCGCGAATTTTGTTTCGAATTCCTTGTCGACATTGATTGATTTTAAGCCGTCTTCAATCTCTCGGATATGACCATAACTAGCCATACAAATATACTGATCTCGGCCGAGATATCCTTCAATCTTACCGCATTTTGCAGGGGATTCTACAATTACGAGTGTCTTACCACCGCCGTTGGCGGTGGTGGCGGTGGCGGCCGCGCGATGTTTCGTATTCGCGGTGGTGGCCGCGGATGCCGGCCGTTTTATGAATTTTGGTGGCATATTATTACTTTCAAAATCAAGATACCGAGAGATTTGTATAATATAGAATAGTGTGAAACCTTTATTCAATTTTATACTATAGAACCGATTATTATTATTATTGCATCTGCCTTGTATTCCGCCCAACTTGGCGTTATACTTCGCCAGCTGACATTTTCGCCTTGTATTCCGCCCAACTTATCTTCTCTGCCTGCGGCTTTGCCGGTTTCTTTTCCCGCTTGTCTTTTGCCGCCTGCTCTGCGTCCAAATGCTCTGAGCGCTTCAGTGCGCTGTCAATATAGATCTTCTTTAGAATCTTACCCACTTCAAATGATCCCTCGTGCTGATCAAGCTTTCCATCCTCAATCGCCTTTAGCACGCTAATCAACTGAAAAAGCATTTGAATATCGATTTCATCGCGTTTCAGTCTGTTGTAAATATCGGTATAATACGTGAAGATGAAATTGCATCTTGAAACACAAATCGCGTCAAATTGAGCTGGATTCGATTTAGCCAATCGCGCATATTCCTTCTTCAACTTCAACATTGTCATCACATCCTGTGTAATCGATGTACTATGCTTAACACGACGAATGACCTCCGTATGATCTTCTGTGTCATTGGCCTGAATCATTTTTTGAAGCTGAATCTTCTCCTGATCGTTCATTTTGATGTGCAATATACGTAAAAGTTGATTATAATATATTCTATATTTTATTTTTTAACTTGTATTTGCAATAATTATTTGCAATAATTGTATTTCCAATAATAATTGTATTTCCAATAATAATTGTATTTCCAATATATATA
>SXGU01411230.1_pt1 | contig 14253 bp, 15 predicted proteins | sample 3174531 | NCBI WGS metagenome assembly SXGU01 (sample SAMN11356863, study PRJNA531348) | freshwater metagenome | isolation source: freshwater sample F1-140 | place: China: Fuxian Lake, Yuxi | collected 2017-12-25
AAATTGTAGTTGATTGCATAAATTCAAGTGGAAATTTAATTATTCCAAAATTATTACAAGAACTTGGATGTGAAGTTATACAAATAAATTCCCAAATTGGAGAAAATTTTTCGCATTCACCCGAACCAGTTCCTGAAAATTTATTTGAACTTTCTCAAGTTGTAAAAAAAGAGAAAGCAAATATTGGTTTTGCAATTGATCCCGATAGTGATAGAGTTGCAATTATTATGGAAAATGGATTTCCGTTTTCGGAAGAATATACAGTTGTCGCATGTGCAAAAACGGTTTTAAGAAAGGTTTCACCACAACAAAATGTTGTTGTGAATTTATCTACAACGCAAGCAATTGAAGATATTTCAAATGAATTTAATGCAAATGTTTTTAGAACTCCTGTTGGTGAAATAAATGTATCACAAAAAATGAAGGAGATAAATTCAATTGTTGGTGGAGAGGGAAGTGGAGGAATAATTTTACCACAACTTCATTTTGGACGAGATGGAAGTTTGGGCGTTGCACTTTTCCTTCAACTTTTGACGGAAGAAAATTGCAGTGTTTCTGAACTTAAAGAAAAATTTCCAAAGTATTTTATGAAGAAAGCAAAATTTGAAATTGGCAATTTGAATTTTGAAAACGTAAAACAAAAAATTTTGGAAATATTTAAAAACAACAGTAAAATCAATACTGAAGATGGAATTAGAATTTCATTTGGAACAAAATGGATTCATATTCGCAAATCTAATACAGAACCAATTTTAAGAATTATTGCAGAATCTTCTTTTGAAGATGAAACTTTTGAATTGATAAAACAATTTCAGAAAATAATTTTTTCGTAATGTGGAAAATAGAAGAAATTTTAGTTGCATCTCAAATTGAAAACATTGGAGAAATCACACTTCGCAAAATTATTTCAAATTTTGAATCACTTGAAAATTTGCTTTCTTCATCTGAAAAATTTTTAGAAAAAGCTTTAAATCAAAATTTTGTTGAAGGAATTTTATCTTTCAATAATTCTAAACTTGACAAAGCAAAAAAAATGCTGAAAGACAAGTAAACATTGCATTAAAAACAAATTCTACAATAATTTCAATTGAAGATGAACTTTATCCAGAACAATTGAAAAATATTTATTCTCCTCCAGTTTTAATTTTTACAAAAGGAAATTTTTTGCCTCAAGATAGATTTTCAATTTCAATTGTTGGAACGCGAAATCCAACAAACTATGGAAAAATAATTTGTGAAAAACTTTCTGAAGAGCTTGCTCATTTTGGGTTGACAATTATTAGCGGTCTTGCATATGGTATTGATACGATTGCTCATAAATCTGCTGTTAAAAATTCTAAACGAACAATTGCAGTTCTTGGTTCTGGAGTTGATATTATTTATCCTAAAGAAAATATTTCTCTTGCAAAAGAAATTGAAAAAAATGGAGTGATAGTTTCAGAATATTTTTTTGAGACGCCAGCAAATTCATTTAATTTTCCAAAACGAAATCGTATCATAAGTGGACTTTCGTTTGGGACAATTCTGATTGAGAGTAGTATTGATGGAGGTGGAATTATCACAATGAAAACAGCATTAGATCAAGGAAAAGATACATTTGCGATTCCCGGTTCAATTTTAGAAAATAAAAGTAGCGGAACAAATCTTTTGATAAAAGAAGGAAAAGCAAAACTTGTGCAAAATGTAGATGATATTTTAAACGAACTGAATTACAAACTTCAACCATTTTTGGGAAATAAAAATTTTTCTTACGAAAAAATAAATTTATCTGAAAGAGAAAAATTGATTTTATCTGCAATGCCAAATGAACCAATTCATATTGATGAAATTGCCTCCATTCTACAGATTTCAGTTTCTGAAATTTTGGTAAATTTTTTGAATCTTGAATTTAAAGGAGTTATAAAACAATTTGCGGGAAAAATGTTTCAAAAAATTTTATAATACAATGGAACAAGAAACACTTACAAAATTTGAGTATGATGTAAAAAAGGTTTTATTATACTATGAAATTTTTAATTATCCATTAAAGATTGAAGAATTGTTTTTATTGTATTCACAAAGAATTTCATTTGACAAATTTATTTCTCAATTAAATGAAATTACATTAAAAAATAAAATTAAAAATAAAAATGGATTTATTTTTTTGAAAGACGAAATTTCAATAAATAAAAGATTAGAAGGAGAAAAAAGAGCAATTCGTCTTTTAAAAATTGCAAAAGTGATGTCAAGAATAATTTCTTGGTTTCCTTTTGTGAGAGGAATTTTTTTAACGGGAGAAATTTCAAAAAATATTTCAAGTATTGATGGAGATATTGATTTTATGATTGTGACAAAGGAAAATAGGGTTTGGGTTTGTAGAACTTTTTTAATTTTATTTAAAAAACTGTTTTTGTTTAATAGTAAAAAGTATTTTTGTTTAAATTATTTTGTTTCAGAAAATCATTTTAAATTTAAAGAACAAAATATGTTTTTTGCAACCGAAATTGTATATTTAAAACCAATGTATAACTTAAATTTGCTTTTCAAGTATTGGAACGAAAATGAATGGATAAAAAATTTTTATCCAAACTTTGAGCATACAAAAATTACTTTTCCAAATACAATTGAAAGGCAAAGTTTGGTTCAAAGAGTTTTTGAATTTATACTTCTAAATTTTATTTTAAATTATTTAGAAAAATATTTTTTTGCAAAAACAAAAAAATATTTTGGTAAAAAATATTCTAATCTTGGTAGTGATATAGTTTCTAAAATTTTTAAATCCACACCTTTTGAGTCAAGAGCGTTTGTTGGAAATTTTGAAGATAAAGTTTTAAGTTTATATAATCAAAAACTTTCTGAACATAATATTTTGTGAAAATACTTTTTACACATTCATATTTTTTAAAATTTGACAAGAAAGAATATAAATCAATGATGCCATATCTTCCACTTGGTACATTGTATGCTGCTGCATTTTTGAAATCTAAAAATTATGAAGTAGAACTTTTTGATTCTATGTTAGAAGATTCAGAAGAAAATATTTTTTTTCATCTCCAAAAATTTAAACCAAAATATCTTGTAATTTACGACGACGATTTTAACTACTTGACAAAAATGTGTCTTGAAAGAATGAGATTGGCAGCATTTAAGATGAGCGAAATTGGAAAAAAATTTGGTTGTATTGTAATTATCCATAGCTCAGATTCAGCGGATAATATTGAAAAATATATTGAGAACAAGGTTGATTATGTAATTTTTGGAGAAGGTGAAGATACGCTTCTTGAGGCAATTGAATTTCTTGAAAAAAAATCTACGAAAAAATTAAATGAGATAGATGGAATTGCATTCAAAGAAAATAATATTATCGTAAAAAATCAGAAACGAAAAGTAAAAATCAATATAGACGATTTTCCATTTCCACTTCGTGAAATTGCAAATCTAAATTTGTACAAAGAACAATGGATTAAGAAATACAAATATTTTTCAATGAATATTGTAACAACAAGAGGATGTCCATTTCATTGTAATTGGTGTGCAAAGCCAATTTATGGACAAGTTTATAATTCACGAAGCCCTAAAAATGTTGTTGAAGAAATAAAATTTTTAAAAGAAAAATATGAACCAAATCATATTTGGTTTTGTGATGATATTTTTGGACTAAAACCAAATTGGGTTCAAGAATTTTCAGAAATTATTGAAAAAGAAAATGCAAAAATTCCATTTAAATGTTTGTCTCGTGCTGATTTACTTTTAAAAAATAATACAATTGATGCACTTCATAAATCGGGATGTGATTCAGTTTGGATTGGAGCAGAAAGTGGTTCACAAAAAATTTTGGATGCAATGGAAAAAGGAATTACTGTTGAGCAAATTTATGAAGCGACAAAAAAATTGAAAGAAAAAAAAATTAAAGTTGGTTTCTTTCTTCAATTTGGATATTTAGGAGAAACAAAAAACGATATTGAAAAAACTTTTGAGATGGTAAAAAATTGTATGCCAAATGAAATTGGAGTTTCTGTTTCATATCCATTGCCAAATACAAAGTTTTATGATATTGTAAAAGAAGAAATGCAAACACAAAAAAATTGGTTTGATAGTCAAGATCTTGCGATGATGTTTCATGGAACTTATGAAACAAGATATTATAGACATTTGCATAAGTTGATTCATAAAAAATTTAGAGTTTGGAAAGGAGTTCAAAATTTTGTTTCATTCAGAAATGCTTTATCAATGATTTATCATTTTGTTACAATTCCAAATGCAGTTAGAAAATTAAACAAATTTGGACAAAAAAAATAATGGACATTCTTCTTACACACGGATATTTTTTGCTTGAAGATGACGCAGAAAAAAAAGTTATGAAACCATATCCAACACTTGGGATTTTATACATTTCTGCATACTTAAAACAAAATGGATTTACACCAAAAATTTTTGATACAACATTCTCAAGTTTTTTAGAATTTCAAAATTTTATTCTTCAAAAAAAACCATCTATTGTTGGAATATATAGCAATTTGATGACAAAGTTTAATGTTATAAAACAAATAAAATTTTGTAAAAAAAATAATTGCAAAATTATTGTTGGAGGTCCTGATGTTCCAAATTATTCTGAAAATTATATTTCAATTGGAGCAGATATTTGTGTATTGGGAGAAGGTGAAGAGGTACTCAAAAATTTAATTCCTGAAATTCAAAAAAGTGGAGTACATAAGTTGCATAACGTTAATGGTATTGTATTTCAAGATGAGTTTGGAAATATTGTTAAAACACAACCACAAAACCTAGTTTTTGATTTGGATACAATTCCATTTCCCGATAGAGATGCAATTGATATTAGGAGATATATGCAAACTTGGAAAACATATCATAAAGAAAGTTCCATTTCTCTAATTTGTTCAAGAGGATGTCCTTTTTCGTGTAGTTGGTGTAGTAGAACAATTTTTGGTGAAACACAAAGAAGGAGAAGTGTTGAAAATGTGATAAGTGAAATTGAAATGATAAAAGAAAAATATTCTCCTGATATGCTTTGGTTTGCTGATGATGTTTTTACAATAAATCATAAATGGTTTAATGATTTTTATTCTTCAATGATGAATAAAAAAATGGCGATTCCTTTTGAGTGTATTTCAAGAGCAGATAGATTGAGTGAAGATATCTTAAAGAAGATGAAAGAACTTGGAAGTTTTAGAATTTGGTTTGGAGCAGAAAGTGGTTCACAAAAAATTTTAGACGCAATGCAAAGAAAAGTTACTGTCGAACAAATTACAATTCAAACAAAAATTGCTCAAAAATATGGAATTGAAATTGGTTTTTTCATAATGATTGGTTATCCAAATGAAAAAATTCTGGACATTGAAAGAACTGTTGAAATGTTAAAAAAAGCATCTCCAAATACATTTCTCACAACAGTTGCATATCCAATTAAAGGAACACCGTTTTATGAAGAAGTGGAAGATAAAATCTATACACAAGAAGAAAATTGGGAAGAAAATTCAGATAGAAATTTAAAATTTAAAAGAGATTATAGTGAAAAGTTTTACCGATTTGCAAATTCTTATGTTTTGAATGAAGTTGAGAACTATAAATTACAATACACAAAAAATTACAAGAAAAGATTTTCTGCATATTCCAAAGCAAAAATTTCAAAAATTATGATGAATTTGTTTTCTGGAGAAGTGTGAAATGAATCAATTTGCATTTGATGATTACGCGATCAGTTACGATTTATATTTTGAAGAAAATAATATCACAAAAATTTTGAGAAAAAAAATTCAAACAATTTTTTTGAGTTATTTTAAAAAAGAAGATTTAATTTTAGAACTTAATTGTGGAACTGGAAATGATGCAATTTTTCTCGCTCAAAATGGAATAAATATTTTTGCAACTGATATTTCCCAAAAAATGATTGAAGTTACAAGCGAAAAAATTTTAAAACTTAATTTAGAAAATAACATTACTTTAGAACAAAAATCTATTGAAAATATTTTTGAACTTCAAACAAAAAATTTTGATGGAATATTTTCCAATTTTGGAGGAATAAATTGTGTGACAAATATTTCTAATGTTTTTTATGATGTAAATAATCTTTTGAAACCAAATGGAATTTTTATTTTAAACTATATGAATAAGTTTTGTTTGTTTGAAACAATTGCTTTTTTGAAAAAAGGAAAACTTAAAAAAGCATTTGAACGATTGCACAAAAATGGTGTGGATGTAAAACTTCAAAACGAATATGTTAAAACATATTATTATTTTGCGAATCAAATTAAACAGAATTCCCAAAAATATTTTGATATTATTCAACTTACGGGACTAAATTTTTTTTCTCCAAATCCTAATTTTATTGATTTCTACAATCGGCACCCAAAAATCTCAAATATATTTTTGAATATTGAAAACAAAGTAGAAAGTATTTTTCCTTTTTATTATTTTGGAGATCACGCTATTGTTGTTTTGAAAAAAAAGAAAATTTAACATAATATTTATATTTTAAATTGGCATATAATTTTTTTTTAAAAACAATTTTTGTTGTTATTTTATTTCATATATTTTTCAAAGTTATTTTAAATAACTAAATTTTTAAATAGCATTTTTTATTAATTCAAACATAATTGACGAAGTAATCATGAAGAAATCAACATTATTTTTATTTATATTTTTCATATCAAATTTATCTTATTCAGGAAATCTTACTGGTAAAATTAATTTCAAAGGAGCTGCTCCAAAACCGCAAAAAATTAAAATGAATTCTGATGCAAAATGTGTAGCATCTCACAAAGGTGATGTAATTTCAGAACAAGTTGTAGTGAATTCAAACAATACACTTAAAAATGTTTTTGTGTATGTGAAAAAAGGTTTAGAAGGTAAAAAATTTCCAACTCCAAAAGATGCAGTTGCATTGAACCAACAAGGATGTACATATTCTCCGCACGTAATTGGTGTTATGGCAAATCAAAAAATTGATATAATAAATAGTGATAATACACTTCATAATGTTCACGCTCTTCCAAAATCAAATCCACAATTTAATATTGCACAACCTAAACAAGGAATGAAAACTTCGAAATCATTTACAAAATCTGAAGTTATGGTGAAAGTAAAATGTGATGTTCACAGTTGGATGTCATCTTATATTGGAGTTTTGGATCATCCATTTTATGCTGTAAGTGATGATAAAGGAAATTTTACAATCAAAAATCTTACTGCGGGTGATTATGAAGTTGAAGCATGGCATGAAAAATTAGGAGTACAAACATTAAAGCTCAAAGTAACAGATAAAGGAGCAACTGCCGATTTTACTTTTGAAGGTAAATAATTTTTTTTAAAAATTAAATATAGTTTTGATTATGGATAATCATCAACATCATGAATCTTTTGTGAAAAAATATATCTTTTCACAAGATCATAAAATAATCGGAATTCAATATGGCATTACATCTCTTTTATTTTTACTCTTTGGCTTTTATTTAGTAACAGTTATGCGATGGCAACTTGCATATCCGATGGAAGCATTTCCACTTGAAAGGTTTGTTTATCCGCTTTTAGGAATAGGAGTTATCTTATTATTTATCAGAGGATTAAAAATTGGAATTCATAGTGTTGTTGGTGTATCTTTGATTTTACTTGCAGGAGTTTCATGGTATGTTGCGACAAGAGATGAAAACATGCCAAATAGAATTATGTTGCCAGAATTTTACAATCAACTTGGAGCAATGCATGGAACAATTATGGTTTTTCTTGGTGTTGTTCCACTTGCTGTTGGAGCGTTTGGAAACTATATTGTTCCGTTACAAATTGGAGCACCGGATATGGCTTTTCCAAAATTAAATATGTCAAGTTATTGGTGTTTTTTTGTTGGAGGAGTTACGATGTTAGTTAGTTTTTTTGTTCCAGGAGGTGCAGCAAATTCAGGATGGACATCTTATCCACCGCTTTCTGATATTGCTACAACAGGACAAACATTGTGGCTTCTTGGAATGGTATTTTTGATTACATCTTCACTTCTTGGTTCTGTAAATTTTATTATTACAATTGTTCAACTTCGCGCAAAAGGTCTTTCGTTTATGCGATTGCCATTTTTTGTTTGGACACAATTTGTAACTTCATTTCTTTTACTTCTTGCATTTCCTCCACTTGAAGCTGCTGGAATTTTGCAACTTATGGATAGAGTTGCGGGAACAAGTTTCTTTCTTCCAAGTGGTCTTGTTGTGAGTGGAGATCCGTTGCCTGCAAACATTGGTGGTGGAACGCCATTACTTTGGCAACATTTATTTTGGTTTCTTGCACATCCTGAAGTTTATGTTTTGATACTTCCTGCTCTTGGAATTGTGGCAGAAGTCATTGCAAATAATACACGAAAACCTCTTTGGGGATATAAATCTCTTGTGTATGCTACAATTTTCCTTGGTTTTATGTCGTTTATTGTTTGGGCTCATCACATGTTTATGACTGGAATGGGTTCAACCATAAATGCATTTTTTCAGATAACGACGATGATAATTTCTATTCCTTCAATAGTAATATTATCCGCGATGTTTTTATCTTTGTATGGAGGTTCTATACGTATCAACACACCAATGCTTTTTGCACTTGCTTTTCTTCCAATGTTTGGAATTGGAGGACTTACGGGACTTCCACTTGGTCTTTCAACTTCAGATATTCATTTACACGATACATATTACGTGATTGGACATTTTCATTATGTAGTTGCACCAGGAACTATTTTTGCACTTTTTGCAGGAATTTATTATTGGTATCCAAAACTTACAAAAAGGAAAATGAATGAAGCTCTTGGAAAGATTCATTTTTGGGGTTCGTTTGTTGCAATGAATGTTATATTTTTCCCTATGTTGATTCAAGGACTTGCAGGAGTTTCAAGAAGATTATATGACGGAGGACAGACATATGCTCACGCACAAAGTGTTCTTTATTTAAATGAAGTTATGTCAATTGGTGCATGGTCACTTGCTTTTTTCCAAATGTTTTTTATAGTGAATCTTTTTTTGAGCATTAAAAAAGGAAAAGAAGTAGATGATAATCCTTGGGAAGCAACAACTTTGGATTGGGCTGCTACAACTTCTCCACCACTTGCTCATGGAAATTTTGCACAAGTTCCCGAAGTTTATAGAGGACCTTATGAATATAGTGTTCCCGGTTCAGATAAAGATTTTATTCCACAACATCAACAATAAAAATTTATGATGGAAATCCCTTATACTTCTAAACCACATTCTGAAACAGGACTTTACAATGCAAAATTTGGAATTTGGCTTTTTATTGCTTCTGAAGTTATGCTTTTTGGAGCATTGTTTACCGCATATATTCTTTTACGAGTTGGAGCAAGTGAATGGCCAAAAGGTGCTGAAATTTTAAATGTTCCACTTGCTACAATAAATACAGTTGTACTTATTTCATCAAGTATTACAATGGTAATGTCTTGGGCTTCATTGAAGATGAACGAGTTTTCAAAATATAAAGTTTATATGTTGCTCACGTTTTTACTTGGAGTTGTATTTTTGGTGATTAAGTTTTTTGAATACAATGCAAAATTTCATCATGGATATTTTCCAAGTACAAATATGTTTTTTGCAACTTATTTTACTTTGACAGGACTTCATGGATTGCATGTTATTGGAGGAATGATTGTAAATTTTTATTTTCTCACAATTGGAAGTAAAATGTGGAATACAGATAAAGAAAGATTTACAAATAGAATTGAAATCGCTGGACTTTATTGGCATTTTGTAGATTTGGTTTGGATATTTTTATTTCCAGCACTTTATTTATTGTAACTATATTATTAAACAAAAAAAAATATGAGTGTAAATAATGTAAAATCCCATATTAAAGTATACATATCAATTTTTGTTGCTTTAATGGTTTTAACTGTTTTGACAGTTTTTGTTTCATATTTGGAATTAAGTATTGGATATGCAGTTACTATTGCAATGATTGTTGCTGTGATAAAAGGTTCTCTTGTTGCAAATTATTTTATGCATTTAATTTCTGAAAAGAAAGTTATTTATTGGGTATTGATTTTAACACTTGTGTTTTTTGTGATATTGATGTTGCTTCCTATTTTATCAACTTTAGATCAAGTTTCACGTTAAAAAATGTCACTTAAATTTTTTCACATACTTTTTATTTCAATTTCAATCTTACTGAATTTTTTATTTTCTTATTGGGCTCAAAAAAATTATTTTGCAAGTAACGATTCAACATATATTTATTATATGGTGTTTTCTATAATTGCAATTTTTTTGTTGTCGTATTATGGAATTAAATTTTTGAAAAAATTTAAAAATTTTAGCAATATTTAAAATGAAGTTTTATAAATATATTTTTTTGATTTTTCTTTCATTTAATTTTGTATTGAGTTGTCCATTATGTTATGGAAACGCAACGGGACCAACAATTGATGGTGTAAATGCTGCAATATTTACAATGTTAGGAATTACAGGATTTATATTTACAGGTATTATTGCTTTTGTTGTGATGTTAAAGAAAAAAAATAAGTCATTTTAAAATTTTAAAAGTAAAATATCAATGGAAAAGTTTTTAGGTTTACCCATAGATGCTTCTGCTTCTGGTCACGAAGTAGATAATTTAATTGTGATAATTCACTATTTGATGTTCGTACTGTTTATCGGTTGGGGCATATTTTTTATGTACACTATTTTTCGGTTTAGGAAAACTAAAAATCCGGTTGCTGATTATCACGGTGTGAAAAGTCATGCTTCAAATTATCTTGAAATTATGGTTGTAGCATTTGAAGTTGTGCTTTTAGTAGTTTTTTCAATTCCATTGTGGGCGAAACGTGTCAATGATTTTCCCAAAGAAAAAAATGCTGTTGTAGTAAATGTTGTTGGAGAACAATTTGCATGGAATATCCATTATCCCGGAAAAGATGGAAAGTTTGGGAAGCAAGATATAAAACTTATAGATTCAGATAATCCACTTGGTCTTAATAGAAGTGATGAAGATGCAAAAGATGATATTACAACTATAAATGAATTGTATTTACCAGTAAATAAGCCTGTTATCATCAACATCAGAAGTAAAGATGTTATTCATAGTTTTAAACTTCCAGTTATGCGTATTGGGCAAGATGCTATTCCGGGTTTAGATATTCCGGTTTGGTTTACACCAACAGTCAAAGGAGAGTATGAAATTGCTTGTGCTCAACTTTGCGGTTTAGGACATTATAGAATGAAAGGTAGTTTATTTATTGTAACAGAAGAAGAATTTAACAATTGGTTGGAAGAACAATTTTCTAATTTATAAAATTTTAAATTTCAATTTTTCTGTATAGGTTTTCTTTTTTTTTAGTTGTTTGTACATTGATTTTACTTTCTGCTGGTGCTTTAGTTACAAGCACAAGTTCAGGTCTTTCAGTTCCTGATTGGCCAAGTACATATGGAGAAAATTTGTTTTTTTTCCCAATTAAAAAATGGGTTGGTGGAATTTTTTTTGAACACGGTCACCGTCTCATTGCTTCATTTATTGGGTTTCTTACAATTATTTTATCAATTTTAATTTGGAAATTTGAACACAGAATTTGGTTAAAAAAACTTGGATTTATTGCGCTCTTTCTTGTAATTATTCAAGGAATTTTTGGTGGAATAACCGTTCTTTTTTATTTACCTCAATTTGTTTCTACAGTTCACGCAACACTTGCCCAAACATTTTTTTGTGTAGTTGTTGGAATTACATTTTTTCTTTCTAAAAATTTTAACGATAAAAAAAATATTGAGATTACAAATGAAAATAAATTTAAACTCAAAAGAATTTCTTCATTGACAACAATTTTTATTTTTATTCAACTTATATTTGGAGCATTACTTCGTCATTCTAAAACATTTTCACAAATTAATTTTCAAAACATTTTTCTTTATCCACATATTTTTATTGCATCAGTTGTTTTATTTTTTGTAATAAAAAATTTTTTGACATGTAGAAAGTTGCAAGATTTTAAAACTTATTATTACTCCAAAATGATTTTAATTCTTGTTTTGGTGCAAATTGCACTTGGAATTTTAACTCTAATTTTTAGATTAGAAACTAATAATTCTCTAAATTGGGAATGGAACGTGATTATTGTAACAGTCGTTCATTTATTACTTGGAGCATTAATACTTGCTACGAGTTTGATTCAATTGCTTCATACGTTACATTTTCATTTCAATTTTTTTGGGAAAGAAATTTTTTTTCCAGCAAATAAATGATTATATCTAAAAAAAAAATATTAGATTATTTTACTCTCTCAAAACCAGGAATAAATTTTCTTTCGCTCATTTCTACCTTTACAAGTTTTTTTTTAGCATCTAACAATTCATTTGATTTTCTTCTTTTATTTCATACACTTTTTGGAACATTTCTCGCTTCAGCAGGTGGTGGAGCATTAAATATGGCAACTGAAGTTGAAATCGATTCAATTATGGAGCGAACCAAAAAAAGACCAATTCCACAAAATAGAATTTCACATCTTGAAGGATTTATTTTTGGATTTCTTTGTACACTTTTTGGAATTTTATATTTAACAAATTTTGTAAACCATTTAAGTGGGTTTTTAGTATCACTTTCAATTTTTAGTTATGTTTTTGTATATACTCCATTGAAAAAAGTTACGTCACTTTCTACTGTTGTTGGTGGAATTCCTGGAGCAATTCCCATACTAATTGGATGGAGCGCTGTTAGAAATGAAATTTCATTTGAAGCGTTTTCACTTTTTGCAATCTTATACATTTGGCAAATTCCACATTTTCTTTCAATTGCAATTCTTTACAAAGATGATTACAAAAAAGCAGAAATTCCAATGATAACTGTTGCGAATAATTCTATAAATTTTACATATTTACAAATTATTTTACATTTAATTACGCTTATTCCAATTAGTTTATCTCTATATTATTTTGATTTGGTTTCACAAATTTATTTTATTGGAGCACTCATTTTAAGTTTGGTTTTTCTTTATTTTGGAATTCAACTTGTGAAAAATAAAACTTTGGATGCTTCAAGAACACTTCTCAAAACTTCGATCTATTACATTCCGTTTTTGTTTTTTTTAATTCTAATTGATAGAATAATTAATCAGTAAATTTTTATTTCTGATTTAAATAAAGAACTACTATTTAGTTAGGATTACAGTTTTTTTATTGTAAAACTTGAATTTATCTTACTTTCTGAATTTAACTTTCAACAAAAGAATAAAATTATTTTTTTTTAATCTATAAAAAAATAGAATTTTTTTTTTTGCTAAAAAGAAAATCAAATCTTATATTCACAAGAAAAAATTGTCTAAAAATGTCTAAAAGTTTTAAATAAATGTCTAAAAGTTTTTAAATATGTCATTTTACGGTTCAGAAATTTATTCAGTTGATAAAAAATATCGTGTTAATTTACCATTCAAAATGCGAAAACATTTGTCTGAAAAAATTGACGCAAAGTTTTTTGCAATTTGTCATCCCGTCAAACAATGTATATATCTTTATTCTGAAGAAGAGTGGAAAAAAATGGAAGAAAAATTTTTCAAGTTAGATAGTTTTTTTGATGATGAAGCAGATGATTTTAAAAATCAACTTTTTGAGTTTGCATCAGAATGTGAAATTGGAGCTCAATCACGAATTACAATTCCAGAAAAAATGTTAAAAAAAATTGGAGTCAAAAATGAAGTGAAAATAATTGGTGCGGGAAATCATTTGATGCTTTGGAATCCAAAAATTTATGATACAACATTCAATGGAAAAAAGAATATGAAAGAATTATCACAGAAAATTTTTGAGAAGTTAAAATAGATGAACGAGTTTCACGTTCCTGTTTCAATTGAAGTTGTTGAAAAAATGTTGCTAAAAAAAAAAAAATGGAATTTTTATAGATGCAACATTGGGTGGTGGTGGACATTCTGAAATGATATTACAAAATATTTCAAAAGAAAGTTTATTGATTGCAATTGATGCTGATATTGATGCAATAAATTTTGCTCAAAAAAGATTGGAACAATTTAACAATAAAATTTTGATACATGATAATTTTAAGAATCTAAAAAAAAATTTGGGGAATTTGAAAATAGATAGTGTTGATGGGATTTTATTTGACTTTGGAATTTCATCACATCAAATTGATAATCATCGTGGATTTAGTTATAGAACAGATGATAAAATTGATTTTAGAATGGATAGATTGCAATTGTTTTGTGGAAATAATTTGATAAATGATTTTGATGAAAAAGAATTAGTCAGAATTTTTTTTGAATATGGAGAAGAAAAATTTTCC
>SXGU01317189.1_pt1 | contig 14249 bp, 14 predicted proteins | sample 3174531 | NCBI WGS metagenome assembly SXGU01 (sample SAMN11356863, study PRJNA531348) | freshwater metagenome | isolation source: freshwater sample F1-140 | place: China: Fuxian Lake, Yuxi | collected 2017-12-25
CCGGCCAGCACGAAGAACGGGATCGCCAGCAGGGCAAAATCGTCGGTGCCGTCCGAGATCTTGAGCATGACGGCTTCAAGCGGGATGTCGATCCACAGGGCGGCACAGATCGCGGATAGGCCGAGGGCATAGGCCACCGGCAGGCCCAGTGCGCACAGCAGGGCGAAGGAGCCGAGCAAAATCAGGATGTCCACGATGAGCCCCTATTCCAGTTCTGCAGCAGCGTCGCTGTACATGACGGATGTCTCCGGCGGCTTGCCGACCCAGAGTCGCTCGATCAGAAACAGCAGGGTGAGCACGCCGGCAACCGGAATCGGGGAGTACACCAACCCCACCGGCAAGCCCGGGAACTCCGCCATCGACTGGTTCCAGGTAATGCGGCAGAGCTGTACACCGTAAACGGCCATGAACAGGGAGATGCCGGCCATACAAGCGTCGACACCCCACAACATAAAGCGCTTTTGTTGCGGGCTGACTGCATTGAGCAACGCCTCGACTGCGACGTGTACGTTGGCACGGTAGATCGCCGCACCGCCGATAAACGAGAACATCACCATCATCACTACCGAGGCAGGTTCGGACCAGGATTGCGGGTTGTTCATCACGTAGCGCATGAACACGCCAAACGGAATCATCAGTGTGATCACCACCATGGCCGTACCGGCGAGGATGATGCAGGCGAGGTAGAGGTACTCCATCGCCTGCGCGTAGCGTTGCTTGGCAGTCATGTCGGGCTCATCAGGAAGCGGGGCAACAACAAAAACGCGCAAACCCCCGCACGATCAGTGTGGGGCTTGCGCGTCCGTACGGTGGACCTACTTGGTGTCCAGGATCTGCTTGATCAGTGCGGCGTACTTGGAGCCGTACTTGTCGCGGATCGGCTGTGTTGCCTTGAAGAAAGCAGGCTTGTCGGCATTGACGAACTGCACCCCGCCGGCCTTGAGCTTGGTTTCGGCTTCCACGGTGTACGCATCCCACAGCTGGCGCTGCTCCATCTGTGCCTCGCGCGACAGCTTCTTTACCAGGTCCTGGTCCGCTTTGGAGAGTGTTTCCCAGGTGCGCTTGGAGAACACAAAGATCTCAGGAATGATCAGGTGCCCAGTCAGGCTGTAGACCTTGCTCACGGTGTAGTGGTTTTGCGCCAGCAGGGTCGGCGGGTTGTTTTCGGCGCCATCGACCACACCGGTCTGCAATGCGGAGAACAGCTCATTGAAGCCCATGGCCACGCCGTTGCCGCCCATGGCATTCATGGTTTCGACAAACAGCGGGTTGCCCATCATGCGGATCTTCATGCCCTTCAAGTCCGCCGGGGCGGTGACAGCCTTCTTCGCATACACATTGCGTGTACCGGCATCCATCCACCCCAGCGCCACCAGCCGCGAACCGGGTCCGTTGGTCATGCGCTCGAGCAAATCGTTGCCGATCGGCCCGTCAATCACCTTGCGCATGTGCGCTTCGTCGCGAAACACGAAGGGCAGATTGAAGACGTTGACCTCGTCCACCACCGGGCCCATGGCGCCGACGGAAATACGGGCAATCTGCAATGCGCCAACCTGCGCCTGCTCGATCATGTCCTTCTCGCCGCCCAGTTGCATCGATGGGAACATCTGGATCGAGATGCGGCCATTGGTGGCAGCCTCAAGCTTCTTGCCCATGCGCACCAGGGCTTCCACTGTCGGGTAGCCCAATGGATGTACATCGCTTGCCTTCCACACCATCTTTGCTTGTGCCAGGGCATTTCCGACCGGCAATGCGGCGGCCGCTGCGACTGCTGCCCCTGCGCGAATCACGTCACGTCTTTTCATGGTTTTGTCTCCTTGGTTGGTGGGCCAGGACCATCCCGGCCGGGCGATATTGAATGCTACGACTGCTTGGCGTACGGACCCATCTTGACATAGCCGCCACCCTGAAAACGCTCAGCCGGATCATTGGGGTCAACCGGAGGCAGCGCTTCCATGCGCGCGCGAAACGGCTCGGCGCTGTCCTTGGGCACAAAACCCAGATGGGCCGCATGCTGGTTGTCCCACCAGCTGTCGCGGTTGTTGGAGGCACCGAACACGATAGTGTGTTCCACCTTCGGAGCCACCAGCGAGCAGCGTACCAGCTCGGCCATGTCATCATAAGAAAGCCAGGTGATGAGCATGCGCCGATCCTTGGGTTCAGGGAAGGACGAACCGATCCGCAGGCACACAGTTTCAATGCCATAGCGGTCCCAATAAAAGCGGGACAGCGCCTCACCAAAGGCCTTTGACACACCGTAATTGCCATCGGGACGCACCGGATCGGTTGCATCGATGCGGCGGGCGCGCGGATGAAAGCCGATTGCATGGTTGGAACTGGCGAAGATCACCCTTTTCACGCCATGCCGGCGCGCCGCTTCGTAAAGGTTATGCAGGCCCATAATATTGGCTGCCAGAATGGGTTCCCATGGACCTTCAACCGAAATGCCGCCCATATGAACTACGGCGTCCACCCCTTCGAGCAAGCTGTCGACGCCGGCGGCATCGGACAGATCACAGCGGATGACTTCTTCATGAGGAGCTGCGGCGCCCATCTCCGCGATGTCGGATACGCGCAGGGTTCGCGTTAGCGGCGTGAGGCTTTTGCGCAGGACACGGCCGAGGGCACCTGCTGCCCCGGTGAGGAGGAGGCGATTGAAGGAGGGGGAGTTCATGGTGGGTGCAGTCGGGATACGTTCGAAAGGGATGCGTTCGAAAGATTGAGGGAGCAAGGCCAATGCAGGCACCGTGCCGGAGATGGGGGCGTAACACCTGACCCCCTGAAGCGAAGCTTGAAGCCGGGCCGGTCATATGTCATCATACAACTGGTTTTTAGATTATCCGATTGGATTTGCATCCATGTCAAGGCCCGTGCCCGCTGCAACCAGGCGCGCCTCCCCAACAAATGGGGAGGACGCCTTGCGTCGCCCTGGGAGTCTGGCCCAGCAACTGGTGGACCGGCTTTCAGCACAGATTCGCTCCGGCAAGATCGCCCTCGGCGGGAAATTGCCGACCGAGGCGGAAATCATTGCCGAACACGGGGTCAGTCGCACGGTCGTGCGAGAGGCCATATCGCGGCTTTCAGCGCAGGGGGTGGTCGTCACGCGCCATGGAATCGGGACCTTTGTGTCGGAGACCGGCACGGTCGGAAAATTCCTGATTGATCCGACCGAACTGGGAACGGTGCTGGAGGTGCTGGCGGTGCTGGAACTGCGCATCAGCCTCGAATTCGAGGCAGCCGGCCTGGCTGCGGAACGTCGTACCGAAGCCCAGCTCAAGGTTTTGCGGCGCGATTGCGAAACCTTTGCCAACAGCGTCGCCAAGGGCGGCGAGACGATCAAGCCGGATTTTGCGTTCCACTTACACGTGGCGGAGGCAACCGGCAACCGCCATTTTGCCGACCTGATGGAGTATCTGGGGACCATGATCATTCCACGCACCCGGGTCAATACGGCCAATCTGGCGCGCGAGGATCGGCACGCCTATCTGGCTCGCGTATGCCGCGAGCACGACGCCATCTATGATGCGATCGCCAAGCGCCAGCCCGACGCGGCGCGCAAGGCCATGCGCACCCACCTCACCAATAGCCGCGAGCGTTTGCGCCGTGCCCACGCGGTGGCAACCCGTGCCGCGAGCAAGGCGTGACCTTACTTTTTCTGAGCCGCTGTGCCTAAACGACATCGACTAGCACTGATTGGCTTGGGCATGGGTTCAACACCACATGCGCAAAGCCTGAACGACCTCGCCGATCGCGTTGAGGTGGCCACCGCGTATACGCGCAGTGTTGAACGGGCGCGTGCGTTTGGCGAGCGTTTCGCGTTCCCGATTTCCCACGAACTGGATGCCATCGCTGCGGATCCGTCGATTAACAGCTTGTTGATCGCTACGCCCCCGAACTCACATCTGGAGTTGGTGACACAGTTTGCCAAGGCGGGCAAGCACATCCTGCTGGAGAAGCCGCTCGATGTGTCGGTTGCGCGTGCCGAGGCTCTGGTTGAAACCTGTGAGCGGTGCAAGGTTCGGCTGGGAGTGGTTTTTCAGCACCGTTTTCGTCCGGCATCGTTGCAACTTCGCATACTGGTTCAAAGCGGGGCGCTGGGTCGTATAGCGATTGCCAACGTCTATGTGCCGTGGTGGCGGCCGCAGAGCTATTACGATGTACCGGGACGTGGCACCCTGGCGCGTGACGGCGGCGGCGTCCTGATCACCCAAGCCATTCACACCCTGGATTTGTACCTGTCACTGATCGAAGGTGTCGAGGAAGTGATGGCCTACGCTACCACCAGCCCGCTGCATCGTATGGAAACCGAAGATGTCGTTTCGGCAGCCTTGCGCTTGCGTGGTGGCGGTATTGGTAACCTTGCTGCGAGCAGTGCAAGCTATCCTGGATTTGAAGAATCAATTGAGTTGATTGGAACCTTGGGGACAGCACGCCTTCAGGGGGCGGCCCTGCAGGTGCAGTTTCAGGATGGCCGCAGCGAGTCGGCTGGGGCTGCTGCCGCGACCGGCGGTGGTGCTGATCCGATGGCGTTCACAAATGACGCGCATCGCGCTGTGTTGGCGGAGTTCCTCGATGCGATCGAGCAAGAGCGCGACCCCGTGAACAGCGGCCGCGCGGGGCTCAAGGTGCATCGATTGATTGCCGCGCTACTGGAATCTGCTCGGCAGCGTGGCCCGGTTGCGGTGGCTGGGGTCCCCTAAGCACAAGTTGGCGGGCTCGCCATACGACGGGCCGCTCGGCAGATTGCGCCTGGGGTTCGGCCCTATAATTTGTTCCGAATATGCTGATGTGCTGCGCCGCCCTTCGTCGAGGGGTAGCGCGGCCTTGCCTGACATGAAGCACCTGACGCCGCCACAAGCACACGAATTCCTGCAAAGCCATCCCGAGGCAGTGCTGATCGATTGCCGCACGGAAATGGAATTTTTGTACGTCGGCCATCCGGTTGGCGCGGTCCATGTCCCTTGGCACGAGCCGCCGGACTGGGTGGCCAATCCGGCGTTTGCCGACGAAGTGCTGCGCGAAACCGGCGCGAAAAACAAGCCGGTGCTGCTGATCTGCCGCTCGGGAAAGCGTACCCTGGATGCCGGCGCAGCGCTGGAAGCGGACGGCTTTGTCGAGGTCATCAACGTACTGTATGGCTTCGAAGGCGACCTTGACGAAGATTTTCATCGCAACACGGTGAATGGCTGGCGCGTCGATGGTTTGCCCTGGGAGCAACTCTGACGCCAGTTGCCGGGTGCAGGACTATCGTGTGCGTTGCAAGCGATAGATGATCCACAGGGCCAGGCCGCCCACATAGAACGCTGCCGCGGCAAGAGCGAGGTGAAGCAGCGAGCCGGAGACAAGCGCCGCGACCACTCCCGCCGTGCAGGCGGAAACCAAGACTTGGGTGAATCCCTGGCAGGATGACAGCAACCCGCGCTTTTGCGGGAACATGTCCAGCAACATGACCTGCACGACCGGTGTGATGAAGGTCTGGCCACAGGCTGTCACCACGATCGGTGCAATCGAAGCGAAGGTGCGCCATGAGCCTGATGCCAGAAGCGGCACTACCAGCCACTGCAGCAAGACATTGCACACGACACCCAGGCCCATGACTGCAAAACCCAGATGGATGATGCGCTTGGAAGGCATCTTGCCGATCAACCGGTTGATGATGCGGTTCCCCACCATCATGCCGCCAATGGCAGGGATGAAGAACCAGCCGAACTCGGTCGGGCCGAACTTCAAGTGCTCCAGCAGGAGGGCCGGGGACGCGACGATGTACAGGAACAGCGCAGAAAAGTTGAGCCCCAACGCCACGGCGAGCAACAGGAATTCCCGGCGGCGGAAGACTTCCATGTAGGAGCGTGCGAGCGGCAGCGGGCGCAGGGTCTGGCGTGCGCTGACAGGAAGGGTCTCGGGCAGCGCGCGCCAGAGCCAGCACCACAATGCGGTAGCACCAACGAGCATGAAGCCAAAGATGCTGCGCCAGCCGAACCATTCGAACAATATGCCGCCCAGGATCGGGGCGACAGCCGGGGCGACGGAAAAGATCACCATCACATTCGAGAGCATCTTTTGGGCGGAAACGCCTTCGAAGCAGTCGCGAATGATGGCGCGCGACAGCACCATCCCAACACCCCCGGCAAGTCCCTGGACGAAACGGGCGGCGATCAGCCACTCGATCGACGGCGCGAGCGTGCATGCCAGCGATCCGGCGAGGTACACCCCGATGGCGGTCAACACCACCGGGCGCCGGCCGACGGCGTCGGCAATGGCGCCGTGCCACAGGCTCATCATGGCGAAGCCAAGCAGGTAGGCTGAGATGATCTGCTGCGCCTGAATCGGAGTGGCGTTCAGGGAACGCGCAAGGCTCGGCAGGGCCGGCAGGAAGGTATCGATCGAAAACGGGCCTACCGTGGAAAGCGCAGCCAGCAATAGTACGGAGGGATGTCGGCGCGACAGCGCGGCGGCACCGGGGGGCGGGGTATCTGACAAGAGCGAGGCGTCCCCAGGAGGAACGTGCCGGATGGCGCAGTGAGCCGCATTGTAAGCGGCGTCTGGTTGGCCTGGCAGAGCGGTCGCCCTGCCAGGCGATCAATGGTAGACGACGCGTTGCATCAGCAGAGGGTCATAAGCGCTGATGAACTCCTCCACCTCATCCACCGATACCACTCCATTGTGCTGGACGACGAAATCCTGAAACGAGGTGCGCATCTTCAGCGCCACGGCACCGTCAAGAAAGGCGCCGAAGCCGGTGGTCTTGTTGACCACCTCAAAGCCACGCGGGCCACCTTCCCCGTCGAGCAACTCACCCACATAGTAGTGCTCACCGTTGAACAGCACGTTTACCACAGGCTGGACGGCGGATTCGGGTTTCGCTACAAGTTCGGTCATCGTCATGCTCCTTGGGAAGGCGTACTACTGGTACGGAACCTAGGTGCCGCCTGGACGGGGCTTTTTCAAGCCCTATCCTGCAATTCAACGTCTCCCGTGGTGTTTTGGTGCACATGGCGTGGGGGTATTTCTTGTCCGCGCCCAGTATGGCGGAGCATTGTGGTGCAAGCGTTGCTTGAAATCAGAATGGCATTTCGAAGGCAATCCGGCCATAGCGCGCGACGAAGCTTGTGCCATCGGCCTGCCATTCCCGCTTGTGCAATAGGCTGGCGGTGATCACCCACGCGCCGAGCGACACGCCGACCCCTGCTTCCACCTCTGCATTTACGGGGCGGGCCGGCGTGGTGGTGGGGCTGCTGCGGTTGAATAGGCCTCCTTGCAGCAATGCGTTGTACGCCATGAGCCCGGCGTAAACGCGTCCGAATGCATATAGCTCGGTGATGCCTTGTGCTGGCACCACCCGCGGAACAGGCAAGTCATGCGTGCCAGGGCTGCTCGCCTGTGCATACAGATCTACACGTTCACGTGCGTCGATGCGGCGATTGTCAAGGCGCTGGGTCTGATAGGCGCTGCCAAGCCAGCCGATGCGCCCCATCAATCCGATGCCGGCGTAAGTTTGCACATTGCCGAGGCCGAAACTGGTGCGCGGATGCAGGTCCCATCCCAGGCGGGCGCTGCGCGGCGCCCATGGTGCCTTTCCCAAACTACCCTGAAGGGGGGCGGCGCCATACTCATAACGTAACACGACGCCAATCTCGTTGCGTATCTGCGAATCCCACCCCTGTGGCCTTGGCGAACGGGTAATCTGCTGATGGATCCAGCTTTGCACCTGCTCCCCTTGGGCGCACGGCCCCAAGCAGCCAATGTCGAGGCCATAGCGCCAGTACCGGTCATCGCTGGCATACAACTCGCGATAGAAACCTGCATAGAGCCAGGCTGCGTAGGGGCGTTCCCCAGGGGCAATCTGGCTGGAAGGCAGACGAATGTCCGAGGGGGTGTACAGGTTCTGCCCGATCACTGCGCTGTAGGTAGTAATCAGGCAGACCGGTTTCTTGGGTACTGTTGCCGAAAGAGCTGTCGGCGTTCGATCCAGGTTCGGGCCGCCGCACTGGCGCTGAGCCTCAAGTCGCTCGGCGCGAGTAGCTCCGGGGAATAGGGGCGCCCAGTCGCCTTCTTCCAGTACTGCCGGCTCTGGTGCTACAGCCTTGTAGGTGGCGCGCACACCGGAGGTGTAATTGCGGTCAATATTGAACATGACATCGTTTTCGTAATCGACGCGCAGGCGTTTGTCGCCGTGGTTGATCACATGGGTGAATTCCTGCCAGAAGCGCTCCAGGTGGGTTTGCCCCCAAGCCTGCGTGGGGATCAGGCAATGCAGCGGCCAAACCAGTGCCAGTACGTACCGCATGGACTTACTCGTCCTGTCCGTTGTCAACAGGCACGCCGTTGACAGTGGACCGCCACGACCGGTTCAGGGAGCGCATCCAGGTTGAAAAGGCGGACCGCGTCGATGCGCCTGCTGTGTCCCATTTGTTGGCAATCACCGCATCCGCCTCGCGCACCAGTTGTTCCAGTGCGGCGCGGGCAGCCGGGAGCGGGAGTTCAACCCATTGTGGGTCGATGACGGCGATCACTTGTTCCACCTGCAGAAGCGTGCCCGCGGTGCTGCTCATCATCAAGGTTTGGGTGGCGCCGGCATGGCCATCGGGTCCGCCTTCAACCAGTACGCGCTTGATGTTCGTGGCACCCGCCCGTCGAATCAGGTGCACAAGCCCGGCGCGAAAAGTCACGCTGCCGATGCAGCATGGGCAGCCGTGTGGCACAGGTTCGTGCAGCAAGTTGGCCTCTGGCTCAATGGCGCCGGCTGGGCCGATTACGCCCCAGATATCAGCTTGAGGCCGCGCCTGCGTCAGGTTGCGGATCACCGAGGTTTTGCCGGCCCCACGAAACCCGCAGACCAACACCACGGCGATGGCAACCGTCATTCGTCAGGCTTGTCGCTGCTCTGCTCTTCTGCCCGCCGGCCGCCAACCGACAGCCCCAGCGCCTTGAGTTTGCGGTACAAGTGCGTACGCTCAAGGCCAGTCTTCTCTGCGACTCTGGTCATGCTGCCCTTTTCCTGGGCCAAGTGGTATTCGAAGTAGGCACGTTCGAATGCATCGCGCGCCTCTCGCAGGGGCTGGTCAAGCGACAGGCCGGAGATCGTCGGGGTCACTGTTTCGGCCGCGGTAGCCTCAGCCACCGTCGCAGCAGGAGCGCCGGGCTGGGGCTTGACCGCGAGGGCACGCTTCACCTCTGAGAGCAGCTTGGCCAGGGCGATCGGCTTTTCCAGAAAATCGAGGGCACCGATGCGCGTGGCTTCCACGGCAACATCAATGGTGGCATGTCCTGACATCATCAGGACCGGCATCGTCAGCAAGCCCCCGGTTGACCACTCTTTGAGCAGCGACACCCCATCCGTATCGGGCATCCAGATGTCGAGCAGCACCAGATCGGGCTGCTCGCGCAGGCGAATCCGTCGCGCGTCGGCGGCATTTTCCGCCAACAGGATGGTATGCCCTTCATCGGCAAGAATCTCCGACAGCAGTTCGCGGATACCGATTTCGTCGTCGACTACGAGGATGTTTGCCATGGTGTTGTACGCGTATTCTATTCCGCTTGGGCCGACCGGGGTGACTGCGCGTCCGGGCGCGCAGCACGAAGGTGGATATCGATGCGAGCCCCACCCTTCACATCATTAACCAAAGTAATCGTACCCTTGTGGTCGTCGATGATCTTTTTGACGATGGCCAGACCCAGTCCGGTACCCTTTGCCTTGGTGGTGACGTAAGGCTCAAAGGCATTGGCGATGATTTTCTGCGCAAACCCGGGCCCGTTGTCCGTGATCGAGAACCTTACGCCACCGGCAGCTGAGCCCAAGGCAGCTTCCGTCTTGACCAGGATCGCAGGCGCCGGTGTGGCGGCAACAGCGTCTATGGCGTTTTGCACCAGGTTATGGATCACCTGGCGCAGTTGCTCCGGATCCCCGGAGGCGGCGGGCAATGCCGGATCCAGGGCGACGGTGGGCGCAACCACCGCGTTCTCGTACATGCCCTGTACTTCACGAATCAGCGCATTCAGGTCGACTGCGCGCAGGCGCGCGGGGGGGGTGCGAGCGTAGTCGCGGAACTCGTCGACCATGCGTTTCATCGCGGCGACCTGGTTGACGATGGTGTCGGTGCTGCGCTTCATCATGTCGGCATCGGCACCTGCAAGTTTTGGCCCAAGCTTCATTTGCAGCCGCTCTGCGGACAACTGGATCGGCGTCAGCGGATTTTTGATTTCGTGCGCCAGACGGCGCGCCACCTCTCCCCAAGCTGCCGATCGCTGGGCCGACACCAGTGCCGAGACGTCGTCGCACACGACCAGGTATCCCATCCCATCCGCGACGGAAATGCGCGCACCCTTGACAAGCAGGGTGCGCTCAACGGCGGCGGGCGACACCCCTGGTTTGGCGTCGTCCAGCGCCGCCACGTCGACAGCGCGGGCAAACTCGAGCTGGCGTTGCCAGCTGCTGTCGGCCTCGCTTTCAAAAATCTCTTCGATCTGCCTTGCGAACCCGGCGAGCCCGGCAGCGGTCGACAGTGGTTGCCATTGCGTGGTGGTGGCATCCAGGCCGAGGATCGCCTCGGCGCTTTGGTTTGCGGTGGCAAGGTGGAAGCGTTGATCCAGCACCAGTACCCCTGCGGTGAGGCTGGCCAGAATGTTTTCCAGGTAAGCCTTGGCCGATTCGAGCTGCGTCTGCTTGCTTTCAACGCTGGCCCGCGCCTCATGCAGTTGCCGGGTCATGCGCGAAAAAGACTGGGTCAGCACGCCCAATTCGTCGCTGCTTGAAATTTCGCCTATCGGCGTGAAATCACCCTGGGCTACGGCTTCGGTGGCCTGCGCCAGCAGAGATAGCGGTGCGGCGAGACGTTCCGAGTAGTAGAACGCCGCCGCCAGTGCGGCGAACAGGGCTAGCAGCAGGGTGAGGGTGAGCGTGACGGTGTAGATGTTGCGCAGGCCGGTACGCGAGAGGGAAAGCTCGGAATAATCGCGGTAGCCGGCTTGGACGTTCTCCGCGCTGTTGGTCAATTGGTCAGGTACCGGCTGCAGCACCTGCAGCATGCGTGGTTCGGCTCCCAGCGCGCGCGCCGCGATTGGCGCGACAACCCGCATGCGCAGGGAGGTGCGCTCTTCTGCCTTGAGCCCATCGCCCGCTTTGGACACCGCACTTTCGACAGCGGCATGCCCTCTGCCCTGGGCAACCTGACGCATGATCTGCGCATCGGGTAAGTCGGGGCGCAGGCGGGCTGACGCGGGGCCTGCAGAGGCAATCAGCCGACCGCTTGCCGTCAGCACGGCGGCCTCGGACAAGCCGGTTTGCTCCACCATGCGGGTAAGCAGTGCACCGGTCGAGCTTTCCGGAATGTCGGCCAATTCGAGGGCCATCAGACGGGTGCGCCCGGTCACATCCTGCAGCATGGCATCCAATGTGGCACGTGCAAGAGCGATGCCCGACTCGAGGCTTTTTTCCACCTTGACGTTGAACCACGACTCGATCGAACGTGACAGAAATTGCACCGACACCGTATAGACCAGCGTGCCCGGAACCAGCGCCATCAGCGCGAACAGCAGTGTCAGCCGGGTGGCCAGCGCGGTCCCGAACACTTTGGCGCGCCGCCGCATCCACAAGCGTGCGAGCAGATAGCCGACCACCGCCAGCATGGCTACTGCGATGACCGCGTTTAGCGCCAGCAGCAATGAGTAGTGCTGTGCAAACCGCTCGGTGTTGGCGCTGGCCGTGGCCAGTAGAAAGAGCAGCACGCCCGCCAAGGCGAAGGCGGCGACCAGGGTGTAGCGCAACCCGCGATTCATTTGGGCGCCTCTGGCGCCGCATCCGGACGAAATGGGACGGTTTTCCAGCCGGAATCGAGGGTCCATTCACGGCTGGTGAGGGCGTTGATCTGAAATGGCTTTGGGAGCTGGGATACGTCGAGGCGCATGCGGGCGAGCGCCACGTACGATTCGCCCGGACGCACCTTGCTGCGCTCCACCGCGAGCATGCGCGGCCGGCCAAGCAGGCGCAATGCTTCCTGCAGGGAGACGAAACTCTGATAGAGCGAACCCGCCGACAAGCGATAGGACTGTGTCAGGGCATGATACGAAAGCTTGTAGGTCTGCGAGGACAAGGCGGTCTTTTCGTCCAGCCAGTACCAGCGCGGGCGCGTGAGTTCAAACTCAAACGTGAAATAAAGCTGGACCCCGCGGTTGACGGCTTCTTCCAGCCGCGCCGACAATTCCACGCCATACTCGCCGTGCAGGGTCCAGCCTTCCTCGGAGGCGTCTAGCCTGAGATCCCTGGAGCTTATGCCGTCGGCCAGCACGGCCGACGACAGACATGCGGCCGTCAGCGCCAGACCCACCAGCGCTGCTGCACGCCTGGCAACGACGCGGCTAACCTTTCGCCAGAAGCGCGTAATAGAAACCCCCCTGCGCCGCATCGGGAAACAGTTGTCCGTTCTCTTCCACAGGCGCAAACCGTTGGTCAAAATCGAGGGCCGGTGAGGAAGCATCCGGATGGCTTTTCACAAAGGCTTCAATTTGCCGCACATTTTCAGCGTGAAAGACCGAGCAGGTCGCATACAGCAATTTACCACCGGGCCGCAAGACCTGCCACAGCGCTTCGAGCAGGCGCCGCTGCAGCACTGCGAGGGTTGCCATATCGGCTGGACGCTTGAGCCACTTGCCGTCGGGGTGGCGCGCGATCACGCCCGATGCAGTACAGGGTGCGTCGAGCAAGATGCGATCGAATGGGGTGCTGTCCCACCAGGTTTTCACCAGGGCGGCGTCGGCAGCGTGGGTTGGCGCCGACAGGCCGAGGCGTTCAAAGGCAGCCTGCACCGGGCGTAGCCGTTCAGCGTCCTTGTCGAGCGCGAGCAGGGTGCAATCGCATCGCTCAAGGATGTGGGCGGCTTTGCCACCGGGCGCCGCACACGCATCCAGTACCCGCATGCCGGGCTTGACGTCCAGCAGGTGCGCTGCCCATTGGGCACCGGCGTCCTGAGCTGAGAACAGGCCTTCGGCAAAGCCGGGGAGACTGGCCAGTGGTTGTGGCCGCACCAACCGGAGAGCGTCCGGGCCGGTCTGCTCAGAGGTGATGCCCGCTTCTTGCAGACGTTGTTGGCAGGACGCGACTGCACCGCGGCGGCGGTTCACCCGCAAGGTCATCGGTGGCGGTTGGTTGCCGGCGTCGACGATGGATTGCCAGCGATCCGGCCAGTCTTCACGCAGGCGATCCAGCCACCATTTCGGGAGGGCCTGGCGAATTGCTTCGCTCCGGTTCGCTTCTTCCAGGCGCTCGGCCTGCTCGCGCAGAAAAGTTCGCAGGACACCATTGACAACGCCGCGCAGAGGTTGGCGCGCCGGCCCGTCAACTGCGGCAACCGCCTGATCGACTACCGTGTGGGCACGCTCGGGGTGAGCAAGCAATTCGCTCAGCGCGGCGCGAATGATGAAATCAATTTTCGGGTTGGGGCGTTTCAGGAGCGAAGTGGCGAGGGCATCGAGCAGGTTGAACCGTCGCGCAGCCCCGTAAGCAATGGATTGGGCGGCGGCACGCTCCGCCGGGGCCAGCCCACGCGCGCCAAGACGCAAGGCATCATCCAGAGCGCGGCCGTGGGCGACGACAGACAGCGCAGCGGCCGCGGCGCGAATGGCAATGCCCAGATTGGCGGAGGACTGCACCATGATGGGTGCGACTGCAGGTGAACCTGTGCGCTGGCTCACGCGCCGAACCGGTCGCCGACGAAGACCGGGATTTGTTGCAGGAATGCTGGCACCGTCAGGCGTCTGCCGCCCGCCCGTTGCACGCTGGTGAGCCTCAGTGCACCTTCGCCACAAGCGACCAGGATGCCACCGTTATCTGCTGCAAGCACGGTGCCCGGCGCAGCGCCATCGCTTGCCGGGTTGGCCGAGACGCTTCCCGCCCATAACTTCACGGTTTCGCCGCGCACTGTTGTTGAGCAGCCTGGAAAGGGGTCAAAGGCTCGCAGCTTGCGTGCCAGCTGGATCGCGGGCAGGGAAAATTCCATGGTGCCTTCGCCCTTGCCGATCTTTGCCGCATAGGTCACGCCGGCTTCCGGTTGTGGCTCGGATTCCAGTTTGTCGATTGACCGCAAGGCGGTGACGATCAATCGTGCCCCGCAGGCGGCGAGTTTGTCGTGGAGTGTGGCGGCGGTTTCTTCCGGATCGAGCACGAAGGCTTCACGTAGCAGCACTGGCCCGGTGTCGAGCCCCTCTTCCATCCGCATGATGCACACGCCTGATTGGGTGTCGCCGGCTTCAATGGC
>SXGU01053966.1_pt1 | contig 14248 bp, 11 predicted proteins | sample 3174531 | NCBI WGS metagenome assembly SXGU01 (sample SAMN11356863, study PRJNA531348) | freshwater metagenome | isolation source: freshwater sample F1-140 | place: China: Fuxian Lake, Yuxi | collected 2017-12-25
CCGAGATATATTTTTTGTATAAATATTATTTACGTAGTAAACAATACACAAACTACGTTTGTTTTATATTTATGTTTATAAAACATAACTAAAAAAATATACAAGCATAAGAAAAGATATAAATAATTGTTCTAATACATAATTATAAAATTTAACCCTAATATGAGTAAATACAAATTAGAATATGGCACTTAAAATAATAAAAAAATTCAAGTATATTAAAATATTTTATTAGAGTCATCATCTTCTTCTAATTTGTATTTACTCATATACTATTCTAATTTTGACTAATATTGTTTCCATTTATGTTATCATGTTTTATAGTCAATCTACCATCAAATAAATTAATAATGCTTTGATTATGTGACACTAATAATATTTTATTGTATTGAGTCTTATAATATTCAATCAGTTTTATCGCCATTGTTTTATTACTTTCAGAACAAGCATCAAACAATTCATCCACAATAATGAAATCTGATTTTAAATATGAATTAATTCTTAAAAATGCTACTTTAAAAATTAATTCCATTATATTTCTTTGAAATCCTCCAGCATTTGATATATCCTTTATTTTATCCGTCCTAATTATAATATTAAATTTTTTAGATTCATTCTCTGGTGTATGTATAAATTCAACGATAATTTTATCATGACCAATATACACACAGATTTCATCCAATGCCTTTTGCAAATTAACTATAATTTGTTCCTCCAATAATTTATCACATAATCCATTTGTTTTTAATATATTTACTAATAGCTCAAAATCCTTCAGGTCATCAATAGACTTCCCACTTTTTTTAATAATATCTTTTGCAATTATACATTTTTCCTTTAAATCATTAATTTTTACATCATTCATTTGAATTGCCTCATTACTTGCATTATATTCCTTTTCAATAATATCATATTCTTTTTTTACTTTATTTTGTTCCTTTTTTAATTTACAATATTTGTTATAATTATCTTTATTTTTATTAATAATGAACAATATATCCTCATTATTTTTCAATTTTGTATTTTCTTTATTAAGTTTATTTAATGCTGTTTCACGTTTATATTTTATATCTGATAATTCTTTTTCATGTTTATTTAATTTTTTTATTAAATCCTGCCATTTATCGTATTCTTCGTATTCTTTTTCCTCCTCATCAGTTAAATCTTTCTCCAATATTTTAATCTCTTCAATTAATTTTATATTTCCTTGCTCGTTCATATAATCATCAATCTTATTTTGTATTATATGAAGCTGTCCTTTCCTATCTTCAATGCTAGCCTCCAAATCATTTATAATTCTATCATAGTTATTATTTATTTTTAATGATTCATAATTATCCTTAATTATTTTAACATCCTCCATACTTTTATTTAATAGATCTATTTTGGAATTTAAGTCCTTTCCAGCAGCAGCCATATATTTTTTTGTGATATTATCTGTTTTAAAATATATACCGTATTCCTGAATAAACTCGAGTGTATTCTCCAATCTATATTTCTGATTAAATAAATGGTTATATTTATCATGTTCTATTATTGTTTTTTTTATACCATCAATAGTGTTAGTTTTATTATTTTCTTCTTTATAAAAAGCTATTTTATTACTTATTTCCTGAATTTCCTTATTTAATTTATCTTTATTTTCATTATGTGTTACGTTTTCATCTGTTGTTATATTTTTATAATGAACATCTATGATATTTTTATTGATGTTTAATATTTTTTTTTTTAATTCACAAACTGCTTTCTTTTTTTTATCATTAAATATATTAAGTTTTTGTTCAATATCCTTATATTTTTTTAATTTTTTCTTGATTTCATCAATATTTTTATCCTTTGTTTTTATATCTACATCATACTCTTTAATTTCCTTAGTTGTATTATCAATATGTGCTTTTATATCATCATTGTATTCATTTAATTCATCAATATCATATTTTTCATCAATATTTTTAAATTCATCATATATCTTAATTCTTTCTTTCAATGAGATTAATTCATTATTTTTATTTTGATACTGTTCACATAATGTTTTATTTTTATTTTTTTTATTGTCCTCATATTCTTTAATTTCCTTCTCAAAATTTATCAATATATTTTTACTGTGTTCATATGCTTGTGTGCTTGTAAAACTACTCCTATAATCCTTTGTGAATTCTTTTGAACAATGCAATAATAACATTGATTTGCCTATTTTTTTTGTATCCTTATATAAGCTTTCGCTTTTATCTGATATATCTCTCAAATATGATAAGTTTGCCATCTTAAATAATATTTCATCACGGTCCTTATCCTTTTCTTCTAAGAAAGCTTTTTCTCTATTCTGTGATATCACAATCATCTGATATAATTCATCATACGTTATTATCTCTTTTACAATTATATCTTTCATTTCATTATCTGCCTTAAATGTGACTCCTTCATTTTTATATAAATTTCTATTAAATATATCATTCTTGACATAAATTATACAATGTCCTTTCTTTTTATTAATATACTTTTTAATAACAAATGTTGTATTTACTTTTTTATCATCTTTATAATGAACTGTAAACATTCTCTTTATTTCATATTCAATCCCATTTGATATTAATCTTATAATTCCATAACATTCCTTCTGTCCATTTCTTACAAAAGAAAAACCATTATTGCATCTTGGTGTTTCACCGAATAGAATAAGTGATATTATTTCACATAATGTACTTTTTCCGGAGCTATTATTTTCACACATTCCGATGATTCCAAACATTGTGCTTATATCAAATTTTACATCCTTACCATATACCATAATATTATTCATTTCAACATTAATAAATTGTATATTTCTCTTTTTTTTCATTATACCTTCAAAATCTATCTCATCTAATAATAAACCTAAATTTTTAGTGAATCTTTCAGTATTATCTATTTTGTGCTTTGATTCAATATACGATAATAAAAACTTCTCACAACTTTTTCTATCCATAACTGATGATAATTTAAGTTCTTTGTCGCCTATTTTTAATACAGTATCGAATGTCAAATTTTCCATTTTGGGTTTTTGTAAAAAATTAGTAATAACAATCTGATTATCCTCAAATTTTTTCTTAATATTCTCAATATTTCTTTCACTATAATTTCCAAATGTTAGCCGCAGGTCTGCATATTTTGTATATTTAATAATTTTATCTATATCATAATTAGACACATTGCCATCATCATCCAATATTAAATCTAATTTTTTATAATCATTTTGTATTTGTACAAACTCTATTTTTTCCCTATCTAAATCCAATTTCATCGTACCATGATTAAATGCATCCTCTGATATTTTTTGTGCTATTAATGAACCTGTGTAAAATGCCGTATTATTTTTCCTTAGGAACTGTTGTAAATGTATATCACCAAATGCACAATATTTATAATCTTTAAAACTTGATAATAAGAAGTTATCTCTACATTCTATACCATTTTCCAACTTAGCTCCTTTTAACATACCATGATAAAGTGAAATGGTAATATAATTTTTATTAAATTTCTTACAATTTATAACTTCGCTACTTCCCATTACGGTATGACCAAAGGCAAGTTGTCCATATAAATATATTTTTTGTTCTAATAAAAAATATAATTCATGCTCAGTTTTTAGGTGATCCTTTACAATTGGTGTTAAAGTATCAATATTTGTCTTAATATCATGGTTTCCTAATATTGATATAACAGGACAAAAATTAGCTAAATTAATATATAAATATTTAGCCATTTGAATGGCATTACCGCTAACTGCAAATCCATTATCCATTATATCACCTGTAATAACTATCAAATCATCTTTATTAAGTTGCTCCTCCTTATAGTATTTAAATAAATTCTCAAATACAGAGTAATATACATCATTATACGATGAATCATTTTTAATATGTATGTCTGATATAAAATAAATTCTCTTTACGTTATTATCTTTTTTTAATATTTCCATTATAGTTATATATAATGGAAATATGTTAAATAATTAATAAATAATAAATAAAAAATTAAGTTTTTTTTTTTTGCAAATACAATATTTTTAACATTTTTAATATCTTCTGGTGTTGCATAATATTCTTCATTATAGTTTAATAGAATATCTTTATCATAATAATTTATATGTTCAATTATTTTCTTTCCTAAATCACATTCCTGTATATTCTTTTCTAACAATTCTATCTTAATATCTTCAAATTTAGTTATCTTTAATAATTCAATTATTTTATCATATTCCTTCATATTATGTTTTCTCATAAGATAAAAATAATCCAACATATTATATATTGAATTATTGAGATCACTAAATATATATCTTTTTTCATTTATGTTAATAGATGCAATAAACCCCCCGTCAATTTTAATTGTTTTAATATTATTTATTTTTTCCCTTTGTATCATCATAAATATTTCATCGGAATTAAACTTGATTTCATTAAATATATTATAGTATCTATTTAATCCATTTTTTATGGAATCACTATTTTTTATTTCATCATCTACTATTATTTTTCCCTCCAACTCTGAGTGAATTTCTATTTGTTTAATTATTTCTGCTTTGACCTTGCCCTCAAAATTTATGCAATTATTCTCAATAAATTCATCAATATCTCTTTTTTTTAATTTATTATACCCCCCACAAACATATATATATTTCTCATCAACCAATTTGTAAATATAATAATTATGTTTATCTTTTGTTTTATCGACCAGTTTATTAATATAATATTTATATTTATCAATCATCAATGTGCTTGATATATTTGATTCAGCCTGCCCACTTGAATCTTTTTTTTTATTTGGACCAGCTTTATTTTTTCGTTTATTATCTATCCTAACTATATTATTTTCCTCCTCTAATCTCAATTTAATTTTATCAAAATCTGTTTTAAAAAATAATCCTTTTTTAACCTTATATACTTCTAATAATTTATATCTTATGTTTAACAATGAACATTGTGTAAATTTTCCAGTGCCCCTATTATTCAAATTAATCAATTCATTCATTATCGTTATCTCTATTGGCACTCGGGAACACATAATACATGCATCCATTTTATCCTCAACATCATATAATTTATAATATTTACATATGTTATATTCTGTTTTATTATCATAATTTAATGAGTCTTTTAATGTTTTAGTATCATCTATCATTTTTTGTGTAATACTAAACTCTATATCTTCAATTGGTTTATTATATTTAAATATCTCATTATTATCAGTTTTATCCCAATATTTTTCATCTTCATCGGGCTTAAATTGCATAGTTATATTTTTATTTTTATTTTTTTTACTCATTTCTTAATTATGTACATAATATTAAATAATAGCTATATAGTTTTTTTTCAATTTTTTATAAAAAATTCTCAATAATAAGCAAATGGGAAAGCTGTTATAAGATCCTCCGGATTTTTATTAAATTTATTTAAAAAGGAAACAAGTATACCTAATTATAATTTATATTTTTATATTATCCAGAGATTCTAAAAACAACTTACCCAAATGTTTATAAAAAATGAAATTAAAATATTTTATTAGTTAAATGCATGGAATATTCATACTTTTTCATTTGTTTATTAAAAAACACAAATGGATTATACAATAACAAAATTAGATTTATCAAAAAAGTATTTAACAGAATTACCAGATTTAAGCAATTATCCAAATTTAATAAACCTTAATATTAGCGGAAATAAAATAACAAAATTGAATAACCTGCCACAATCTTTACAAATATTAATTTGTAGTTATAATAAAATAACACAATTAGATAACCTACCACAATCTTTAATTGAATTAGATTGTATGATTAATAAAATAAAAAAATTAGATAACCTACCACAATCTTTACAAATATTAAATTGTAGTTATAATAAACTAACACGGTTAGATAACCTACCACAATTGGTACAAGAATTAGATTGTAATAAAAATCAAATAACAGAATTAAATAACTTACCACATTCTTTACAAATATTAAATTGTAGTTATAATAAACTAACAAAAATAGATAACCTGCCACAATCTTTACAAGTATTAATTTGTAGTTATAATTATATAAATAAATTAGATAACTTTACCACAATCTTTATATGAATTAGATTGCAATGAAAACAAACTAACACAATTAGATAACTTACCACAATTGTTACAAGAATTATATTGTATTTATAATTATATAAATAAATTAGATAACCTACCACAATCTTTACAAATATTAGATTGTTATGAAAACAAAATAGCAAAATTAGACAATCTACCACAATCCCTACAAATATTAAATTGTGGCAGAAATAATATAACAGAATTAGATAACTTGCCACAATCTTTACAAAAATTAAATTGTAATAAAAATCAAATAACAGAATTAAATAACTTACCACATTCTTTACAAATATTATATTGTAATGATAATAAAATAACACAATTAGATAACCTACCACAATCTTTAATTAAATTAGATTGTATGATTAATAATATAACAGAATTAGATAACCTCCCACAATCTTTACAAATATTAGATTGTGGTGGTAACAAAATAACACAATTAAATAACTTACCACAATTCCTACAAGAATTAAATTGTCATAATACTGAAATAACAGAATTAAATGACCTACCACAGTCTTTAATTAAATTAGCTTGTTATTATAATAATATAACAGAATTAGATATCCTGCCACAATCTTTACAAAAATTAACTTGTTATGAAACTAAAATAACGAAATTAGATAACCTACCACAATCTTTACAAAAATTAGATTGTAATAGAAACAAAATAGCAGGATTAAATAGCCTACCACATAATTTACAAGAATTAAATTGTAGCAAGAGTGAAATAACAGAATTAAACAGCCTACCACAATCTCTACAAATATTAGATTGTGGTAAAAATAAAATAGTAAAATTAAATAACCTACCACATAATTTACAAGAATTATGTTGTAGCAATAGTGAAATAACAGAATTAAACAACCTACCACAATCTCTACAAAAATTAGATTGTAATTTTACTAAAATAACAGAATTAGATAACTTACCAATATTTTTACAAGAATTGTGTTGCAGATATACTGAAATAACAAAATTAAACAACCTACCACAATCTCTACAAATATTAGATTGTAATTTTACTAAAATAACAGAATTAGATAACTTACCAATATTTTTACAAGAATTGTGTTGCAGATATACTGGAATAACAAAATTAAACAACCTACCACAATCATTACAAAAATTAGATTATATTGGGAAGTTATTATAAGAACCTCATTTTCTATTATGTTATATGATTACTTTTTATATTATGCGATTTAGATTTTTTTCCTTATTACTTTTTTTATAATTATGCGACTTAAATTTGCGGTTATGTGGTTCTTTGAGTTTATTTTGGCAGTTATGTATTTGTCTTATTATTTTTTTATATTTATGTGCCCTAATTTTATGGTTATGTTATTTTTGTAAATTACGGGGTAGGTTATCTAATCGTGTTATCTTATTATTATTACAATCTAATTTTTGTAGGGATTGTGGTAGGTTGTCTAATTCCATTATTAGATTATATTTACAACATAATTCTTGCAAATTTTGTGGTAAGTTATCTAATCGTATTATTTTATTACCATCACAATATAATTCTTGTAAATTATGTGGTAGGTTGTCTAATTCCGTTATTTTATTACTATCACAACATAATTTTTGCAGAAGTTGTGGTAAGTTATCTAACTTTAATATTTTATTATAACTACACTTTAATTGTTGTAAAGATTGTGGTAGGCTATCTAATCCCGTTAGTTCATTATAATCACAACACAATGCTTGCAAATTCCGCGGTAGATTATCTAATTCCGTTAGTTCATTATTGTCACAACATAATACTTGCAAATTTTGTGGTAGTTTATCTAATTTTAATATTTTATTATAACTGCATTTTAATATTTGTAGGGGCTGTGGTAGTTTATCTAATTCCATTAGTTCATTATTATCACAATATAATTCTTTTAAATTTTGTGGTAGATTATCTAATCGTGTAATTCTATGATTTACACAACGTAATTTTTGCAAATTTTTTGGCAACTTATCTAATTTTGTTATTTTATTATTATCACAAGATAATTTTTGTAAATTATATGGCAATTTATTTAAATTTGTTAGTTCGTTATTGTTACAATTTAATTCTAGTAAAGATTGTGGTAATTTTTTTAATTCTTTTATATAATTAACACTGCAGTTTAATTCCTGTAGGGACTGTGGTAGGCTATCTAATCCAATTATTTGATTTTCTTTACAATTTAATTCTAATAAAGATTGTGGTAATTTTTTTAATTCTATTATTGTATTATGATTGCAATCTAATATTTGTAAATTTTGTGGCAGGTTATCTAAATGTGTTATATAATTATGACCACAATATAATATTTGTAAAGATTGTGGTAGGTTATCTAATTCATTTATATAATTATAACTACAATATAATTCTTTTAAATTTGGTGGTAGGCTATCTAACCGTGTAATTTGTTTTTCACTGATATCAAGTTTTATTAAATTTTGAAATTTGCTTAAATCTAATGATTTTTTTAAGTGTTTTTTTAATATTTTTAATTCAGTTATTGTGTAATCCATTATTATAATTATTATTATTAATTATTTACAAGTTATATTAATATCATTTTTTTATAACATAACTTTTAATTTAAGTCGTAGAATTATAAGAATAAAGAAAAAATATAAGTTACAGAATATAAAAAGTAATTAAGTAAAATAATAAAAAATTATGATTAAGAATTAATTTTGTGATTATGAAGGGGTCAAAAGTGATTTAATTTTAGTTGATGCATTGATGTCATTTTAGTTGATGCATTGATGTCATTTTAGTTGATGCATTGATGTCATTTTATTATAACAAATGACTATTATAATCGCATTATCATACTACACTATATAATGAAAAAGGCTCCTGCGAGTTTACGAGACAGGAAAACAACGGGCAACGAATCTCAGATTCGTGGGTTTAAAATCTATTTTTAATTTGAAAATTAAAAATAGTTTTCTAGCGAAAAAAAGCATAATATATTATGCTTTTTGTTCGGTTCCGTTATAGTATATTATTTATATTTTTATATATGATTGCTTTATTATATAGGAAATTTCTAATAAAAAAAATTATTATGTAGATATTATATAAAATATTTCTCCATAACCGCCAAATCAACATAACCGCCAAAACAACATAACCGCCAAATCAACATAACCGCCAAAATAAACCCTAAAAATATGATATTTTTTAATTTAAATTATGATTATTATTATTGGCATAACCGGAAAAATAATTTATGAAAAAAGATAAAAAATATGATATATTTTGTTATACTTATTACTTTTATATTCTGTGCCCTAATTTTTTCTTTGTTTATTATTTCATTATTTGATTATATTTGTTTTGTTACTTTTTTATATTTCTGCTCCCTAATTTTTCCGGTTAATCAAGTAAAATAATCATAATTTTAACTAAAATATTTCTAGAGTTTATTATGGCGGTTATGTCGTTGATTATAATCCAAATGAGTTATTTTAAGTTAAACATGAATTCTTATTATATTATTTGCTACTTGGATACTTTTCTTATTACTTTTTTTTAATTATGCGACTTGAGTTATGCTAAGATCCTGAAAAAATTAAAGAATATAAGAGCATATTTAAGGCCAAAGGAAAAAATAATGATAAATAATTTATATTATACTATAATATAATGCCACATACTACGTCAAAAGGTAAAAATGTTTATAGTGTAGATTTAATGTTTGCTTATATAAATATAATTAAACCAAAAATAACTAAAATAAAGTTAAATATAATTAATTATAATATGGACACTAAGGGGTGGGGTGAAGGTAATATATCAATTAATGATGTATTAAAAAATCCCAATAAATATAGGGATGATTATGATAGAATAAATAATGCTAATTTGAAATATCCAATTATTATGGATACTAAAGGAAATATATTTGATGGTGTTCATAGATATATTAAATCAAAATTACTGGGCAAAAAAATCATAAAAGTATATTTATTTGACGATAAACTATTAAATAAATTTATTATCAATAAAACTGGAAATTATAATACTAAACTAGAAATCAATGAATACATCGAATTGTTTTATAAAAATTTTATTAAATAATTATTGTGGCTCAATATGTTGATTATGTTGTGAATTAGAACGTTTCACTTTTTTAATTTTAGGAAATATGTGACTTTTATTTTTTAATAATGAAACGTTCTAATTCACACTCACCCATATATTAAAATTATATAATAATACTTTTCCCGTATAACCCGGAAAAGTCATTTATGTTTTTATCATAGCACTGTATATTTATATAAATACCATAGTAATGGTTGAGAGTTGTTAGATTAATCTAACGGCTCTAAGCTCCCAGTTATCAAAAATTTAATTCCAAAATCTATAACATGACCGCCAAAATAAACCCGAAAAATATGATATTTAATTATAATTTATATTTTTATATTATCCAGAGATTCCAAAACCAACTCACTCATATGAAAAATAAATATAAAAATATATTTTTATATATACAGTTTTATTTTAATACAGTTTTATTTTAATACTTTTTTAAATTCATATATTTTTGTTTATATTTTAGATATTTTTTATAAAAAATATTTTGCTTTGAAAAAATTAATTTATAATCTTTAATTTGAATATTATATGTAAATTTGTTCAACATTTCTATATTTTCATTTTCTGGATTTGATATATCTGGATAAATTAATAGGTTATTTATATCATATGTATTTTTTTCTTTTTCCTTATAAGTAGTATAGTTAAGAAATATTTCGTCAAAGAATGTATTTTCTAGCTTTAAATTTTTAAATATATTTATTGATTCATTAAAATATTTATTAAAATCTGCTTCTGATAATTTTAAATTTGTAATAAACAAACCAGCTGGTTTACAATAGTAATTGTATTCTAATTCTTTTTCTGTTAAAAGATATTCATATAGTTTTACTAACCAGTGGGCACAGTTATTTTGATATATAGGAAAAAATGCCATTTGATATTTAGATATTTTTTTTTCTGCTCCGAATAATAATTCGAAATTTGAACGGGAAGTTATATATTCATCATCTGTCATAGCGTTTATTTTTGTTATAGTATTTATTAAATTTATATCGTTATCAGAAAATATACCATCGATGTCCTTTGAATAAAAATATTCTATATCACTGTCTAAAAATGGTAAAAATCTTATAACACGTTTCATATGTCCGATATTAATTATATCTGGATATTTTATTTGATGTATTTCAACTAATCCTGTTTCAAGCAAATAATCAAACATTGATAGAACATATTTTTTATTCTCTGTATCTATATTTGTTAAAAAAGTACTTATATCTATATATATTCTATAAAACATTTTAACTTCTACATTATCTATATATTTTTCATATTGTTTTATTATACTTATTACATTTCCTAAATGTTGAAATGTAAATTTTACGTCTTCAGAAATATCATATAATAAGAATGTAAAACAACTTTTTCTGTCTGTTAATATTTTATTATATCTGTCTATAACAATATCATTAAATATATTATATTTTTTTTCCTCAATATTGTATTTAGGAAAATAATTGAATAATAAACATTCTTTGTCTATTAACTCAGTTGATTCACATTCATAAAGTTTTTTGCTAATATTTAAATTTTTTATATCAATTTCAAATGTTGGTATATCCATATATTAAAGAGACAGTAAATTTTTATTTTTTGTCCCTTATAGCCTAGGCCATAACCGCCAAATCAAGTCGCAGAATTATAAAAAAATATTAAGAAAAACATCATTAAAAAATAAAGAAAAATCCAAGTCGCAGAATATAAAAAGTAAACAAATAGAATAATAAAAATTATATTTTAACTAAAAAATATCATATATTTGTAGTTTATTTTGGCGGTTAAGTTAATAATTACCATCCTAATAAATAATGAGGATTGGGTTTGGTAATGCATTGTTTAGGTTTTTCACCTTCAATTAAAAATAAATTATGAACTTTATTCAATTCATCCGTTTCTTTAATTTGATTTGTAAATTCTTCTAGAGATAGACTATTGGAATTATATATCTTAATAATCTTGAAATCACAATGCTTTATTAAAAAGTATATAAAATTTAATGCATGATTTCTACCACAATATGTAATTACATTCTCAATATAATCCTTGTCTAATAGTCTTCTTAAAAAAAATACATCTGTAATTAATCCGTATAATGCAAATAAATTTTCTTCAAGCTCGCCATATAATTTAAATATATTTTTTAGATTGTCTAAATCTTTATTATATAATATATGTAACATCGTTCCAAATATGCTAGTAAAATTTTTAAGATATTGTAATAAAAATACATTATAAAAATCATTAATATTTTTTTTTAGATTTTTATGTTTATATTTATGTATTATCTTACTAATAAAATATTCTTGAGATTTTTTATCAAATGTACGTATTCTATTTTGTTTTATATCTATATTTTTTTCAAAAATACTTATTACATTTCTTTGTATATCTTCAATATGTTGTTTTAGTTCTTCTATTTTATTTATTTTATTGAAATCACTAGGATTATTATTTTGTAAAAAATTTAATTTAGGTAATACATCATTTTTAAGTTGTTTTATAATATTATTAAACTGTAAATAATCTCGAATATCAAGATAATGTAGTCTAACATTAGGATTTGATTTTGAATATTTAACTTTATCTTTTTCAATAATAAATTCCGTTTTAAACATTTCTATCACTTCAAAAATATAAATATCTCTTTTGTCTGTAATTGGCTTTTGTATTTGTTCATTTCTTATTTCAAGAAAAAAATCTAATGGCTCTTTAGAATCTTTAATTAATTTATAAAGATATTGTGATATATCAATAGAATCAAATGAATCACATCTAGTCTGATTATCTAAATTTTGATGTACATCCATGAAAATAGTTATATTTTTTCGTATGGTATTGATACTTCCTGTTAATTGTACATAATTATATGGTCCATTAATATATGTCATTATATAATACATATGGATAAAATATATAATAAATCAATTCACAGTCTTGTACAACATAACCGCCAAAATAAACTCTAAAAATATGATATTTTTTAGTTAAAATACGATTTTTATTATTTTACTTGTTTACTTTTTATATTCTGCGACTTAGATTTTTCTTTATTTTTTAATGAACGTTTTCTTATTACTTTTTTATAATCCTGCGACTTAAATTGGCGGTTATGATATATTTAAAAAACAATGGATTGAATTTATATTTTCAAATCTATTCCATAATCTAATATATTGATATGAATTTATTTCTGTATTTCCATATAATGATTCTTTTACTTCTTCAAATGGAAGAGTGTGAATTAGAACGTTTCACTTTGAATTTTATTTTTAATAGATATGTAACTTTTATTTTTGAAAAGTGAAACGTCCTAATTCACACTCGCCAAAAGGTACAATATTAGACCATGATTTCATATTAACTTTGCTATCAGATAATATATTTTCATCTTCTAATATTCTAATTCTAAATAACATTTGAAATAATACACACGGACATACAGATCCATTACAAATATATCCATATATTTTATCGAAATATTTCAAATTAAAATCTACACCCGCCGGTATATTTTTTTATTAATAAGCTCTTTGTATTTTCAAAAACTTTCTGACTATTTATTTTTCTCATATTTTCTATTATTTTATACATATTGCTATTTGTATCCGTAATCTTTATTAAATTTTGAAATATATTAAATAATTTTAAAATTACTTTATTATTATTTAATATATATGATATATCTCGGTATATCACCTAAAATATTAATTGATGAATTTTTTTATACTTTTCAGACCTAACCCGTAAAAGTATTTTATATAAATTTATTATATATGTATAGTTTTCCAGAATATCTTAAAAAATATTCTACTATAAATTCAAAATTTATAGATGATTTTTTTGGTTTACATCAATATAAAATAGATTTTACACAAATATATATTGATTTTGATTTAAGTCTTGATGATTAATAGCTTGTCTCTTTTTTCAAAAAAAATTTGTGTGTATGTACATTAATATATTTATTTTTAGACAAAAAAAAATTTCATATATCTCCCTTAATTCATAAAAATTTATATATTTTTATAAACTACA
>SXGU01397621.1_pt1 | contig 14246 bp, 16 predicted proteins | sample 3174531 | NCBI WGS metagenome assembly SXGU01 (sample SAMN11356863, study PRJNA531348) | freshwater metagenome | isolation source: freshwater sample F1-140 | place: China: Fuxian Lake, Yuxi | collected 2017-12-25
CGGCGACGGGGCGCCTAGTGTGCGTGTGGAGTCAATGGAGCAGGCGGTGAAGGTGGCGAACGAGAATGCAAAGCTTGGAGACGTTATTCTGTTGTCCCCTGGGACGTCGAGTTTTGGTATGTTTAAAAACGAATTTGATCGGGGGGACCAGTTCAAGGCGCAGTTTGAAAAGTTAGGAGGGAAGCAAGTGGGTTAAGTCCGATCAAAATAAAGCGAGCTTTCTTTTAGGAGTTCGTTTTAGGTTAGAGTCGTTTTGACCTTCAGGCCAGGCACATTGCGGAAGTCCTTGATATTTTTGGTTACGAGTGGAACGTCCAGTTCCAGCGCCGTTGCAGCGATGAGCAAATCTAGAACGTGTCGTTTTGTTCTTGTGCGGGCGAGTGTTGATGCTCGTTCAGCAACAGCTGAGGTAACACTGAACACCGACATGAGTGCCAGGAGGGATCGAATTTTAGTCTGCTCACTTTCCGAAATACCTGGTAGCGAGAGCATCTCAAACATGGTGATAGCCGAAATCCCTACCTGACTTGGGCTCACTGAGAGTCTTTCTTGTCCTGCAAGGTGAGCGATAAGGATATTTGTGTCGACGAGTACCTCTGGTGTGATCATACTCGGGATGCTTTTCTCCACAGGTCAATCTGCTTGAGCCACCTCGTCGTCTTTTTTTCTGGAACAATTCCAAAACTGTCATTCAGCGCATGTTTTGCGCGTCTGCTTGCTTCAACCTGGTGAGCCTCCTGCATTTCCTCAAGTCGCCTCCACGCGGGGTCTTTCCTGGCATCCAAATCTCGACCCGTTTTCGTTTCAAGCTGTTTGACACGAGTTTCGAGCTCTTTGATTTTTGTGAGAGCGGTTTTGAGATTCATATAGCTGATCATAACACGGGCCGATTCGCCGATCAAAATTTGACGGATTTTCAAAAAAACAAAAGCCCCGACGGAGACCGTGGGGTCTTCTCGGGGCTAGGCGCACCAGGGAGCGGCAGTGGCCCGAATGGTTCTTGCCGTCCGCGCGAATGCGCGAGCTAGAACTCGATGGCGACCGACTCTGAGATGCTGTTCTCGGCCTGATCGTAGAAGCGCGTCGTCTCTTCCTCTCCTCCTGGCGTGAACCAGGTCTGTTCGCGGTTGAAACCGAGGCCGAAGCGATCGCCTTCTTCCGTCGTGAGGCGGGAGTAGTCGAAGGTGAGGACGAAGACTTCTTCGCCATCCGCGGAGATGTTCTCCGGTCCGTCGAAACGGATGAGCGTACCGTCCACATCGAAGCAGATGTTCTCGCCGTCGAAGGAGTCGATGGTGAGGATCTCCTCGAGCGTCCAGTTGTCGGGTGCCTCGATGTTGAGGCCGACCTGGTACAGCCCGATTGCTCCCTCCGGAGCGGCGGACACGATGAGGTCGAAGGTGGTGTAGTCCTCCACGACCTTTGTGTAGATCCCACCGAACTCGAAGTAGGGTCGGGTCTCGTAGCAGGACTCTTCCCAGGTCTCGGCATCCTCCAACGAGTAGTTGCAGTCCTCGAAGGGGTTGGACTCAAGGGGATCGAGGGTTAAGCAGGCCAAGAGGAGCGCGATCATGTGCCTCCGATGAAGCGGCGAGATGCCACCTCGTGTCGATTGTACGACGGCTAATACTAGCTCAAAATTACAGTATTGTCAACCACCCCTAGCCCCTCCTTCAAAAGGAGGGGGACCGGACTGTTTCGTGATAAAATGAAAGCCACGTATGTTGAAGGCTTTTTTGCGTTCCATTATCCCCGAACCACTGATCGGAGGGTATCATTACGGTCTCGCGAGACTTGCCGCTTTTGTATACGGGCATCCCAGCGAAAAGCTCATTGTAATTGGCGTGACTGGTACCAACGGGAAATCGACAACGGTGCAGTTCATCGGGAGGCTTCTTGAGTCTGCGGGCGAGCGTGTTGGATGGACGACAACGGCTAGTTTTAAAGTCGCGGATCGAGAATGGGTGAACGATAAGAAGATGACCATGCTCGGGCGGTTCCAGACGCAGAGGATGCTGCGCGAGATGGTGAAGGCGGGTTGCCGGTACGCGATTATCGAAACATCGTCGCAGGGCATCGCTCAATTTCGCCACATCGGCATTAACTACGATGTCGTGGCGTTCACGAACCTCACGCCCGAGCATATCGAAGCGCACGGTGGATTTGAAAATTATAAGACAGCCAAGGGCAGGCTCTTCGATCGACTGCATCGACTTCCTCGGAAAAAGATTAACGGACAGGAAATCGACAAGTCTATCATTGTAAACCTTGACGATACTCATGCTGAGTATTTCCTCTCGTTCCAGGCGGATCGGTACGGCGGTTGCTCATGGAAGGGAGCGCAACCAGAACTTCAGACTCGACTCAACACCACGCCGGTTCTTGCAAACGAAGTCGTCTTTGAAGGTACATGCACGACCTTTTCCTGGCAGGGAGATAATGTCCATCTCAAACCTATCGGTAGGTTCTATCTCGAGAATGCCCTTGTTGCCATGTCGGTTCTTTCAATGTTAGGAGTCGATCATGAAGCTATCCGTCGAGGAGTCGAGGAACTCGAGCCAGTTCCAGGCCGACTTGAGAAAATCGATGAAGGCCAGCTGTTTACCATCATCGTCGACTATGCCTACGAGCCCGCGGCTCTCGCGGCAGTGTATGAGACAATCGAACTTATCGACCACAGACGGATTATCCATATTGTTGGTTCAGCTGGTGGGGGTCGAGATGTAGCACGTCGTCAGGTACTGGGTGAAATGTCGGCTGACCGGGATGATATCGTGATCGTTGCCAACGAAGATCCCTATGACGAAGACCCCATGGAGATTGTGAACAACGTCGCAGACGCAGCGGGCCGTGCAGGGAAGATGGATGGCGTGGATCTCTATCGGATTCTTGATCGACAAGAGGCCATCGACTTTGCGGTGAAGATCGCGGAGCCGGACGACATCGTGCTGGTGACGGGAAAGGGAAGTGAGCCAGTGATGGCGGTCGCGGATGGAAAGAAAATTCCTTGGGATGATCGCGAGGCCGTCCGGAACGCATTACAGACACGCTACCAGTAGTGAGTCTATCGAACTATGGATACACCTACGTACATTGAACTCAAGGCACGAGAACAGGTTTTTGAAGTTGTGCAGGCATCGTTGATCCCAAAATTCTGGGTATTTGCGTTGTGTACAATATGGACCGTTTTTCCATTCTTTTTCTTGTTTCCGCTCTGGCGACAGGGAACATGGGGTGTAGCGCTCTTTTTTCTCTGGCTGCTTTCCGGGATCGTTCTTTTGTGGCGACAATATCTGACCTGGGCACGAACGGTTTTTCTTGTGACAGATATGCGTGTGATCGACTACGACCAACGCGGATTTTTTCATCGGGTCGTCACCGAAGCACGCTATGAGAGTATCGATGAAGTGAGTGTCCAAGTCAAAGGGATTGTTCCAACGCTTTTTCGATATGGAACGCTTCGTCTCAAGCTCCATGGGGCTGCCGCAGACATCGAGATTGAACGGGTGAAAAAGCCGGCACATCTTGCTGACGTGATTAACGATCTTCGTACACAAAGCCGCCAAACTCCTCAACCCCCTCAAACGTCTCATGCCGTCACCTAAAGGAACATTTGTTGATCGACTTATCCGTTGGCGACTCCTCTTGGTCGTGAATCTTTTAGTCATCGCATTTTTAGGCGTATCCCTTTCGCGTGAGATTGTCCGGAGTCGAGCGATTGGTTCAGAAATTGAAATGCTTCAGACTCAGGCAGATTCGCTCTTGGCCAATAATATCGACTTGTCAGAATTGAAGACGGCCATGCAGACAGAGTCCTACATTGAACGAGAAGCCCGTCTTAAACTTGGTCTGAAGAAGCCTGGTGAAACAGTTGTGGTGATCCAAGACCAAGCGAGTCTTGATGCGGCGAATCCGGATGATCCAAACGACCCCCTTGGGCTGGTGATCACGGATGAGACGGAAGCGGTTGCGGTTGCGAATCCGAGCAAGTGGTGGTATTACTTCTTCGATAAACAAGCCTTTAACGCTCTTGCAGAATATGACTGATGTGACTTCTTCCGCACCCGATTCAACAAACGAAAATGTGCCTGTTGCTCCTGCTTGGAAGCAAAAACTACAGACACCCAAGGGAAAACTCGTGATGGCAATGCTGGGGATTATGATTCTGCTTGCTCTTGCCACGGGGCAAGTTTATGCGAGGTCCGTGACAGATCCACTTGTTCGAACGTTGGCTCAAGTGATTCCCTATCCAGCTATTTCGGTGGATGGGAAGACAGTCACCATCAAGGAATTTCTGATTGAGTATGATGCCCTTCAGCAGTATTTCAGTGACCTTGGAGAACAAGCTCCTCCCTCGGAACAACTCGAGATTGCCATCGCTGATACGTTAGTGAATAAAATCGTCATTTTGCAGCTTGCAAATCAATACGGCGTGGAGCTTGATGCAGATCGTGTGGAGCAGTACTACCAAGACGTGATTACTCAGGATGGAGAAGAAGCCTTTGCGCAGAATCTTCTTGAAACGTTTGGTTGGACACCGGACGAATTTAAAACACGGATTGTAGAATCGATCGTCTTGGCGCTTCAGATGTCAGATACCGTCCTGGCAGATGTTCTAACACAGCAACCACGAACGGACTTGATCCAGGCTGCCTACGCACGTGTTCAAGCGGGTGAAGACTTTGCTACGATTGCGAAGGATGTGCATGCCGGTTTTGATGGGATCGAATCAGATCTTGGATACGTGAAGGTTTCCGTGATCCCTGAGTCTTGGGCCAGTCAGGTCACAGCCTTGGAAGAAGGACAAACGACAGAGGTGATTGATCTTCCCGAAGGCTTTGCGATTTTCAAACTTGAGGAAAAGATTATCGCAGGCGAAGACACACAACTCCATCTTCTCTCCATTACGATCCCTAAGGTTTCCCTTGAGGAAGTGGTCGAGGAATACCTGGCAAGCGTGGACGTAAAACGGTACGTTGGTCAGGAATAACGAAAACAAAAAAGCATCCCAATCGGGGTGCTTTTTTGTGGAGCCACTGGGCGGACTTGAACCGCCGACCTCTGCTGTACGAAAGCATTGCTCTACCAACTGAGCTACAGTGGCACAAGAATCAACGGCGAAATAATAACAGGCATAAAAGCTTTGGGCAAGAGAAAGAGACCCTTGCGGATCTCCGTGGGAGCCGAGCTTGAGCTCAGGCCGAGGTGGGTGGGGTGATTGTGAGCTTGGTCGGACGCCAGCTCTGCTGGGGGTCCGGTGGGTTCCGGAAGACGGTGAGCTTCATGGCGTCGCCGCTGATCTCGAGGGTGCACCACTCCAGTTCGCTGCGGTTCCAGCGAGAGAGCACGATCTGGCACTCGCCCGTGATGAAGTTGATGCTATCGCTTCCGGAGTTGGTTTCACTTCCAATTTTGGTTCCATCGACCATGATCAGTTCGATGGTGTAGGGCATCGGCGCATAGCCCGGGCTCCTGCTCACGTGTCCCGCTCGCATGCTTGCGACGGCGTCCTGGAACTCCGGGCCTTGAGCAGAGAGGAGACCGTCGAAGGTTCCGATCAGCTTGGCACGGGGGTCGCCCATCGAGGGGCCGGTGTAGGGATTGGTTCCGACTTCAAGTTCGCTCATCTGTTCCTCCAGGGTTGAAACCAGGCAACAACAATACTCGAAAAACCGCTTTTTGTCAACAGGTGCTGTAGTCGTTCAATCAAAAGAGCCCCCGCAAAGGGACTCTTTTTTGCTGTGGGTTTGTTGTGGAGCGGAGTACGGGAATATGTCGTCGCTTCGCTCCGTCATATTGCGCTTGCTCTCTCAGGAACGCCCAAGCTTCAGATGGTCGTTCCGCTCGTTCGCTGTGCGCATCGAACCCACGCGGGTTCGCTTCCCTCACCAGTCAACATAAAACCCCCAGGCAAGCTGGGAGTTTTATGTTGGAGCGGAGTACGGGAATCGAACCCGCGTCTCTTGCTTGGGAAGCAAGTATACTACCATTGTACTAACCCCGCATCGGACGGTATAATAACCGAGAACTATGCGACTAGCAAGAACCGTATCACTTGTATCGATTCTTTTTTTCTTCTCGTTTTTTCTTCCTGTGCAGGCGTCCGAGTTGGAGGTGATTGTTTCCACACAGTTTGATGCGGAGACCATCGTGAAAGGCTATACGCTTGAGTCCAGTGATGGCCTCATGCGGCTGGGTATCCGTCCCGAAACACTCAACGTTGCTACGCGTGTTGATGTAAAGACGCTTGATCCATCGATCATGCAGGACACGCTCACACAAGAGCCCTTGGGAAACATCTACCTGTTTGATATCCTAAACAAAGAGAGTTACGACGGCAGCGATTTCTTTTTTCTCGAGATCATCTATCCGCAAGAGGAACAAGATTCAGATATTCTTCATGGCCGTCGTCGCATCTTTTTCTACAACGCGGTGAATTCCACCTGGGAGGAATTACCTTCGACGGACAATCCCGAGACGAATTCGGTGCGTGCGCTCATTCATCTTCCGTACGCACGACTCGCAATTTTTGAGGACGAGATTCCCGAAGTGGGAGAAGCAAGCTGGTATGGGTATCGGGACTGCGACTGTGCGGCTTCCCCGGATTATCCAAAGGGAACAGAACTCTTGGTCACGAGTGTGGAGGATCCAACCAAGTCGGTGGTGGTGACCGTGAATGATTATGGCCCAGATCGCTCCATTCATCCGGATCGTATCATCGATTTGGATAAGGTCGCGTTTGCAAAACTTGCCTCGCTGGGACTTGGTCTCATTGATGTGCGTGTAACATTTGTCCAATGATCCGTTTTAAAAACGTCACTAAGTTGTACCCTCCCAATGTTGTCGGAGTTGAGGGTTTGAGCCTCCACGTGAAACCTGGAGAGTTTGTTTCGATTGTTGGAAGGAGTGGAACAGGGAAGTCCACACTCGCTAAGCTTCTTTTTGCTGAAGAGCGCCCGACACGAGGGACTATCGAAATTGGAGGTTGGGATATCACGCATATTCAGGACCGTGACATTCCTCTTTTGCGTCGTCAGATTGGAGTCGTGTTTCAGGATTTTAAGTTGTTACCCAAGAAAACCGTGTACGAGAACATTGCTTTTGCCCTTCAAGTAGCTGGTGAGAAGCCACATCGGATTCGAGAAGTTGTTCCGAAGGTTGTTGAGATCGTCAATTTGGGAAATAAACTTGATCGGTACCCACACCAACTCTCCGGTGGAGAACAGCAACGGGTGGCCATTGGTCGAGCCCTTGTACATTCTCCAAAAATTTTGATTGCCGATGAGCCCACAGGGAATCTCGATACGCTGAACTCACGCGAGATCATGGATTTATTGTCCAAAATAAATGAGTTTGGTACGACTATTGCCCTGGTGACCCACGATCGAGAAATAGTGAACCGTCTGCGTCGTCGGGTGATTACATTGGAAGACGGGAAGATTGTTTCGGATGTTGAAGAAGGACGTTATAAATTGTAGGAGGATATGCTTGTCTCAAGTTATCGTGTAACCAAATTCGCGTTTCAAAATTTTTGGAGAAATTTTTGGTTGTCTATCATCACGGTCAGCATGCTGTTACTGACGCTCGTGACCATCAATATTCTTCTGGTTCTGAATGTCGTGACTGATCGATCGATTGAACTGGTGGAGGATCGTATCGAGGTCTCGGTTTACTTTTACGAATATACAGAGGATACAACCGTTGCGACTGCTGTGGCCTACTTACGAGGGCTCGGGCAGGTGAGGGACGTGGAATCTGTGAGCGCGGATGAAGCCTATGAGCAATTTGTTGCCCGACACGCCAATGATGAGGAAATCATGGCGAGTCTGGAAGAATTGGGAGAGAACCCCTTCGGACCCAGCCTCGTTATCAAAGCACACAGCGCCGATGACTTTACGCAAATTATTGACGCGCTGGACAATCCACAATTTCGAGACTTCATTCGAGAGAAAGACTTTTCCGATTATCAGAATATTGTAGAACGGATTCGATCGACCACAGACCGTATCCGTGCCCTGGGAATTGCCCTCGCCATCGTGTTCTTACTCATTGCCATCTTGATCGTGTTCAATACCGTGCGTATCGGGATTTTCATCCATCGTGAAGAAATAGGCATCATGCGTTTAGTGGGAGCAAGTAATTGGTTCATCAAGGCTCCATTCTTGCTTGAGATGATCTTTCTTTCATTGATTGCGGTGGGGCTCACGGCATTGATTGTTTATCCTCTCGTATCCATTATTGAACCTCAGTTGAGCGTGTATTTTGAAGCTGAATCAGCTGGCCTGGTCAGTTACTTTGCCCAGAACGGTCTTGCTATTTTTGGTGGGCAGTTCCTTGCACTTGTGGGAGTGACACTGTTCTCAACAGGACTCGCCATGAGAAAGTATCTAAAAGTTTAGATGTAAGAGCGTGCTGGCTTAGGAACGGGGGAATTGTGTTCGAATAAGGTCGGCAGCGTATTCTGCGGTGCGCCCGACCGTGCTGAAGTTGAAAAACTCTCCGACGAAGTAGGTGTGGCGATTTCCTTGGAGCGCCTCGATGCGGTCCATCACACCGGCGCGGAGGTCTTTGCCGGAAAGGTGAGGGAAGTATTTCCAGTGTGTGATGCTGTGTGTTGTGGTCATCGTCCCACCCATTTTTTTAACCAGATCAGTCGTGGTCTTGACGAGTTGTGCATCTGTTTGGCCGTCTGCAAGCACGTAGAATGTGTAGATATCTGTGTCGTGATGTCGGTGGTACCAGAAGAGTGGATGGCCGGCTTGACGAGGAATAAAGTTGCTCGGCACATATCCGTCGCCCTTGGGCAGGCCTTGGACCGAACAGGCAATCGTGCAGTAGTCGACGTATCGTATCGCGCGAAACAGTACATCTTCCTCCGGTGTGGCATCGAGGTATCCAAGGGCTTCGTCTAGTGGTGAGGCGATGATCAACGCGTCAAACTGTTCAGATCCCGATTCATGAAAGAGGTGTACGCCATCCCGTGTTCGCTCAATCTTTTTGATGTTCGTCTTGTAGCGAATATCCAGATCAGCCGCGACGGCTGTCCAGAGGTGTTGGATGCCGTCCGGCAGACGGTAGATGCGACGTTTCAAAAAAGCCATGACGGTTGGCCAGCTGTAGTACTTAAGGACATACGCCGCACTGACTCGTTCGAAATAATCGTATCCGAATCCGGTGAAATACAGAGCAAGAACATCGGCCAGATGTGTGATGTGATGTGTGCGAGCAAAGTCCGCAAACGGCACCGTGAGAGCGGGATCGATATTTCGAAATCCGGGCTCACCCAGACGGCGAAAGCGAAGCAAGAGATAGCCATAGGTGACGAGTTCGCGAAGGAGGATGCACGTCTCGCGGAGCGTTCGCTTGGGGAGTTGTGCTCCCGTTTGTCCGTCGACGATCGTACTCCCTTGGCCGGTCAATCGCTCCAGAGGAATCTGAAGTTGATCGACGAGTCGCATCACCTCCGTGTTGTCCTGCGAAATGATTCCCGCTCCCAATTCGTAACAGCGTCCTTTGAGGGTAACCGAACAGCACTTGCCGCCGACACGATTTGAGCGTTCAAACACGCGTACGTTGCGATACCCAAGCTCGCGTAAAGTCACCGCTGCTGTGAGCCCGGCTGCGCCAGCGCCGATTATCGCGATTTTTTGATCGTCCATAGCAGATTACGATTGAGAATAGCGGACACGCAAAGGACTCCGCCCATCACGCCCCCAGAGATGCTTGCGATCATCGCATCTTGTCCCGTGAGATAGAGATGTTTGACGGGAGTACGCGGCTTCAAGAATGTTTGGCGGAATCGTTTGGGGGTGTGGGAGGTGCCGTAAATCTCACCGCTCGGATGTCCGACGTAGTAACGTGCAGACAACGGAGAAGAGACCTCGAAATAATCGACCTTGCCCTTGAGTTGTGGGGCGACACGGTAGAGAACCTCAAACATTTTCTCGGCCATTTGCTGTTTGATTGCTTCGTATGTTTCGCCGCGTCTATGTTCCTTGGTTCCTTCCCAGATTGTGAACCAGTCGTAGGGAACAAGGATGATGACCTCGGCTGTCGTGCGCCCAGGATGCGTTTTTCCAGATTCAGGATCTTTTGCAGAGGGGAATGATGCGAACGCAACAGGGAGGGGCTTATCCAGGCCTCCACCACGGCTTTGATTGAGCGCATGGTCGTATTCCTCGGGGAAGATCCAGTAATTGCACTTGGGTAGGTGAAGTGTATCATTCGACTCTTTAAAGCCGACATACAGCCCCATATGTGCGAGGGACGGAGTGAGATTCTTGAGGAGCTCGTCGAGTTTGTGCTGCTTGATCACTTCATCGGGCAACAGCGTTGAGAAGGTGTTAACCACGCCGGCATCAGAGATGATGTCTTTGCCCATGAACATTGTCCCATCTTCCATCTGCACACCAACCGCTCGATTGCCTTTCACGAGGATTTCTTTGACGCGCGCCGAGAAGACGACAGATCCGCCGGCCTCTTCAATGACAGGGATGATCGTTTCGGCGAATCGAGGCGCTCCACCAATCGGATACCCCGCTCCTTCCATGTAATGATTCGCCAACACAGCGTGCATGTAAAAACTGCTTTCTGACGGCTGGAGACCGTAATCCCCGTACTGTGCAGTAAGAACGCCGATCAGTTGGGTGTTTTTGGTGATTCCTTGCAAGACAGAAAGGGTGGTTTGGTCAGAATAACGCAGCACATCGCGGCGAAGACAGGGTCCGAGCATCTTGGCGAGGAAATTTGGCAATACTTTTTCGGCATAGTAGGCCGTGCCCACAGCTCCGACTTCGTCGAGTAATGCAAAGTACTGATCGATCGAGTCTTGGTCTTCAGGGGAAGGAAAATAATCCTTCAGCGCCTGCAGGAGGTTCTTTCTTCCGCGTGGAAAATCATATTCCTTATCACCGAAAACAATTCGGTCATAGATGTCATCCAGTGGGGCCCAGGAAAGCTGCCCCTTCGTTAAATAACGGAACACGTTGTTGAGCAGCGTCCCTGGAATATGTACCTGCCCGACATAGTGCAGGCCGACATCCCATAAGTAGCCCTTTCGTTGAAAGGCGTGCGTGTAGCCGCCGATAATGAAGTGTTGCTCAAGAACAAGAACCCGTTTGCCGGCTTGTGCCAGAAGCGAAGCGGCAGAAAGTCCGCCAGTGCCCGATCCAATGACAATCGCGTTAAATGCTTGTTTGCTCGCTTCCTGTCGTCGAAATGAGGGAAAAGATATTGCTGCCATAGGTCATGGCATTATCTCACACGAGTTTTGTAAAGCAAAAGGATAGACTCTCTCGGTTTCCTCGCAAAGAAAAAACAGCAGACAAGCTGCTGTTTTTTCTTGGTTCCCGGGCAGGGATTCGGCCGCGCCTCTCACTCGCTTCCGCTTGTGAGGGCTGGCCACCGCCTCGCCATGCCGCCTCCCAGCAGAGTCGGCGGCATATGGCTCCGGCGTTCGAATCCCTGTCGCACGCCACGCAGGTGGCGTGCTCCTAACCAACAAAGCACCACACGTTGCCGTGCGGTGCTTTGTTGGTTCCCGGGCAGGGATTCGAACCCCGATAGCCAGGACCAAAACCTGGAGTCCTGCCGTTAGACGACCCGGGAGTAATGGAGACACTTGTGAACCGCCATGATCATACGCAAAACCATCGAATCGATCAAGCTATGTGAACTTTCGTGAACAGAATCTCACTCCCGTAGAACATGGTGGCTAAGGCAGACACGTCCTCTCCACCCGTTGTGAAGTAGGTGCGAGTTTGAGTTTTGTCTAGACGAGAATCGATCTCTGAGTGGCGAGCAAGATACGTCTCAAGACTTGCAGCGACGATGTCGCCCTGGCTCAAAAGATGAGTGGATTCCGGAAGGTGTGCGCGGAAAAGAGATTCGACGAGAGGAAAGTGTGTACATGCAAGAAGGACTTCTTCGATCTGATTGTCTGTTGCAAGCAGTTTCTCCGTGCACTGCTTAACGAGGAAATCGGTCTCAGAGGCTTGATGCTTACCTTCTTCAATGAGACCCGCAAGTCCAGGACATGCCTCCTGTGAGACTTTCATCATGGGGTTTAATTTGTACAGTTCATGGATATAGGCTGCAGAATCAACGGTTGCCTGAGTGGCAATGATGCCGACTCTTGATCCATGCTTGGCAAGATATTCCGAGGCAGGACGTACAACACCTAGGACACGACGATCGGGGTACTCAACAGGTAAAATCTCTTGCTGGATGCGTCGCAGAGCCTGCGAGCTTGCGGTATTACAGGCTAAGACGACGAGTGGGCATCCCTGCTCAAACAAAAACCTCACACCCTCAAGGGTAAACTTAAAAATTTCCTCTTGAGAACGAATCCCATACGGTGACCGGGCATTGTCGCCAAGGTACATCGTCGAGTACTGGGGGAGTCGATTATGGATGGGTTTGAGAACCGTGAGGCCGCCGAACCCTGAATCAAAGACACCAATCATACATGAGCCTCTAGCATAGACGTTCATGATGTTTGGCACAACTCCTTGGATGTGGCACCATATATGTGTATGTCAAAACCTACCAGTCTATTTATCGGACGTTTCCAGCCCTACCACATTGGCCATCACATGGTCATCAAGGGCATGACAAAGCTGTGCAAGAAAATTGTCATCGGGGTGGGAAGTTCAGATAAATTTGGAACCGCCGAGAATCCATATGCAGCTCAGGAACGAAAGGAGATGATTCAACAAGCCCTTCAGGATGAGGATATCATCCCGCTGTTTGATGTCGTGTTTGTGAATCTTCCAGATCATAACGACGATGCCCAGTGGACACAGCATGTGCTTGAACAGGTTGGGCCAATTGACCAGGTTTGGACTGGTAACGAGTGGACAAAGAAGTGTTTTGAGGGCAAGGTCGAGATTAAAGACATTAAGGAAGTCCCTGGCATTAGTTCGACTGAAATCCGCAAGATGATCAAGAGTAAGAATCAAGATTGGAAAATAAAAGTTCCTGCGGCGGTCGTCCTGGCTGTTCAAGACTTGGGTGTAGAACGAATCAAGTAACATGTTTCATCGACTTGTTCCCACGCTCTCGCTTTGCCTTGTCTTTGGCTCCATGTGGTTCCAAGGGTATTTAGTCATGCCTGCTGAAGATCATCATGGCATGATGGGACCAACGTGTCTCGAGCATTGTTTGGATGCGGTTCATGCCGATGAAGCGGGTAGTGGGCTTATCGCATCTGGAATTGAAGCGTCCGTTCAACAGACACTGGAGTCCTCCAGTCAGGTCAGCTTTTCGTGGACGAACACTCGTATTGAATCCCACCATGATCCCAGTCGGATTCTCACGACGATCAAGCGAGAGTGAAGCTCAAGATATTGGTAGGATTTTCTTATTCATATCTTGAGTTTTTTGTATGTCTGAATCTATCAATTATCGACGGCTGGTTGGAGTGACGCTCATCGTCATCGCCCTGTGGTATCTCTTTGACCGTTTTGGAGTGCTCTCAATTTCGCCAAGTATCAACGGATCCGTCGGACTTCTCTCGATCTTCTTTATCGGCGTGGTTGCCTCTGTCTCTTCGTGTACGGCGATTCTGGCTGGGTTTATTCTCGCTCTCTCCTCAACGCATGCGCAGCGACAGCCTTCGGAATCCGCCCACGATCGACTCCGACCACATTTCCTGTTCAACATCGGTCGTCTCATTGGGTTCGCAGGGTTTGGAGCTCTCGTTGGGTATCTGGGATCGCTTCTTGTTCTCTCCCCGGCGCTCAATGCGATTTTCGTGATGGTCGTCGCCGTTCTCATGTTGGCTATTGGAGTGAATCTGCTCAAGCTGCTTCCAAAAGACGTGTGTCAGATCACGCCGCCCAAGCGTCTCACACGATTCATTCATAACCTTCAGGACTCAAAACATCCGGTGGTCCCCTTTGTCTTGGGTGGACTGACGTTTTTCCTTCCCTGTGGATTCACCCAGTCTGTTCAGCTATACGCGCTTTCTACAGGTGACGCGGCAACAGCCGCAGCGATTATGGCTGTCTTTGCCCTAGGGACTGCCCCTGTTCTTTTTGGGTTAGCAGCCGCGACCTCCGTCGCACACGGCAAGGCGATCAAGCGCGTGACGCACGTTGCCGGTATTCTCGTTTTAGTTATTGGGCTCTCTCAACTTCGCAATGGAGCAGCTCTTCTGGGAGTGACGCTTCCTGGGGCGGTCACGCAAGACAAGCTTGCTGCTGCAGAAGAGACACTTATTCTTGCCGACGGGAAACAAATTATCC